>ERZ1673738.4581-NODE-4581-length-13542-cov-8.923927_pt1 | contig 13542 bp, 9 predicted proteins | sample MGYA00580198_ERZ1673738 | MGnify/ENA primary metagenome ERZ1673738 (study PRJEB41218, sample SAMN15661784) | gut metagenome | host: Homo sapiens | place: Canada: London | collected 2015-08-20/2019-03-30 | study: EMG produced TPA metagenomics assembly of... | reverse complement strand
TACAATAGGCGAAGCGGCGCGAGGCATCAGCCGCTCCCATATTGGCAATTCCTCGGCAGGACCCCTTACATAATTCCTTTACTTCGGCGCCCATTTAGTAGTGGGTGCACGCCCGTGCCTTCGGCGCCCTTTTCACAAGGTTCCCTTTCGGGGTGGCGAGGTGTTTGAGAATTACTATATTAACACGCGTTCAGGCATTTGTCGGCTCGATGCTCAGCGTAAAGTCGTAGGCAAACGGAACTGCGTCGACGTTGGTAATGCTTTTGTTGCCGAGGTTTGCCGTAAACACTCTTGTCATAAGTCCCTTGTCGTAGGTAACCAGCAAAAACATCGATTTGCAGTTTGTCGTCGTGCCGTCGCTTGCCGTGTAGGTGTCGTCACTAAGATACGCCGTGCCGACGTTGACAGACGAACTTACGCTTGTCGTTGTGGTAGTCGTGCCGTCGCCGTTTGTCGTTTCCGTGTCTACAATAAAGTTTTTCAGATTATTTTCGATCGTAGCAAGTCCGTTTACGGTGCAGCCGTTGCTACTGCTTGTACAATCCGCCGATTGAAGCGCGTAAAAACCAACCACGCTTGAAAGAGCGTTAGTGTAACCTGCCGAGACATTGTCCGCATTTAGTACCGGCAACAGATTGTGATTGCCGTCACCCAAAAAATAATCGGTGCATGTCCGCGCGACAAACTTCAGCGAGTCTGCTTCAAACGTGTTTTTGACGTACACCTTGACCAGTATGCGGTAGTCGTTGGTCAGCAGGTCGTACTTGCCAAGGGTGACGGAATTCTGATCCGCAGCCCGCAAAAAGCCGCTTTCCACATTCTTGTCTTCCACAAAGAATTCAACCCCAAGCAAGCCGCTTGACTTTTGCACGGTCACGCTCATGCCGGTACCGTTTACATTCTCGTTGCGAGCAAACCACGCCAGACTGCAGGTGACAATGCAAAAAAGGCTGATAAAGCACATCGTCAGCGAGTAAAAAATTTTCAGTTTTTGTTTGACTTGTGGTTTCATAAATGCCTTTTGTCAGTTGTTTGTTGTCCCTTTGCCGAAAAAAAAAGTGCCAAACTACATAAAACGTAATTTGGCAACCGGCTGACTCAGTAAGTCCCTATGGCTTTGCGTAATAGCCTTGCGACTATCTTGCTATTTTCAAATTTTGCTGTGACAGCCACGCGCGCACATCGCGCACACGTGTAGCCGTATATAATTTATTATATTTATCCGCAAAAATCTGTCAAGTTTTTTACGGGCGTTTGAACAAAAAATTGCCGAAAAACAATATTTCGGCAATTAAAATTACACAACGTGCACCGTTTCGGGTTACGTTCGATTAAATTTTTTGAAAAGTGTGCGGCAAAATTCAGTTTTTACATCGGGTGCGACGCCGTGTGCAAAACATTGTCGACAGCGCGCTTTACCACGCCCGCCGCGCCGCAAAAGCAAAACCCCGAAGGCTTTGTAACACTACGCTTAGCCGACCACGCGCAAACTACGCCGCCGCAGACACAAGCCACGACAGGACAGCCGAAGCCGCTTCACCCGTGCCGCTGCCTGTATCGGGCATCATTTCGTTAAGTTTGTCAAGAAGCGACCGCACAATCCACTCGCCCAGCTTGTTGCCGTCGGCAGGGAAGATGTTTGTAACAATCCAACTGGGATTTTCACCCTCGATCAGCGGCTTCATGATGTTTTTGAGCCAGGGCATAAAGGTGTCGGACGTTTTGAGCACCAGCGCAAACAGCACGGCGCAACAAACGTACACTATCGCAATACCAAGGACGCCGCCCATAATGCGGTTGATGCCGCCCAGGGCTTTGCTTTTTTCAAGAATTTTGAGAATAATACCGCTGATGAGCGCCCATACGACAAACAGCACGATGTAGGAAGCCAACAACGCGACCAGCGAGCGAACGGAATCGTCGGGGATGAGCGACGACAGCCATTCCTGCGCGTAGGGCGTAAGCAGACTGCCGCACTTAAACACAAGCAAAATGCCGCCCAGCGCAAACAACTGGCGAAAAAGCCCCTTGATGATACCTATTACAAACGCCACCACAGCGACGCCGACAATAATCCAGTCCAATACAGTAAACATTTCCGTCCCCCTTACAAAGACGTTGGCACGACAACGTGCCTCGATTAACGGCAATGACAACTTTTGCAAGTTTGTGCGCAAGCCATATGCCGTGTGCCGAGTGCCGCAATTTTCACTTCGGGCGACAACGCTCCGTCGCAGACATCGACAATTGTTGACAAATGCACCGAACGTTAAACCCGGTGACAAATCTGAACTGTTATTATACAGCAAAAATACAACACTGTCAACAATATAGCCTTTTTTGTGGCAGGCGATATGATTTGAGCCGTTTTTTTGACTGCAAAAGGGCGCAAAAACACAAGCACGGTATAATGACGGGCGCAAAAGGGGACAATTTCGGCGAAGGGCAGGTGCCGATTTTTGCAAAAACGGCAAGTCCAAAAAAAAGCGACAGGCGCACCGAAAAACGGCACGCCGGTCAAAGGAGAACGACAATGATATGTAGCGGATGTAACAAAGAAATAGACCCAAACAACTACTGCGTGTGCACCAGATGCCACAAAATGTGCTGTCCCGGTTGCGCCGACAGAAAATGCTTTGTGTGCGACTGCGGCGGCGACATTGCCTATTTGTCGTAGACGAAACAACGCGCGACCGAAGGGCGACTACTTGCAGAACATCTCCGCCATATCGCAAACGTTGCCCGCGCCGAGAAGCAACAGTATGTCGCGACGGGAAGTAACAAGTTTCGTTGCCGTGGCGGCGGCTTCGGCAAAATCGGCGGCATAGTAAGCGTCGATACCCAGCGACCTTGCAATACGGCACAGCGCAACGGAATCCACGCCGTCGACGGGGCTTTCCCGCGCGGCAAAGACAGGCAAGTACACCACGGACACACCACTGAAACACTCGGCAAACTGTACCATAAACGCCTTTGTACGGCTGAAAGTGTGCGGTTGAAACACGCAAACTGTATGTTTTGCCATGCTTTTCGCAGTCGCCACCGCCGCCGCTATTTCCGTAGGGTGATGGGCGTAATCCGTCACGACGCGGCATATGCCGTCGCGTTCCGTCCAACGACGCTCCACCCCGCAAAAGGTGCACAATGCCGCCGCGACCTGCAACATGGGCAAGTCCAGCGCAAGGGCGACAGCCGCCACGGCAAGGGCGTTGTCCACGTTGTGAGCCCCGGGTATGCGCAGTTTTACACGGGCGACCTTTTTGCCGCGGACGACAAGGTCGAACGATGGTTTGCCGCAACGTAAAGTCACGTTTTCGGCAGACACATCGCCGCCGCTGCCGAACAAAACGGCTTGACCCACGGCAAAAGGCGCAAGCGACACGGGCAGCACCGCAACGCCGCCGCCTGCCAACGCAACGAAATCCGCAAATCCGTCCATTGCCGCCTGTTTGTCGCGGTAACAATCGGGGTGATCGAACTCGGCGTTGAGGCAAACGGCAATCGACGGGCGCAAATTCATGAAACTTTTGTTGTACTCGCAGGCTTCGCACACGACGACGTTTCTGCCGCAAAAATAGTTGCTTCCGCCGTACATGCCACCGATAAACGCCGCATGATCAACGCCGCAACGCTGCAACACGTAATGCACCCACGCAGTAGTCGTAGTCTTGCCATGTGTGCCCGAAATTGCAATACGTATATCAAAATCGTTGACAATCGCGCCCAGAAGCTCTTCGCGAAGCACCACGGGGACACCTTGCCGAATGGCTTGTGCAACTTCGACGTTGTCGCAGCCGACAGCGCTTGTACGCACCACAAGTTGCGCGTTGCCTACGTTTGCCGCGTCGTGTCCTATGTGTACGCACACGCCGTTTTGCCGCAATTTGTCGGTAACGTCGCTCGCCTGCCGATCACTGCCGCTCACCTTGCGACCCGTCCCGACAAGATGCAACGCAAGCGCGCTTTGTCCCACTCCGCCGACGCCGACAAAATGCACGCGATCGGGAATTTCGTTTATTTTCATACCATAGTATATGACCGCAACCCCGTCTGCGTGCGCAATTATGCCGCAATCCGACATTTTTCGCGGAATAGTTTCCGTTCCGCCGCGCCGCGCAAACGCGAAAAATTATTTGACACACTACCGCGCCTAAGTGTTGAACAATCTGCAATTATATGTTACAATATTAAGTACTATTTTTGCAGATTTATCTGCTGCCATCGACACAAAAGGAAGGCGCAAATGAACAAACAAAAACTTGACAAGTGGGCAGAGTTGCTTCTCGACACGGGCAAGCGCAACAACCTGATAAACTTTCACGAAACAAAGGCGGCTTCGGCGGACGTGCTGAAACCGGACTTTGCCGCGCTGTTTGACAAAGCGGCAAACGCAGCCACACTGGAAGTTTACCAGCCTGCCGCAACCGCTGCCGACGACGGAACGCGCACACGCGTCGCCGCACAATCAACCGAACTTACTGCGGAACAGTACGTGGAACGCTACGGCGCAAAACTGAAAAAGGGCAACCAGATACTGGTGTACGGCGGCGAAGCAAGCCCCGCTGCCGCACTCAAAAACATAGGCAAACGCGCACGCATCGCCATAGAGGAAACGGGCGTAAACATCGCCTACATGGCGTTTGGTTTCATCAACTGGACGGAGCACAACGGCACTACGACATTCCGCGCGCCCGTGCTGCTTGCGCCGATTTCCGTAGAAAACTCGTCTCCGCTCGAGCCGATTTACATAAAAATTACCGATGACATAATACTCAACCCCACGTTCGCGTTCAAACTGCAAAGCGAGTACAACGTGCGGCTGCCCGACTACAACGATGACGGCATGTCATACTTCAAAAAGGTTGCCGCAATTGTGCGCAAACTGGGCTGGACGGTGTCCACCGAGTGCAAAATCGGCGTGTTTTCCTTCCTCAAAATCAACATGTACCGCGACATAAAGGACAACGGCGACACAATCGTAAACAACGTAAACGTGCGCGCGTTAAGCGGCGACCCCGTTGACTTTGACGGAACAAAGCCCGACGTCGCCAAAACGCAACCCGACGACGGCGACGACACGGCAGACCCGTTTGTGGACGAACTTCACAACGTGGTAGACGCCGACGCAAGTCAGGCAAAAGCCGTACGCTATGCACGCGACGGGCGCAGTTTCGTGCTTCAGGGTCCACCGGGCACGGGCAAAAGCCAGACAATTACCAACATCATTGCGGAATGTCTGTACAGCGGCAAAAAAGTGCTGTTTGTGGCGGAAAAACTTGCCGCGCTCAACGTCGTATTTGACAAATTGAAGGATGCCGGGCTGTCGGAATTCTGTCTGCAACTGCACAGCCACAAAGCCAACAAAAAGGATGTAATAGAGGAACTTTGCGCCACTCTTCGCCTTGGCAAAAGCAGCCTGTCCAGCCGCGCCGCAGACGAAACCGCAACCCTTCACAGCGCACAGACGCAACTGGACGAGTACGACAGCGAGCTGCACAAAATACGCCCCGTAATCGGCAAAACACTGTACGAACTGCTGGAAACGGTGTCGTCCTACCGCAACACGCCCGACTTCCACTACGTAATCACCGACATCCCGCAAAAGGGCGCAAGTTACGTAAACGAAGTGACGGAATGCCTTGCGCAGTTTGCCGAGTACCAACCTACAATCGGCTACGACTACCGCACAAACGTGTGGTACGGTTACAAAAACCTCGACGCGTCCTACCAGAAGGCAGTAAGCGCACGCACGCAACTTAAGGCACTTAAGCAATTGTGTCTGCTTCTGTGTAAGTTGTCGGCGCAACTGGACGCAACCTACGGCTTTACGGTGCCGTCCGTCGCCGCCGCGCAGAAGTACAGAGCGTTTTTCAAGGCGGCAGGCAGAAGCAGAGTGCTTACGCCTGGACTACTCAACGCGACGTCCCTTGCCGAAGTGACGGAACTTGCCGCGACAATGCAACAAAGCGCGGAGCAAGTGCTGCAATCGCGCCACAGCCTTGACGAAACCTACGACGACGGAATCTACGCCCTTGACGGCGCAGCTCTCAACAAGCAACTGACAACGGACTTCGCCACAGCATGGAAAAGGATGAGCGGCGCATACCGCAAACTGTTCCGCAGCATACGCCGAACCTGCAAACCGGGCAAAAGCATACGCTACGCCGACGCCGTAAAGGCAACCGAACTGTTGTCGGTGTACCAACGGCAAACGGCGATTTTCCGCAATGCCGAGGCGCAACTGGACAACCGCATAGGTTGCTACGACGGGCTCAACACCGACTGGAACGCGGTAACGACGGAACTTGCCGCCGCCAAGGAATACATACCGGGCACGGACTTCGGCACGCTTGCCAAGATGACAAACGAAGTCTTTGCCGCCAGAAAAGACACGTTCAACACCCTTGCAGGGTGGCTTGACGCGGCGTTTTCCGACGAGGCGGAACTTGGCAAACTGATAAACGACTACGACAAGACGGAATTCGACATCACGGGCGTAGCCCTTGCCAAAACCTACGACAAAGCCAACGCCTGCCTTGCCGCAACCGACCAACTGGACAACTGGTGCCGTTTCTGCCGCCTGACCAACCGCCTTACGGAACTGTCGGCGATGGACTTTGTAAACAAGGCACTGGACGAACACCTGCCGCTAAACCAACTGGACAAGGTGTACGCCAAACTGTTCTTCACCCAATGGGTGGACGAAATTCTGCACGTAACGCCGTCGCTTACCGAACTGTCGCGCATACCGCACGACAAACTGGTGGAAACCTTTGCCGAAAAGGACAGACTGCAATTTGAGATAAACAAAGCGGCAATCAAAGCGACTTTGTCGGAAACACGCCCCGACCTCGAGATGATTTCCGCGCGCAGTCAGGTGTCGGTGCTTCTTCGCGAGGGCGAAAAGAAACGCAAACAAAAAGGCATACGTCAACTGCTTGCCGACACGTGGCAACTGACGCAGACGCTTAAACCGTGCTTTTTGATGTCGCCGCTGAGCGTAAGCACATTCCTTGGACCGGATATGAATTTTGACGTGGTAATCTTCGACGAAGCCTCGCAAATCTTTCCGCAGGACGCAGTCGGCGCAATCTACCGCGGCAAGCAACTTATCGTCGTCGGCGACGGACAGCAGATGCCGCCAAGCAACTTCTTCAGCAGCATTGCCGATGGAGATGACGGCGAGGATGACGACGACATTACCGACTTCGAGTCAATTCTCGACCTTTGCAGCACCGCGCTGCCGCAACTACGCCTCAAGTGGCACTACCGCAGCCGCTTCGAACAGTTGATTGCCTTTTCCAACAAAAACTACTACGACAACGACCTTGTCACATTCCCGGCCTCGCAGAAACTGCGCAAAGGTTTCGGCGTGGACTACTACTTTGTACCCGGCACCTTCGACCGCACCACGCGCACCAACCGCGCCGAAGCGGAATATATCGTCGACCTTGTGTTTGACAACTTCAAGCGTTTTCCCGAGCGCAGCCTCGGCGTGGTGACGTTCAGCGTGTCGCAGCAGGAACTTGTGGACAGGCTGATTGCCAAGCGTCGCAGGACGGACTCTTCCTGCGAGGAATTTTTCCGCACCGACCGCGCCGAGCCGTTTTTCGTCAAAAATCTGGAAACGGTACAGGGTGACGAACGCGACACGGTAATAATAGACGTGGCTTACGGCAAGGACCAGCAGGGCAAACTGCTGCTCAACTTCGGACCGCTTAACCGCGTAGGGGGCGAACGCCGACTTAACGTAGCCGTAACGCGCGCCAAGTACAACGTACAGGTTGTTTCCGGATTGCACGCTACCGACATCGACCTGACAAAAACGCAATCGGTTGGCGCAAGACTGCTTCGCGACTACCTCGACTACGCCGAGCACGGCACTCAGGTGCTTGAACGCAGCCGCTACGGCGCAAACCCCTTCGAACACTTCGAGTGCGACCTCGAAACGGAAATTGTGGAATTTTTGCGTTCCAACGGTTACGACGCCGACATGCACGTAGGCTGTTCTTCTTTCCGCATCGACATCGCCGTAAAGCCGCAACGCGCCGCAAACTACGTACTTGCCGTAGAGTGCGACGGCAACACCTACCACATGTCCAAGGCAACGCGCGACCGCGACAGACTTCGCCGCGATATTCTGCGCCGCATGGGCTGGAGTTTCTACCGCGTGTGGTCGACGGACTGGTTCCGCAACAAAAAAATCGAGCAGGAACGCCTGCTTGCAGCCGTAAACGAAGCGGCAAACCGCGCCAAGACAAACATGACGGCAAGCACTACGGCAGTGCAGGGACACGAAGCCTTTGAAACCAAGGTGGAAAAGGGACAATTTGAGTTTCCTCACTACGTCTACGCCGACATCGACAGTCTGAGGGCGCGCTACCCCGACGATTTTCTGGAATTTTTGCGCGCGGTACTGCAGATAGAAGCACCCGTACCCGAAGATATGCTGATAAAACAGGTTGTAAAAGTGCTCGGCAAAGAAAAGGTGACAAAGGGCGTAATCGAGGACTGGAACGCACGCCTTAAGGGTTGCACCAAATACGGCATAACACGCAAAAAGGGCTTTGTGTATCTCAAGGACATGACGGAATACCGTCTGCGCGCGCCCGCCGAGGGCGAAAAACAACGCAACGTAAACGACATTGCCACCGAGGAACTGGCGGCAGGCATACTGGAACTGGTGCGCTACTACGTGACCGTGGACAAAACGCCGCTGTTCAACGCCATTGCCAGACATCTCGGTTACAGCCGCGCCGGCGAAACAATGACAGCAAGGCTAAACGAAGCGTTGAAAACCGTCAGAAAGTACATTACCGTAGACGGCGACACCTTTACCGCGAAGTAACGTTTTGTGGCGAAACAGGAGGAATTTTGTCGCCGATAAACGTGTACGTATTAAAAAATTTTATTACCAATCGGCGATTTTGCACGGATTGAACGAAAGCAGAACGGCATTCAGTCTTGCAACGGCAGCAACAAAAAAAACAGCGGAAGGTCAACATCGACTTTCTGCTGTCTTTTTATTTGAAGTTCAACTGCAAGCGTAAAAAACACAGCCACACAACGCAAACGCTTCCGTGCCGCAAAAAAAATACCGCCGCGAATGCGACGGTACGTTAACGATTGTTTTTGCAGGCAAAAACTACTCACCCTTGATGGATTCGATGTAACTGATGTCCGTATCCTTAATAAGACCCCTTTCTTCCGCCCAACGGACGATGTACTCGTCAGTCTTGATGAAGTCCAGGAGTGCCTGTTTGTCCTCGTTGCTTTTTTGTGCGTTTTCCAGCAGGGCTTGCAACTTTTGCGAGCGCGTCGTCATGGACGTCATTTGCGACAGCGTAATCAACAGTGCGCACACCAACAGCACAACAAGCAGAATTGCCGCAATCGTCAGTATTGCCGTGGATTTTTTGTGAAACAGTACTTCCATCGTCTTGCTCCTTACGCTTAAAAGTAAGACGATTATACAACCGACACGCGACTTTGTCAAGCGGCTTGTACAAAATTACAACCGAAGCGCACACGCCGCAGGCAAGACCCAGCGGCACATACAGGCGAGCCTCGCCGTTGTTGAAGAGGATGTTCACACCGCAGACCGCCGCCACCGCCGCGCACCCGAAGGCGACATCGGCAAATACAGCCCAAAAGCCGCCGTGACGTGTAAGCATGTAAAGCAGCAGGTAAACGCCGCCCAGCACCGCGCCCAGGGCCGCAAACAGCAAAAACACATACAACTGCGTGATGTCGCAGCCGAGAAGTCTCACGAAAACAGCCCCTTGAGCGTTGCGCCGCCGCGGTAGGTGACGGAGGACAGTTTGTCCGTTTCCAGCGCGACTTCGCCGCGCTCCTTATCAAGGCGCACCACGTTGAGCCCGTCGCCCTTGACGGCAAGCGTTTGCCCGTCCAGCCTGAACACGCATTCCTTTTCGGAAATCTGCACCACCCTGACCACGCCGACGATGTTTATCGTTTTGCCGTCGTACGCGAAACTTTGTTTTTCCGCCATACTTTGCCCCTTGGTGCATTGTATGCGCCGCCGCGCTATTTAATGCCGCCAAGTTTTGCCGACGGCGCGTTTCGGGTTTCGCAAAAAAACAGACGTAAACTAAAAATAATTAAAAGACATCGGTTTGTACGGTCAGCGTCGCTCACCCTGCTTGCGGCTTAGCCGCGGGAAAGGACATTGCCAGGGTTGCCGGCGATGTAAGAATTTTCAATCTTTGCCGAACCGCAAACGATCAGTTGACGGTAAACCGTTCCGCGTCGGACGCCGTTTCAAACCTGAACGCCGTCGCGCCGATTGCTTTCATTGAATAGGCAAAGCCGGGGTTTTCCGCCGTACCTATAAGCGCGTTTACCGCCATGGTGCCGACCTGCATATTCAGATTTTCTGCGGTTCCGATTTTCAGCACGGCATTCAGGGTGTTGAACAAATCCGCCGTATCGTCCGCCGAAAGATTGTTGAGCGTAAGCGATTTGTGCGTTACGGTATAAGAAAAGCCGTCTTTTTCCGTCTTGTCCACGCGCACGGTGGACGAAACATAAAAGTTGTCTGGGATATATTTTTTGAAGTATTTGTACGGAAATTCACCCATGTCGGCTTTGAACGGCGTAAGGTCTATTTTTGCAACGACGTTAAAATCCGCACTGCCGTTTGTGGCAATTTCCGAAAAGTCAACCTGCACGACGGTTACAGACACGTCTTTTTCGCCTATTTTGATTTTTCCTCCCGTTTGCACGTAAAACACAGTCTGGGTAATTGCTCCGACCTGCTTTTCGGTAAGCGAAATCGTACCGCTCATACTTTTACCCGCAAGCGCGCCGAAATTGACCGAATAGCCGTTGAATCCCTTGCCCTCTTCGTAAGAAACAAATCCGTCAAACTTCTTGTTGAGTTCGGTTTTCATTGCGGCAAAATCTTCTTCGCCGAAAGCGTTGGGGCAAAGTGCTTTTTCATCAACCGCTTGCGTAAGAGTTTTTAATTGTCCTGCGGTGCGGAAAAGGTCTATGCCGTATGTAGTGCGGACGTAGATGTATCCGCCGATAATGACAACGCCCAGTATAGCCACCACAACCACAAGAGTTGTTATAAGATTTCTTATTGCTTTCATAGTTTCTCCTTCAGGCAGTTCGAGCCGCCCGATAAAGGCGGCCCGATTGCCTTATTTCTCAGATTGTGTTAAAGAGTTATCCAAAGCGCAGGGACTACGCCGCCGTCGGGCGTCAAATCGATACTATCTATGGCGCCCTTTGCATGTCTGTCCAGAACGAAAGTGGCATATCCCTGATTGCCGTTGGCGGGAGAGGGCGAACGAGTGTACCAGGTAACGTATTTTTTATCGTTGGTATTCATCGGCGCACCGTGTAATTTGGCAAAATCGGTTGCTTGCAGGTTTCTTGCGGAATCTTTCGCTCTTACATCCTTATTAAATCCATACGCCGTGGTGGTAATATCTCTCAAAGACAGCAAGAATATCTTATCGTCCGTATCTTTGCATTGGTCTGCAAACTTGTTTTTCCCTGCGTTTTCCCCGTAGCCGTAATACTTCGGGTAGTCGTTGGGATTGGAACTTCTCGCGGTGTTGTCGAGGTGCGTGGTCTGTATGATTTCTTTTTGCAATTTGTTGAACACCTCGTTGTAGAAGGTCTCGTTCAGCCACCGGCGCAGGAAACAATATTCCCAATTGTTGGCATAAGTTCCGTCCGGGACACCCGTCGAATTGTTGTACGAAGCAATTAAGCCGTCGCGATTCTCGTCCTTTCTGTCGGGTTGTATCGAAAAGGAATCCAAAGCGATATCGCTCATAATATAGGCGGAATTTCCGCTTGTCGTGAGGATTCTCCACTTTATCGGTTCATACTTGAACCAGTACACTTCAAACGTGAAATATCCGTTTTTCATGATGTAGCTGGTCAGACTATAAACCCCCGACGCGCGATAGTCGTTCATTTGAACGCCGAGGTATTTCGTGCCGTTATATATAACGATTTTTTGCCACATATAAGTAGTACCCTCGTGACTTTCCCAATTATAAGGATTTTCCTTATCACGCGGAAGGGGCGGCTTTCCTGCCATTTCGTTGAGTTTTGCGATTACGGTCTCGTCGCGTTCGCAGGTTTGCGGCCAGTAACCGAAATAGATATATTTGCCCTCGCGCGTGTATTTTACGGGGTTACACTCATTGCACGTGGTGCATACGTCGCAAACGTAACTATGCTTGCCGTTGGCGGGGATTTCCACCTTTGTATTATATTCGCACCCCTCGCGCTGACATTTGTCGTACGCCTCCCAGCCGGGCAAGCAGTCCGCTTGTTTCGCCTCGTAGTGTTTGAGGTCGTGTCCGAGAGCCTTGTCGACGTATTTGTCAATCTTTGACGAATAGTCGCAACCTTTGCGATTGCAGGTGGAATAACTTCCCCAATACCCGTCCTCGGTGCAGGTTGCGTCGTAGCGATCGTGCCATTGCAAATCGTGCCCGAGAGCGGGCAAACCGTTGTAATCGGTATGATGGTCGCAACCTTGGTTGGAACACTTTTTGTATTCCTCGGTGCCCCACTTCTCGCAAGTCGGCTCCACGCGCGGAACGGTTATGGTCATACTATGTCCCGTAGCGGAGATTTCCTCGTACCCTTCGGTTTTTCCGCAGTAATGGGCGCACCTTTTGTATGCTTTCCAGCCGATTTCCGTACAAGTCGGCTCTTTCGCGGCAACGTCCTGCATGTCGTGCTCGAGAGCGGGTATCGGCTTCTGCTCGGTGTAAGTACAGCCCGGATTTATGCAACGTTTGCCGTGGGTAAGTCCTTCTCTTTCGCACCGAGGATCGTAGCCCTTTTCTTCACGCAGGTTGTGCGGAGCAAGTTCGCCGCACTCAAACGTCTCCCTGCCCAGACTGCCGCAAATACTGCAAACAAGCCTATACACAGCCTTCCGTTGGCATGTTGCGTTGTCCACAAGGTTTCTGTCGGTAACCTTTTCGACATAATTGTGTATATGCTGCTCTTCGGCATTTACCAAGCCCGCAACGACAAAATACGAAAAACTTGTCGTTTCAAAATATATATTGTTGCCGTCAACTGTGGTTTTTAGTTCCTCCACCGTGTTGTCGCCCTTTACGTGATAGGTGACGTAACCGTCGGACTCAAACGGTTTCGGCATGGTGATTTTGACCTTGCCGCCCGGTTGCACCTTTTCGCCGTTCTTTGAAACGGAAATGTCAAAAACGGCAATTTTAGCACTGTCGTAAGGTTTGTCTATCGCAGCAATAGCCGCCTTTCCTTGTTCGCTGTCGGCGGCATGATGTTCGGCTTTCAGCACGGAGTCTTTTTCAACCGCGCCGTCCAAAGTAATGCCGCTTTCCGTACTTAACTTGTTTACCGTATTGCCGTTGGCGTTACAAGCAACCAACGACACACACAGCGACAACACAAGCGCAAGCGTAAAGAAAATTAACGACTTTTTCTTCATTGAATCCTCCTTTATGTTTATAGAACACGACACGGACAAGCGGGTTTTTACGCCCGCTTATCCGTTATTTT
>ERZ1673738.4571-NODE-4571-length-13573-cov-6.727253_pt1 | contig 13573 bp, 10 predicted proteins | sample MGYA00580198_ERZ1673738 | MGnify/ENA primary metagenome ERZ1673738 (study PRJEB41218, sample SAMN15661784) | gut metagenome | host: Homo sapiens | place: Canada: London | collected 2015-08-20/2019-03-30 | study: EMG produced TPA metagenomics assembly of... | reverse complement strand
GGGGACCCCCTCTGCTGGCGCGAGAGGGGTTCCCCCCTCCAACTCCCCCCTCCCCAGCGCGCTTTATCGCGGTGCCTTCGGCACCGACGGGGGGCCGGAGACAAGGCTGTTTGATGCAAAGTAATGGAACGTCCCCACTGCCGTATGATACGCGGCAGTGGGGACGTTCCATTATTTTTGTGCGGGAGATGCTCCGGACAGGATGCCCGCGGCTTTCCCGTGCCCCGGCGGCAGGGAGCAGGCCGGGACGGATAAAAGTTTTTGGAAGGGAGATGGGGGAGCACGAGGGGGAAGAGGGAGAACCTTTTTTCAAAAAGGTTTCCCTCTTCCCCCTCGTCAAAACGCGGCTGCCATGCAGCCTGTAGGCCCGTGCGCGCTATTCGGCGGCAGCGGGCTTTTTCTTTTCGGGCTTGGGCGCTTCGATGACGGTGCCGTCGGGCTCCACCATGGAAAGGGCGTGCACGGGGCAGGCCTCCATGCACGCGGTGATCTTTTTGCCGTTCTCTTCACGCCAGGCCTTGCACATGTCGCAGCGCACGGCCACTTCGCGGCGGCTGCGCTGGGCCATGGTCTCGCCGCCTTCTTCGGGCATACCGATGGTATCCAGCGAGATGGTGCCGTAGGGGCAGACGGCGATGCACATCTTGCAGGCCACGCACAGCTGCACGCGCATGGTGATGCGGCCGTCCTCTTCCTGCTGCAGGGCGCCGGTGGGGCAGATGTTGCAGCAGGGGGCGGGGTTGCACTGGTGGCAGCGCACGGTGGTCTTGAAGCCTTCGGCCTTGACCACCTGCACGCGCGAGACCAGCACGTCGCGGTGCTTCATGGCTTCCTTGAAGGTCATCCCGTGGTGCGCGGCGATACAGGCCACTTCGCAGCGGCGGCAGGCACGGCATTTGTCGGGTATTACCTGAATATGCTCAATCATGGCTTTCCTCCGGCTCCACCTCCAGATTGGTCATCACAAGACCGTGTCCGCCGGTGAAGCGTATGGCGTCGCTGCCGCAGTGGGGGCAGGTAAAGTGCCTTCTGTGCAGCTCGAATGTATGTCCGCAATCCGTGCAGCGGCAGGGCAGGGGAGCGGTCTGCAGGATGAGCTCCGCGCCTTCGGCCATGCCGCCCTGGGCAAAGATCTCGAAGCAGCCTTTCAGGGTCTGCGGCTCCACACAGGAGATGAGGCCCAGCTCGCAGGTGATGCTGCGGATGCGGCGCACCCGTTGTTCCGGGTGGGCCGCATTGTGGTCTTCCACAGTTTTCAGGGCTATCTTGAGCAGCCCCTGGACAAGACTGGCTTCGTGCATCCTTATTTCCGGCCTAGCGCTCCGTGCAGGAGACGCAGGGGTCGATACTGTTGGTGATCAGGGCCACGTCGGCCACGGCGCAGTCGCGCATCATGACGCCCAGGGCCTCCCAGTTCATGTACGAAGGCACGCGCCACTTGAGGCGGGCCGGGATGTCCGTGCCGTTGGTACGGATGTAGTAGAAGACTTCGCCGCGGGGCGCTTCGCTGCGGGCGCAGGCTTCGGCCGTGTGGATCTGGCGCATGGGCACGCAGTGGGGGCCTTCGGGCATGCGTTCGCAGCACTGGCGGATGAGCTTGAAGGATTCGAAGATCTCGTCCAGGCGCACCATGGTGCGGGAGTGGATGCAGCAGCCGTCATGGGTGATGCTCTTGAACTCCAGGTCGGGATAGGCCGCATAGGGCGAATCCTTGCGCACGTCGATGGCGATGCCGGAACCGCGCGCCACGGGGCCCACCACGCCCAGGCGCAGGGCGTCTTCCCTGGGCAGCAGGCCCAGGCCCTTGGTACGGCCCAGGACCATGGAGTTGGTGGCATAGATCTCGCGGATCTCGTCCACGGCGGGCTCCACCTTGTCGATCATGCCCAGGATGTACTTGAGCATGTCCGGGGGCACGTCGCACTTGACGCCGCCGATGCAGTTGGAGGCCAGGTTCATGCGGTTGCCGTACACGGTCTCCTTCACGTCCTGCATCATCTCGCGCACTTCCATGACGTGCATGAACAGCGACTTGAAGCCGATGATGTGGGCCTGGATGGCGGTGTTGAACAGGTGCGAGGCCACGCGCTTGATCTCTTCGGCCAGCACGCGCAGGTAGCGGGCGCGGACGGGGATCTCCATGCCCAGAACGTTTTCCACGGCCATGCTGTAGGTGAAGCTGTGGCTGTTGGAGCACAGGGAGCAGACGCGCTCGGTCAGGGTGACGTTCTTGATGAGGTTGCGCTGGGTGGCCAGGGCTTCCATGCCGCGGTGCACGTGACCGGAGGTCAGCTCCACCTTGCGGATGGTCTCGCCTTCCACGGTGAGGTTGAAGTAGACGGGCTCTTCAAGCGCCACATGCACGGGGCCCAGCGGCATGTTGAAAGTGGTGAGCTTGCTCATGCGCGTTCCCCTTCCTTTTCTTTCAGAATGCGTTCCCAGAGGTCCGTGGTGCAGGCCCCGTTCATCATGATGGACAACGGCACGGCCTCGTTGAGGATGCCGGCGTCCAGTTCCTCGTCAAGGAAGAGGCGGCGCGGGTTGGGCTGGTTGGCCACGCGGATGCCGTACAGTTCCATCATCTCGCGCTCATGCCAGTCGGCATTGGCGAACAGGGGGGTGATGGAAGGCACGGTGTTGTGTTCGGCGGTCAGGGTGACGGTGATGTTGTAGACCACGCCCTGCAGCTCGAAGTGGTAGCACAGTTCCTGCTGCTGTTCGCCCAGCTGCTTCAGGTTGTAGGCCGTGATCATGCACAGACGGGCATGGGCGCCCTGCAGGGCGGTGGCGGCCTGGCTCATGAAACGGGGATGGTCCAGACGGAACCAGTGGAAGGCGTTGCCGTAGGCGTCGGTGCTGTGATGTATGGCTTTGTCGCGGGTGCAGAGGGCTCCCAGAGCCTCTATGAGCGCGGCGTTGCCTTGCAGAATCTCTTGCATGTTCAATCCTCGTAAAAACGGCTAATCCGTGGTGGGCGCGGCAGAAGCGGGGGTCTGGGCGGGCTCCATGGCCTTGTGGGGCTCGGGCAGATGACAAAGGCTGCGCTTGGCGTCCTCGATCTGGCGGCACTTGGGGCACAGGTGACGGATCTGGTCGGGGTCGATCTCGCTGTTCTTGGCGTAGAGTTTTTCCGCCAGTTTGAGCGGCAGGGGCCGCATGAGGGTGCCGCAGTGCGAGCAGGGTTCGTAATTGATGGTCTGCTGCTCCACACGACCGAACTTTTCGGACTCCAGGTGGGCCGAATGCCAGTCATTGGTGATGCTCATGGCACCGGTGGGGCAGTACTGGCGGCAGGAGGCGCACAGACAGCAGGAGTCCTGCCAGACCGTGATGGTGTAGCCGCTGTTGTCCGGTTTCTGGCGGATGTTGATGGCCCCGGCGGCACAGACATGACGGCACACGCCGCAGCCCATGCACAGGTTGGGGTCGATCTTCACCCGGCCCCGCAAGCGCTCGGGCGTGAATGTTTCACCCAGCGGGAACGGGTCCGTGCTGGGGCCTTGCAGCAGATTGCGGAACAGAATTTTCAGAAAACCCGCCATAATTATTCCTCCGGGCCCGGGCGCGGGCCTTTGGGCGTACGGGGAATCAGGCCGCAGACGTGGTGGCATATGCCGCAGCGCCGGCAGGGCTGATCCCCGGAAGTTGTCTCGGCAGCGGGGGAGGCACCGTCAAGAGGTGCGGTACCGTCAGCGGGAGCGGCGTCACGCAGCCCCAGCCAGACGGCCAGCCGATGCAAAGGCTTCCCCCTGTCCATTTATTCCTCGATGCCCAGCTTTTTGAGCCACATCTTGCGTGCCAGCACCACGCCTTCCAGGATGGCCTGGGGGCGGGGCGGACAGCCGGGCACGTTCACATCCACGGGGATGTAGCGCGAGATGGGGCCCTCGATGGAGTAGCCTTCGCGGAACACGCCGCCGGAGATGGGGCAGATGCCCACGGCCACGGTGATCTTGGGCTCGGGGATCTCGTTCCAGACCGCGAGCACGCGGTCGCGCACACGGGTGGTCAGCGGGCCGGTGATGAGCACGATGTCGGCATGGCGGGGGCTGCCGCAGTACCGGCACCCCAGGCGTTCCACGTCGTAGCGGGGGATGCAGGCCGTGGTGGCCAGTTCCACGTCACAGCCGTTGCAGGAGCCCGCGTTGATGCGGAAGAGCCACGGCGAGCGTACCGACAGTTTCTTGAGCATGTTGTCCAGACTCATGCCCGACCTCCTTACAGCGCCCACACCAGCACCAGGCTCACCAGAGCCAGGACGGTGGGGACCTTCACATAAAAGCGGAACGCCTGGTCGATGCGGAAACGCCCGGTGGCGGACTTGACCAGGGTCAGGGACAGCAGCATCAGCACCAGACACTTGAAGACGAACCAGATCAGGTTGACGATCCAGAAGTCGGAGATGGTGCCGGGGAAGAACAGGGCCACGCCCAGGCCCAGGACCACGAAGGTCTTGAGGGCGGAGCCGATCTGGAACAGGGCCAGCAGGGGGCCGCCGTATTCCAGCAGGGGACCTTCCAGCACTTCGGTCTCGGCTTCGGGGATGTCGAAGGGCGGCACGCCCATGGTGCCGGGCAGGAAGATCAGGTAGGCCAGCAGGGCCGGGATCATGACCGGGTTGAGGCCCAGGGAACCGGCGCTCTGCTGCCAGTCCACGATGGCCAGCAGCGAGAACTCGGCACCGGTACCGGTGGCCTTGCCCACCAGCATGGCCACGGCCAGCAGGATCATGAGCAGGGGGGTCTCGTAGGCCAGCATCATGAGCATCTCACGCGAGAAGCCCATGGCGCCGAAGGGCGAGCTGGAGGCCGAGCCGCCCAGCATGATGGCGATGGCCGGGATGGGCAGCAGGTAGAAGAGCACCAGCAGGTCGCCCATGTTGTACAGGCCGCTGAACACGCCGGGCACGGGGATGAAGGCCGCACAGACGGCCATGCCCGCAAAGCCCACCACGGGCGCGGCCAGGAAGACGCTGCGCACGGCCGTTTTGGGGATCAGGGTCTCCTTGGTCAGCAGTTTGGCGATATCCAGCAGGGGCTGGATCAGCGGCGGGCCCACGCGGCGCTGCAGGCGGGCCTCGACGCGACGGTCAAGGCCTTTGAACAACAGCCCCACAGCCAGCGCGAACAGGCCGCCGGGGAAAATGCACATGTGCAGCACACCAAGAATGATGTCGGTCATCTCGGTTTCTCCTTCCTAGCTCTTGTTGTCTACGCTGGTATTGCCCGGGAACCAGGCCAGGCGGCGAACCAGCCCGCCGTAGATGCCCGAGGGCGCCATGCGGCTGGTGGCCACCTCGGTGGGCAGACCGCAGGTATGCACGTCCACTTCACGCAGCACCACGAAGCGGCGCACGAAGTACCAGCCCGCGGCGGCGGCGATGGCCATCATCACGCTCAGGCCGGTGGCGTTCCAGGCACCGGGGCCTTCCTGCAGGCCCGAGAGGCCCACCACCAGGCTGCCGGCGTTGTAGTCGCCCAGGATGGCGTTGATGGGCCAGAGCATCAGGCCGGGGAAGATGCCGGTGATGATGCAGCCGATGGCCAGGATGGCCATGGGCACACGCATGGTCAGCGGGGCTTCCTGCACATGATCCAGATGCTTGGAAGGCTGGCCCAGGAAGGCCGCATGCAGGAACTTGGCGATGTAGGCCAGGGTCAGCACGCTGCCCACCAGGGAGAGCAGGGCCAGGAAGGGCTGGTCCGCCTGCATCAGGGCGTGGTAGATGATCCACTTGGACGAGAAGCCGCTGGTGGGCGGCACGCCGACCACGGACAGGCCGGCGATGGCGAACATGCACAGGGTGAAGGGCATCTTGCGGCCGATGCCGCCCAGGTCATCCAGGCTGTCGGCGTGGGTGGCGAACATCACGGCGCCGCAGACGAGGAAGAGCAGGTCCTTGAAGAACACGTGGTTGATCACGTGCAGCATGCCGCCCGCGTAGCCCAGGGCACCGCCGGCAGCCACGGCCAGCACCATGTAGCCGATCTGGCTCACGGTGGAGTAGATGAAGACCAGCTTCACGTTGTTGACCAGCAGGGCCTGGGTGGCGGCCATGACGATGGTGATGCCGCCGATCCACATGACCACGGTCTGGATCAGTTCATTGGGCCAGGCGGCGCTGACGCCGATCATGGCCAGGCTGCCGCCCATGAGCATGAAGAGCTTGATGAGGCCCAGGATGGAGCTCTTCAGCAGCACCGAGGATATGTAGCCGGACACGGGCGTGGGGGCCAGGGCCGGATGCATCTGCCAGTCGATGCGGAAGGGCAGCTGGGCGGCCTTCATGACGAAGCCGATGGCCAGCAGGGCGGTACCGCCCCAGACGACCCAGCCGGGCAGCAGGAAGATCTTGGTCAGATGCTGCATGGACTCGGAAGAGAACGGCGTGGCCGGACCGAGCACACAGACGCCCACGAAGATGAAGCCGGCGCCCAGCACGTTGAAGAAGAAGTACTTGAAGGCTTCGCGCAGCGAGGCCTTGTCGCCTTCATGGGCGATGGCCATGTAGAGCGTCCACGAGCTCATGATCTCCCAGAACAGGAAGAACTGGAAAAGATAGGTGCTGGCGGAGATGCCCACCAGGCCGCCGCACATGGCGGTGAAGGCACAGTAGAAGCGCCACTGGGTGTGGCTGTGGGACATGTAGCCCTGGGCGTAGAAGACGTTCAGGGCGCCGATGAGCGGCACGATGAGCGCGAAGCAGTAGCTCAGGGTATCCAGGTCGCGGCCCAGGAAGATCACCAGGGCGGCGGTCAGCAGCAGCACGAAGGCGCTGGAGCGGGCGGCCCAGATGGGATTGCGGCGGAAGAAGGCCGGCAGCAGGGCACCGAACACGGGCACGGCCACATAGATGGGCCAGGGCGCCATGACGGACTGGAGCACGACCAGATCCATGGAGGCCGGGGCGAAGCAGGCCGAGGCCACGGGGATGACCAGCGTGAGCGGGGCCCAGGGGGCCAGGCCCAGCAGCAGGCTGAGGGCGGCCAGGGCCATGAGGGCGCCGCGGATGGACCACGGGGCCTCTTCCACCATGGGCAGGTCGGCGGGACGTTCCTCGAAGACCAGGGTCTTGAGGATGCGCACGTAGTAGATGGCGCCCACCAGGGAGCCGATGAGGATCAGGGCCGCCAGCGCGGGATGACCGGCATGGATGGCGGACTGGATCATCAGGTATTTGCTGAAGAAGGCGGTGAACGGCGGCAGGCCCATGATGCAGATGAGGCCCACGGCCATACAGCTCACGGTCCAGGGCATGCACTGGCCAAGACCGCGCAGGTCGGCGAGCTTGCGGCTGCCGGCCCGCAGGATGAGGGCGCCCGCACCGAGGAAGAGCAGGTCCTTCATGATGGCGTGGCTGAGCATGTGCGACAGGGCGCCGGCCGTGGCCAGCCAGGTGCCCATGCCCAGCACCAGGGCGATCTCGCCCAGCTGGCCCAGGGTCGAGTAGGCCAGCATGCGCTTGATGTCGTCCTGCTTCAGGGCCATGAGCTCACCGAAGATCAGGGTGGCCGCGCCCATGAAGGTCAGGATGGAGCCGAACCAGGACAGGCCGAAGACCTCGGCCTTGGCGAACAGGGCGCCGTTGGTCTGGCCCAGCAGCAGGACCACGATGCCGAACATGCCCATCTTGGTGATGATACCGGACAGGGGACCGGACACCGAGGAAGGCGCGGCGGGGTGGGCATCGGGCAGCCAGGAGTGCAGGGGCACCAGACCGGCCTTGACGCCGAAGCCGACGAGGCAGAGCAGGGCGGCCATGTTCAGCACATGGGGCGAAAGCAGGGCGCTCTGGATGCGGACATCGGCAAGGCCCAGGCCGCCGTTGCCCAGCAGCAGCATGCCGGGCAGCATCAGCAGGGCGCCGCCCGCGCACATCAGGTAGTATTTGAAGCCCGCGTCAAAGGCCACGCGGTTGGCTTCGTGCACCACCAGGAAGTAGGAGGCGAAGGTCATCAGTTCCCAGTAGCCGTACATGGCGGCCATGTCGGGCGTGGAAACGATGCCGGCCAGAGAGGCGAAGGTCAGCAGCAGGAAGAACCAGTACCAGCCCTGCCGGTGGGCGTGGGCCATGTAGCCCAGGGAGTACACCGAGACGATGAAGGCGATGAAGCCGATCATCACCAGGAAGAGCAGGGCCACGGGCGCGGGCGCATCCAGCGTCAGGGTCGCGGCCAGGGCGGCGGCACAGGCCAACACGCCAAGGTGGGGCATCCAGCGGAATTTCGCCCAGGCGGTCACGCCGCAGACGAAGGCGCCGGCAAAGTAGATCCAGAAGGCGGGATGCACGGTGGCGTGGGCCACCTGCAGGCCGGCCCAGCCGGCGGCCACATCCAGCATGGGGCCACGGGCCAGGCCCATGAGCGCCACCAGCACGCCCAGCACCAGGGTCAGGGCGTCGGAACGGCAGCTGCCGGAGGCAGCGCCGTCACAGGCGGTGCTACAGGGCTGCAGGAAGCACTGGCGCAGGGCGTCCACATGCAGGGCGATGAGGACCGTGGCCGTGACGGCCGCCAGCACGGTGCAGAACAGGCCGCAGTGCAGAGGCAGGGAAGAGGCCAGTATGCCCTGGGTGATAAAAAGACGCCCTTCCGGGATCAGGAAGGGCGAACCGCCCACGCTGGCCATGAGGCCGAGGGCGAACAGGGCACCATTGACGGGTTGGAGTTTGACGGCCCCGCGCAGGGCCGCGAAGGTCGCCGACGGAGCGGCGGGCCCGGCCAGGGAATTGAGGGCGCTCCAGCTCAGGCCGCGGGCCAGCAGCTGGAAGGCCACGAACAGCCAGACGCCTGTACCGGCGGCGGCATTGGCCGCACCCAGCGCCATGCAGATGAGGCCCGCGTCATGCACGGCCCCCCACAGGATGAGCCGGCGGGCGTTCTGCCGCTGGCGGATCGCCTGCCATGCGCCGTACAGCAGGAACAGCAGGCCCGGGATGAAAAGGATGAAGGAACCGCTTGCCGTGTAGGATGGTATTGTCATACGCGCCCCATTGTCTGCCGGGTAAAAAGTACAAAATTATTGCAGAGGACGTGGATGCGCGTCATCTGCCCGTGTTTGCCCTTCCGGCGGGATATCCTCGTGAAAAAAATTTTTTTCACGATTAGCCAAAAGATACGCGACATTCCTGACTGGTGCAAGCCTCTTTTTGGCTTGCTTGTCATTCCTGGCGCAAAGTCCTCGTCATCAGACGCATGACCGCCTTGCGGGGGGATTCGCCCCCGTGCAGCAGCCCCTGGACGGTATCGGTCACCGGCGTCTCCACGCCCAGCCGCCGGGCCAGGTCGTAGACCGCCGAGGTGGTCTTGACCCCTTCGGCCACCATGCCCAGGCTGGAGGTGATGTGCTCCAGGCTCTCCCCCTGTCCCAGGCGCAGGCCCACCTGCCGGTTGCGGGAAAGGTCGCCCGTGCAGGTCAGCGCCAGGTCGCCCAGGCCGGAAAGGCCCATGAAGGTGGCCGCCTGCGCCCCGCAGGCCTCGCCGATACGGCTCATCTCGGCCAGGCCGCGCGTCAGCAGGGCCGCACGGCTGTTGTGTCCCAGCCCCAGCCCGTCGCAGACGCCGGCTGCGATGGCCATGACGTTCTTCAGCGCGCCGCCCAGTTCCACGCCCAGCACGTCGGTGCTGGAGTAGCAGCGGAAGGTGGCGCAGGAAAAAAGTTCACGCAGACGGCAGCCCAGCGCTTCTTCCGCCGTGGCCAGCACCACGGCCGTGGGCTGGTCGCGCACCACTTCGGCTGCGAAGGACGGCCCGGAAAGCATGGCATAGTGGAACGGCCTGCCCGCCAGCTCTTCCGCCACGATGCGGCTGCACGGGGAATGCGTGCCCAGCTCCAGCCCCTTGGCGGCATTGATGAGCACGGGCTCGGGGTGCAGATGGTCCCGCATGGCGTGGAGCCAGCCGCGCAGCTGCTGGCAGGGTATGGCCAGCAGAAGGAGCTCGGTACCCAGCAGTTCCGGCCCCGTCCCGGCCTCCAGGTCGGGATGCAGGGCAAGCCCCGGCAGGTAGCGCGGGTTCTCGTGCCTGGTATTGATGGCCTCGGCCACGGCGGCATCACGCAGCCACAGGCGCGTCCTGTGCCCGCGGACTGCCAGCAGATGCGCCAGGGCCGTGCCCCAGCTGCCGCCACCGGCCACAGTGATGGTGTGTCGCATGTTCTCTCCTGACGATCTGCGGACAATAAAACTCTTCGTTATTACGGCTTTTGTGCCATCACGGCAAGTAGGGAACGCTTGTTGTTCTATGCGTGTAGAATCATTGGAATAAATTAGAAAATATTTCATAAGATATTTTCTAAGGAAAAAGCGCCTGCGCTTGGGGACAAAAAAAGGCCGCATGCGCGGCCTGAAAAAGATGTGGTGGTCGTGGGGGTTATTGGGGATCGAAGCCGATGTCGAAGATGGCCTGACGCAGGGCGGCCTCATCGACCGGAGCGCTTTCTTCATAGCGCAGTTCCTTGGCGTCCAGGTCCACCACGGGGTTGCTCACGCCGGGGATCTTGGCGGCGGCTTCTTCCACAGCGGCTTTGCAATGGCCGCAACGCATGCCGTTGACTTTGAGGATCTTCATGCGACACTCCTTGCTGTGTTCCCACATATTGATTTTCATTTTCAATGGGAGCACCATCAGGAATAATACTGCCGGAACGGAGCGTCAAGACCACCGGCAGGCAGGAGGTTTTATGGAAACGCGAAAGGCAGGTCCCTTGCGTTTTGATATCGGCGGCATGCATTGCGCCGCCTGTTCCTCACGCATCGAACGCGTGGTGGGGCGCATGGAGAACGTGGAGCGCATCGCGGTCAACCTGGCCACGGCCAAGGCGCAGATCTGGCTCAAGCCGGGCACGGAAAGCGAGACGGTGCCCCTGATCATGGAACGCGTGGCGGGCATGGGCTTCAGTGCCGTGCCGTCACAGGAAGAGGACGTGGCCGTCCAGTACGAGAAAAAACGCCGGCAGGACGAAAAGGACCGGCGCGTGCGGCTGGGGCGTCTGGGCCCCATGCTGGTCTTTGCCGTGCCCCTGCTCATCCTCTCCATGGGACATATGCTGGGCATGCCTCTGCCCGCCTGGCTCGATCCGCACCACGCGCCCCGCACCTTCATGCTGGCGCAGCTGGCCCTGACCCTGCCCGTGGCCTGGCTGGGCCGCCATTTCTACCGCGAAGGTCTGCTGGCCCTGGCCCACAAGGCCCCCACCATGGACAGTCTGGTGGCCGTGGGCACGGGATCGGCCCTGCTCTACAGCCTGTGGACGACCCTGCTGGGTCTTGCGGGCAGCGACCCCCAGCTGCGGGCCATGAACCTTTACTATGAATCCGTGGCCGTGCTGCTGACCATGATCGAGCTGGGCCAGTTCCTGGAGGCCACGGCCAAGCGCAAGGCCGGGGACGCCATGGGCGCGCTGCTGCGCCTGACGCCGGAAACGGCCCTGCGTCTGGAAGCTGACGGCCAGAGCCGCGAGATCCCGCTGGCCGAGGTCATGCCCGGCGATACCTTGGTCATCAGGCCCGGCGCCCGCATCCCCGTGGACGGCAGCGTGACCGGCGGCAAGAGCGCCGTGGACCTTTCCCTGCTGACCGGGGAATCCATCCCCGTGGCCGTGGGCCCCGGCGACAGCCTCGTGGCCGGGAGCGTCAACGGTGAAGGCGCCCTGACCATGACCGCCGAACATGTGGGGCAGGACACCCGTCTGGCCCGCATCATCCGGCTGGTGCGCGAGGCCCAGGGCAGCAAGGCCCCCATCGCCCGACTGGCCGACCGGGTGAGCTTCTACTTCGTGCCCGCGGTCATGGGCATCGCCACCCTGGCCGGGCTGGCCTGGCTCATCTTCAGCGACGAGCCCGCCACCGTGGCCGTCACGGTCTTCGTGGCCGTGCTGGTCATGGCCTGCCCCTGCGCCATGGGCCTGGCCACGCCCATGTCCATCATGGTGGGCACCGGACGTGGCGCCCAGCTGGGCGTGCTCATCAAGAACGGTGCTGCCCTGGAGCAGGCCGGTCACGTCCGGGCCATCGCCGTGGACAAGACCGGGACCCTGACCACCGGCAAGCCCGTGCTGACCGGAGTCATTCCCCTCGCCGCCCATGACGAGCAGGCCCTCGTCACGCTGTCCGCCCATGACGAGCAGGCCCTCGTCACGCTGGCCGCCGCGCTGGAGGCCCGCTCCGAGCATCCGCTGGCCCTGGCCCTGGTGGCCGCGGGTAAGGAACGCGGCTGCCCCGCCTGCCCCGTGGATGCCGTGGACGTGGCGCCCGGTCTGGGCATCGCCGGTGTGGTGACGCTGGACGGTACGGCCTGGCGCGTGGCCCTGGGCAATGTCGCTTTCATGGAGCAGAACCGCATCGCTCCCGATGCCGCGGTGCTGGAACGGCTGGCCTCGCTGGCCGAAGCCGGGCAGACGCCGCTGCTGCTGGCGCTGGCTCCGGCCCGGGCCGCTCTTGCCGCTGCCGGTGATGACGACAGCGCCCGCTGGCAGTGGGACGACCTCCAGATCGCGGGCATCCTTTCGCTGGCCGACGCCCTGCGCCCCGAATCCGCCGCGGTGGTGGCCCGCCTGCACGAGATGGGCATCCGGGTGGTCATGCTCACCGGTGACAACGAACGCACCGCCCGGGCCGTGGCCCGACAGGCCGGTCTGGCTGACGCCGACGTGGCCGCCGGACTGTTGCCCGCCGAAAAGGCCGAGCGCATCCGCCGGCTCCAGGCCGAAGGCCTGCTGGTGGCCATGGTGGGCGACGGCATCAATGACGCCCCGGCCCTGGCCGTGGCCGACGTGGGCATGGCCGTGGGCAGCGGTGTGGACGTGAGCGCCGAAGCCGGGGACATCGTCCTCATGCGCGGCGGCATGGACGCCGTGCTCACCGCTCTGGCCCTTTCCCGCGCCACCATGCGCAACATCCGCCAGAACCTGGGCTGGGCCTTCGGCTACAACCTGCTGGGCCTGCCCGTGGCCGCCGGGCTGCTGCATGTCTTCGGCGGGCCCATGCTCTCGCCCATGATCGCCGGCACTGCCATGGCCCTGTCGTCCTTCTCCGTGGTCAGCAACGCGCTGCGGCTGCGTTTCTTCAAAGTATAGGCAGGGGGCGTCTGCTGTTTGTTTGCAGGGGGGAAGGGAAACCTTTTTGAAAAAAGGTTCTCCCTTCCCCCCTTGCATCCCCCCATCCTTTCCAAAAACTTTTATTTTGACCGATGGCAGTGACGGGAGGGGCGGCGGTCTGGTCGCTGGCTGCCGGTCTCCGTTTGGAAAGGCTGGACATAGGTGGGAAGGCTGTGTCTCGGGTCGCAGAGGACGGGCAAAGTCCGTCGGGATCGGGGGGACAGATCTGCCGCCGTCCTGCCGTATCCGGCATAAAAAAGAGAACGTCCAAAGACGTTCTTTTTTTGTGCGTTCAGGCAGAGGACGGCACAGTTTTCCGGGAGAAGCTCCAGCCGTCGCAGATGCATGTGATTTTTGGCGATGTGCCGCGTTGTTCCCTGCTGTGGGGCAGCGGCGGGGACCAGCATCCCGACCAGAGAAAAGTTTTTTCAGGGTGGGGGGAGAGCGCGAGAGGGGGGAGGGACAGTTTTTACAAAAA
>ERZ1673738.4556-NODE-4556-length-13618-cov-6.179311_pt1 | contig 13618 bp, 25 predicted proteins | sample MGYA00580198_ERZ1673738 | MGnify/ENA primary metagenome ERZ1673738 (study PRJEB41218, sample SAMN15661784) | gut metagenome | host: Homo sapiens | place: Canada: London | collected 2015-08-20/2019-03-30 | study: EMG produced TPA metagenomics assembly of... | reverse complement strand
AAAGTTCCTACCATATCTGGTAAGAACTTCAGCAGTCCGTACGGGAATCGAACCCTAGAGTAATTGCCTTGAAATGGCTTAAAATAGCCATTCTTTCAATTTTTCTTTGAGTACTTTTGAGTACTAGGGACTCATAATGCTTCGATTAAGTCAAGTTCCTGTCTCTTTTCCTCAATTCCGGTACGATCAAAATAATAATGATCTTTTGTGCAACTAATGTCTGTATGCCCCATAGTATCAAGAATTGTGGACTCTTTCACTTTTCCGTCGAGCAAGATACTTCCATACGTCTTACGGATTTTGTGCGGAGATTTCACTTTCATTCGCAGTTCATGTTCACAGATATACCGCAAACGCTCACGAAAGTTGTAGGATTTCAACCGTTCTCCGTCTCTCTCGAATAGATATTCCCCAAAGGGATTTCTCTTTCGTACTTCATCAAGAATCCATTTGTACTTATCTGGAAGTATTGCAAATCGCAATCCGGCTTCTGATTTCGGGAAATCTTTGACCTCATAGTGAAAACCATCATCATCACGATAGCGTGTTTCTGTAGAATTGATCGCAACCGTGTAGTTTTCAACATCTTTCCGCTTTAATGCCGACAATTCCCCGACACGTACCCCTGTCTTAAACATGAATAGCAATCCAAGGTTTACGATATCCAAGTGATTCCTTAAGTACATCTCCATGCGTTCCTTTTCATCCGGCATATATACTTGGTCTTTTGCCTGCCGGACTACGTGCTTAAACGCTTTTGGCGATATGTCCATATCTTTCAGCGTGTATGTAATGGAAAACTTAACATACTTCTTCCGCTTGGCATATTTAAAGATTCCATAGATCAGCGTCCGGAAATTTGAGAACGCCTTGGAAGTCATGTTGAAATCATGGATGCTGTTTCGTATAAACACTTCAAGGTCGCATTCGTCTACACTTTTGATTCTCTTATCCTTGATACCGTCAAAGTACCTCTGAAAATCCATTAAGTATCTGTCATAGGTTGCCCTGCTGATTTCTTCAAGTTCCAGCTTTTGCGAAATCCAACGGTTGAAGATTTCCTCTACTGTAGGGTCATCCTCTCTTTCTTTCCAATAGTCAATGGTCTTCTGCTCGACCGCTTCTCTGCGCTTTGCCTTGATTTTACGTCTGCCCTTAACTTCATCCGGCAGATATGAGTACCAGTTCTCATCCTTTCCTTGATAGATTTTATAGGGATTTTTGTTGAGTAATTTTTCTCTCTTTTGCATAGTGACTTGTTTCTGCACAAGTGCTATGTCGAGAATACCACTATCAACGGCATATTTCAACAGTTCTTTTTCATCCAATCAAATACCCCCGTTCTTTCTATTTTATCTTTTATATCTCTCACTCTGTACTCTATCGTTCTTAGTGATAGATTTTCTTTTGTGGATATTTGCTTTTGTGAAAAACCACGGCAGAGAAGAGAGAAAATCCTCTCCTCTTCTTCCGTGAAATTGGCATTTTCTTTGATTTGTTCAAGTTCTGGCTTAATGAATTTTGTAAATTTCATAAGCCATTTCTCCTAAGATTTAATTAATATTTAATGTTCATATTTCCGTGTTCATTAACCCAATCAATAGCTTCTGCGTATGTCACGCCATTGTTTTTTAAGATGTAAAGCAGATTATGGAATTTAGGGTGTGTTTCTTTCAGCCTTAAAAATCTGCTTTCTTTCTCTAAGTGACATCCGAATCCGCACAGTACACAACCTGTTCTTTGGCATCCTGTTGTTTTCAGCAATGGTCTTTCCTTATCAAAAATTCCAAAATCCGCAAATGACATCTGATTTTCGCATTGCCCCATAGCTTCATAATCTGTGACCACATCGCCATAAACGGAACATATTGGAAAATAAAATTCTGTATTTTCGACACTCGCTCCTGTTTTCTTGTATGCAATCCTATTTCCGTAAAACATCTTGTCATCGCTCATTCTTACTTCAATCATACTTTTCGCATTCTCTTTAATATAAAGCAACACATCTTGTTCAGTCCAAAATGCCATAGGATTGCTATGTGGTCTTGTTACATTAAAAGCATTACAGCCGTCCTGTAGCCATTTTTGCGTACGCATAACACTTTCGCTTGCCATAGTCGCTATAATAGGCTTTCTGCCTGTTTTCTTTTCGTAATCGTGCGCAGGCTTTTTCTTCATAATGTCACAACATAAGTCGCTTATTTCAAATGGTGCATCAAGAAAGAATTTATATTTTTCTTGATTAAACTGACTATAATTGCCTTTACTATCTGTCAGTTCTCCATTCAGTCTGCGTAACCTATATTCTGAACCGCTAGGGATAACCCCCATCTGCAAACTCTTGTACTGTTCGTTTTGCTTGTTTATTCTCCTGTCTATTCCTAACAGGTCTGCCATATAGCAAGCATACGGAACCATCTGTCTGTCTGTCTGTCTGTCTGTTAAGATTGTGTTGTTAGATTTTTGACTGTCAAGGTATTTAACATATTTTCTCGCACCGCTTACGCAATTTGACACTTCCTTGCTAATCATTGGAAACCCATACTTTTCACAAACTTCTGCAAATGAAATCTTAGGTTTTAAAATCACAAGATTATCGAATGTCTGTGCAAACTTCTTCAACTCTGGATATTGTGTCGGAACATCTACGAACACAAAAGGAATATTTTTATATCCGCAAACCTCTCTGATTATGTGCCCTAAAACTGTGCTATCCTTGCCACCGCTAAATGACAGGTACACTCCATCTTCGCCAAATTCATTAACCCATTCATTTATTCTACGTGCAGTCATGCTTATTTTTGCAGAAAGCGGAAGTGACTGCATCTGATATAGGTCTGACATTGTATGTTTATTTTCCATCTGCTTTCCTCCTAAAATCTTCATTCTACATCACCCTCTTTCTTTTTAGGCTAAATAATAGCCCTTACTTTTAGCTTCTGCATAATCATCTTCTGAAAGCAAAACTTCTTTCTGAATCTCTTTGTTACCATAGCAATCAACATCACATACAACCTTGAAAAGCAACATTCCATTCTTTTCAATCGGTTCTTCGTGAGTTATATTTGTTACATAGTGTTCAAGTAAATTCATTTCGAATCACCCTTTCTTTTTCTTCTTAGGCTTAAACTTAAAAACATCATTTTTCTGACGGCTTACCATGCTACGATAGCCGTTCATTTTACTGGCTCTGCTTTTACTCATACCTCACACTCCTTCCGGTTTCTCGCACCTTTCAAATTCGATTACCCAAACCCACGGTGATGCATCCCAACCGTAGCGGTCAATGTCGGATTTCTTGATGGTTGATTCCCACAGCCAAGCAAATTGCTCCTTTGCAATCCCGTACTCTGGGTCTACTTCTGTTCCATAATTTTTTTCACCGTATCCGATATCATCATAGAAAAGGTTTCCAACACCTTCGCTTTCTGCCCCCTTTGGTGTTATATCCTGCAACCGCTCCACTCTCACATCCGTAACCTTAAGCCAAATGCGTGCGGCTTCTTTTGGCATGTGGATGGATGGGTGCCACCTTGCATCTCCATATATTTCATCTGTTGCCCGGTACATATAACAGCCACAGCTTTTATTCAAGGCGCTCTGTTGTGGTTCTCGGTAACAATTTCCATGTTCGTCTCCCTCGCAACAACAACATTCAAAATGTTCCCATGTTTCCCGGACATACAGGATATCGCCCGGACATATCGGACAACTACGTTCTGCTGTACTTAACTTGTCTGTGTGTTTTTTATCCGCATAATTATGTACTGCATAAGTGCGTCTGTCCGCATTGTAAAAATTCATATCTGGCACAGTATACTCATTGCCATCCTTGCAGATTCTTCTCGTACAACTCTTTCTTCCGTCCAGAATCGCCCGAACCATTTCGGTATTGAATAAAATTGGCAACACTCTATTCATCCTCTGACTCCTCCTCGTAGCAACTATACACAATTGTGTTGTCTACATCGCAATCACTGTTATTCCATTCAATATCTTCTAATGCTCTGTCTTTCGCAATCTGAATAGCTTCTGCTTTTGTATCCGCTTCTATGTCATCATAGTCAATCGTAAGCTGTAACCCCACACTTGCATTCCACTTAGCCATCTACTCCACCGCCTTTCACAATCTCGATTGCCTTTTCATAGGCTATAAGCATTCCTAATTCCTTTGGTTTATCATTTACAATATCATCAAGTACCCTATTTACTGGTACAAGGCTTTTCAGCTTTTCCAACTGCTCCACAACCTTGTCCGGGTCGTAGGCGGTCGGCTGCGAATCAATAAAAGAAGCAACGCGTAAAAAGTCTAAGCAATCCATATCTTCGTTCTTTGAAATTGCTTTTTCTAAATCCGCTTTTAATTTATCCGCATCAATCAGTCTTCCCATCGTTCGCCCTCCTGTTCCATATGCGTCTTGCTCCCCATCTGGTCAATCTTGCTTCGTCTTGATGTACTGGGGTTTTATGACATTTTCCGCAACTATAGACAAAATAGTCTCTATTATCTCCGACTAGCTTAATAATAGGTTTCCCTCCACAGAACGGGCATGGCTTAAGTTCTTCGTTCATTCTTCATCCTCCCATTTCAGCTTTTGACCGCAACTCGGGCAATAGGTGAAATTATCACTTTTAAAGCATCTCGGGCACGATGGACAAATCATTGCGTTTCCCATAATTCTCGGTCGCTTCGCTGTCTGTTTCTCCACAGCCACCCTGCATTCTTCCGGTGTGCCGATTGTGCGGTACTGCTGTACATCTTCCAGTGCCTTGATTGCTACTTCCAGATCTTCCATTCCGCTTCCACCGGCTATCTGCTCCACTGTATGCATCCGGTACTTGATTCTTTCGATTGCTTTATTCTCGTTCATCTAGTCTCCTCACTTATTTTCTGACAGCCATTCTTTTAACTGCACCTGTGCTCTGGCAAAGCACAGCTCCATGTCACAATCCGATACATTTACGATCACAAGATCTTTTCCGTTCTCCCCGCGCCCGCTTCTGTAAATATAAATTCCCCAATCAGCAACCTTGTTGTATGCAATGCTTAGATGTAACTTATATTTGTATGCAACCTTGTCAAAAAATCTCAAAAAATCACTCATGACTGTTCTCCATTTCTTTCAGCTTGGCTTCGGCTTCCTCTTTTGATAAAAACCAGGTTTCCTTGTACATTTTTTCTGACAGGATTCGGTCTGTTGCATATTCTCGATCCTTATCACACTCCATGTACCATCCTTTTTCTGTAAAAGTAATCAAGGCTACTTTCTGATGATAAACTTTGTTGTTCTCCGGGTGCAGACTTAAAATATTTAATTCATAATTGATTTTGCTAGGAATTATATATACATCTGAGCCAATTCCACACGGCAACCGCAGAAGTAATCCCTGCTCCTCTGCATCCTCGTAATCCGCTAACTTCTCCATTGCGCAATAACCTTCTTCGCAGTTGGAATAATATGAATTAGGCTTTTCGCCATAGCACGAATACAAGGTTTTTAAGGATTTTTTCTCGTAATTCTCTTTTACTAAGATTCCATCCGCTGTCCGTTTTGTTAATCTCTCCATGACTATCCCTCACTTTCTGCCAGCTTTGCCATTTTCCAATCGCTTATATCGCCACTTCCGCGCGCACTCCAAGATGTTGCTCCGTATCCCCATGCGTACACTATTCCGTTCTCGTATTTTGCAAAATATCTTTTTTCCCACGAATTTTTTTCGCTATTTCTTACCAAAATCGGCGTATCGACCGGAACTTTAGTCCAATCAACAGGTGGCTCAACATATTCTGAATTAAGCCATTCGCGGAAATTATACGTACTTCCTTTGCACGAATCTGATTCATAAAAATCACACTCTTCACATTTAATTTCTTCGCAAATTGCAGGCTTTCCATTTTTTAATCCAAACACTGCTGTGTTTGTCGCAAGTTCTATAATCTCATTTCCGTATTTTTCTTTATTCGTCATATTAAACCTCCAAATCACATATAAACTTAATCTCATCTGCCAAACTCTGCGCTATCATCGGTACATCCAACTGAAACTGCTTGTAATTAGCTAACGTATCAATGTAGTCGATGAATTTGTCCGTGAAATATTGCAACTGTTTCGCTGTTATCTTAAACTCCTTTTTCAGAATCGTAAGTGTCAGTGCGAAATAGTTAAACAACGATGCACTGGAAAGCCTGTATGCTTCACGCTCGATGCAGAAACCTTTCTTTGCATACATGTTCATTAACTGTCTCTGTGGAATTTTTCCTACTTCTTCTTTTATGTCGATTCCGTATTTACTTTTCAGATAAACAGACAAGTCCTTCCCGGTATTTCCACCGGATGCTGCTTCATCTAAGTAGGATTTCAAAAAATCCTGCAACCGGATGATTCTTGTCTGTCCGAATCCGAATTTGTCATGCAGAATTATGTACCCAATCACGACAAAATCTTTGTATGATTTTGATATAACCTTATCAGCATTTCTCTTTTCAAAATCATTTCTCCCGATAATCCGCATTTCCTGTTTTGTGTAAAATGTTGGCTTTTTATTCCGTCTCAACGCATTGCTCATTTCTTTGATTTCTCCTTTCTGTATGTGATTTCCAACCATGCAAAATGACTCAATACAAGCTGTCTTGCACGTTCTTCAATCTCCATGCCCTTGTATTTGTTTATCAATGATTCTCCGGATTTTACAACTTCATCCCACCAAGAATCAGCGTTGTCCGGTGAATAGTATTTCTGAATGAATTGCCAATAATCCATAAATACTTGCCATTCTTCCGAACCCTTTTCGATCTTTGCACTTGCCATAGCCGCTACCTCTAAAACGGACAATCGCCATTGTATGGCTTGAATCCGTCCCCACGTTCTTTCTTTTTAATTTCCGCAACAACATCATTGAATGGTTTTTCGATTTCAACAAACTTCATGTGATCTCCATCAAACTCCATTGCTTCACGCATTGTCATTCCCTGCCTGTTCTTCTCGATTTTTACGCCCTTGGCTCCCTTGTCATTGTCTGATAGATTCCACAGCATAATTATGTTTGACGCATCCTGTTCGATTGCTCCGGATTCCCTCAACTCTGCCATGGTAGGCTCTTTTGTGTCTCTGCTTTCGGAAGCCCTTGTTATCTGCGAAAGTGCTATTACATGTGTATTTAAGTCTCTTGCAACCGATTTTAAACCTCTTGAAATTGATGCTACTTCTTCATTTCTTCCGGAATATCTGTTATCCGGCATAAGCAATTGCAGATAGTCAACAACGATAACGTCAAAGTTTTGGTGTCTGCATTCTGACTTTATTTCTCTCGGAGATACGGTTCCGGATGCAATCCATAATTGATAATCACTCATTTCTTCATTTGCTTGGTTAAATTTTTCCTGTTCATCACCAAGAAACGCTTTTGCCCTTCTGATTCTCGTTAAGCCGATTTCCGCAAGTCTTGAAATAAATCGTTCATACACCTGTTTATCGCTCATTTCCAAATTGAAATATGCGACTTTAAGTCCCTTTTTTGCCATATTCCCAATAATCTGCGTTGTGAGTGCGGATTTTCCGACTGCCGGTCTTGCAGCAATTACTGTTACATCACCTCGTTCAAGATCGCCAAGTGCATCATCAAGTTGCGATAACCCGATTTTTATACCGCCCTCTCCAACACTTTCGTTGAAATATTTGTCTTTATTCTCAACTGAAATCTGCTTAATTGGTTTTAACTTTACTTCCTTTCCCTCTTGCAAATGTTCAAGTCTTGTAAGAAGATCGCTGATTGTATCATCAATGTCGCATGGTTTTAAACTGGATTTCTGATACATGTCACGAACCGTTCTTGCTTTGTATTCTTTCGCAACCGCATCGGCATAACTTTTAACCATGGTTGAAGTGATTGTTCCGGTAATACAGTATTTCATCAATTCGCTAATCTGTTCCTGTGCGTATTTGTGGCTTTCAAGTGCCATTGACAAGGACATAGGATCTATACTTTCATTCCGGTCATACATAGCAAGCATTTCTTTGTATGTATCCTGTGCAAATTCCGAACTAAACATTTCCGGTTTCAGTGTTCGCCAGATGTTATTTAGCACATCATTGTCAATCAATACGCACCCGATCACTCCGAACTCTGCTTCTGTCAACTGCAATCACCTCGTTTCTCTGCAATCTGCAACCAATAGTCGCAATCATTTTTCAGCCAATCAACATATTTTGGAATGTACCGAAAATCCGTATCGTCCGGGTTCTTTTCTTGATAGTCACTCAAATATGCTTCTGTGGCTTTGTATAACAGCCGTGCAATGTCTGGTTGGTTCTCTTCGATAACTTCTAGCACTTTATCCATCCAAGCTGTTTTAGAGGCAGTGTACGCTGTTTTCTTGGGGTATATACTAAAAGTCTTTTTCCATGCATCGTCAAAATCAAAAAAATCTCCGGAATCGGTCGACAGCGAATTTTCTTTTATATTTTCTTTCTCTTTATCTTCTTCTTTTTCTTCTTCTTTATCTGAAACAGCGACGTCAGACGATTTATCGGGCGATTTTTGTTCAATTAGATTTTTCTGTTTCTTTCTGCGGTTCTGCTGATATAGCCTGTCACGTTCCTTTTTCTTCTCATAAGCATCAAGTGTCTGGTGCTTATTCCAATTCGGAATCGTTATCACGCTGTCAACAACTTCAATCATTCCAAACTCTTCAAAGGTCTTAAGCGCAAGCCTTACCGTGTTTAAATCTCTGCGAAAAATGGTGGCAAGCATTTCATCCGTGAACGGTAATTTGTTGCTCATCATAAACACACCGTTGTTATTCTGTTTTCCAGCAAGAATGAGAAGTTTGAACCAAATCGTAATGATGCTATCCGCACTCGGCATACTCTCAATCAGCAGAATCTTTTCATCATCAAAGACATCTGTTGTGATCTTAATCCACTTGACTTCTGCCATTTAATCACTCTCCTCATATGTACTTTCAGAAATCAAAGTCATAAACTTCTCATACTGTTTTTCAGAAACTTTGTTACCCTGTTTCTCCGGCTTTAAACGGATTTCAAGGTGCTTTTCAGCGATATGCGATAATTCCTTGGCAAGAGTCTTTTTGCCCTGTTGTATGCCCTGCATATAGCCTTTAGGCGCTTTTCTTTCTCCTATTGAGCCACTAGCACGATTTTCTCCTTGCCCGCCTAAACTGACATTTCTAAGCTGATAACCTTTATCTGCATACAGTTTGATGTAATACTTTTCTTTATCGTCAAGCTGGTTCTCCGGAAAATTCAGAAATTCAACTCGCCAACCATAAGGGTTATCGCTCTCGTTGTACAACTTATGCTTGCGTAAACTAAGGTCTATGTGCTGGTCAAAGCCTGCAAGGTGGCTACACAGTCTGTTGATTATACGCAGCGCTTGCCCGATATACGCATACTTAAATCCATTTTCATCTTCTCGGAGTAAGAAATATATTCCACTTTTGTCATTAAGCTTTGGATTCAACGCAAGCCACTTCTGCTTGTTCTTGGCTTCGATGGCTTTTGCCTGTCTGAATTTCTTATAATCCAACTCATTCACTTCCTCTCCAATGGCTTCATGCTCATTTGAGCCACAAACTTTCCGTAGCTCATTCCGGAGGCGCGTGCCATATGATTCACAGCCTTGATTGCATCATCCTTTTTCTTTGGCTTTCTCAATCGTTCTTTAACTTCATTGCCGATGCAGTCTTGGCAATCAACTTTTCGTTCATCTATCGTCATAAACAGTCTGCCGCATTTCGGGCATATTCTTGTATACACAATTCTTCCAGCCTTTTTAAAATTTCTAAACTGCGCAGATCTTCTTGCGCATTCTGGTCTACAGTATTTCTGATTTTGTTGTTTCGGCTCAAATTCAGCCATACAGTATTCGCATAATTTCAATTTTTACCTCCAATCTTTTGTAAGGGCGGCACGGTAAACGCACCGCCAAGACATGGCTTTCAATAAGGTTTGTGATAACTATTCGCCAAACAAGATAGTTTCTTTTAGGCTTTCGCCTTGGTGTTTCAACCTATGAAATGACTGTGAACTGTTTTAAATCAGCAAGCTCATTCTTCAGATATTCTTTGATATTATCCATGGCTTCGTTTTTCCATGCCCCACCATCAGCTTCAAAGATTGCACATTGCACACCATTTACGGATTTCATTCTAAAAATAAAATCACTTGCCGGCTGCTGCACTTCTAAAAATGTTCTATACGGAATCAGAGTAACCGGATTTGGCACAACAGCATCTGCTTTGCTAGCAAGCCCTGTCTTAACGGTTGCTTTCTGCGTAACGCCATCATCACCATACTGTGCAACAGTTCCGTCTTCTACCGTTCCTGCAAATTTCAAAACAAGATCCCTGTCAGCATTCGAAACAAATTTTGACTGCAAGGCAATCACAAAGCTTTCATGATCAATAAAACTTCCAAACCGGAAATCCGGCAACTCTGCATTGACCTCAACCAAATGTTCCCGCTTTCTATCTGCATCGAGAGATGAATATAAGTGAACTTCAGTCGGAGAAATCACATGAATAATCATCTTTTCTGACATGCTATCAATATTCGCCTTGATATACTCTACAAGACTCGTCAATGTTTTCATTTCAATCGTACTCGCATACGGAACGTAACTGATGCGATTAAGCGGCTTGTCCGAATATGTATTACCACCAATTTCATTGATAATCGGTGTTTTTAAACCAACGATATACTCCAATGCTTCTTTAATCATAATTTTTTACCTCTTCTTTCTATGCCTGTTTTGCCTGTCTGAAATCTACAACGCCATCATTTTCTTTGGTTTCCTCGATTATTTCTCCTGTGTCCGTATCTACGGTCTTTCCATCGATCTGCTGTTCTTTCTGGTATTCATCAAGGGAGATCTGACCTTTGATACCTGGTCCGTATTCCTCGGCAAGAACTTCTCCTGTTGCAAGATTGGTTCCAAGGGCAAACTTTGTCTCTACTGGCTTCGGCTGCGCAAGTTTCTTTTCAACAGAAATTTCACAAGTCGCATCGTCTCTGTCTTCGTTCTGCGTGAATTTTAACTTGATAACTACCTCGCGTTTGTTCTTCCACGGTGTATTAGGATCCTGCATATTCTCAAAAACATCCTGCAATGCTTTCTGGGACTTTTCCTGCAATGCACCGCCTGCTAATTCTGCTAAATCAATTGGATTCATAAAAAATTCCTTTCTGTGCATGGTTAATAGTTGCTATATATAAAATTGACCGGTCAAAATTATTGCTTGTCAGAACGGGCAAAGGTTCATATCAACCTCTAATCCTTTTTCTGAAATATAAACATTCGCTCCATATTTAATTGTTTCTTTCGTTCGTTGTAGGAATAACGCGGGATCTCCGCTTGTGTCCGATAAGTGTATTAAAACGACATTTCGTAAAGCTGGGTTGTCGTTCGTCTGAATAAATTTAAGTGCCGTATCAAGGCTCATATGACCTCGTAAACGGTGTTCATAGTTCGGTTCATTCCGATCTACCAAGTCCATGCTATAATTGGCTTCGACCATGATATGCTCAACCTTTATACCGGAAAAGTCATATCTGCAATATTCCAAGTCGGTTAGGAATAGCAGCTTACCCATTTCCTCATGCTCGATTAAATAGCCGTAGCACTCGATTTCTGTATCATGCGGCACATTGAATGGGGTAACCGTAAAACTGCCGATTTGCCGTGGTCTGCGCGGTGGAATAGGTGCTGTACGTTCTCCGGTTATGGTTTCAAGTGCGGTCTGCGTTTCAAATGCCGTATAAACCGGAATGCCGGATTTCATGAAATCTTTTATGTATCGTGCATGGTCTCCATGTTCGTGGCTCACAATGCATCCGGAAACATTTGCTATTTTCCAATCAATCATTTTCTTAAAATCAAGAAATTTGCATCCGGCTTCAATGGCAAGGATTTCGCCACTGTCTGAAATCAAGGCGTATGAGTTTCCGGAACTGCTTGAACCCAAAACTCTAAGTTTCAATCTTTTGTCACCTCGCTTTCTCCATATCTCAAATAGCCGCTCCAGCCATTTGCTCCGCCGCAATTTTGCATACACCATTCATTAGAATCATTGATGTGTTCACATCGTCCACAATTCGGTACTTCATCGTCTGCGGTGTATCTTGTTAAATTATCCATACCCTACTCCAATTCTTCCTCTGCCGGAAATTGAAATACTCCGCTCAAACCCATAGTGAGTTTTTCGTCAATATTTTCGTCAATTCCATCTGGCGGTGTCTGCCCCATCTTTACAAGGCTGTGACACATATAGGTATATCTCAATTCTTCCATGGCTTTCTTTGCTTTTTCTTCGGTGGAGTATTTAGCAATAACAATGTCACTGACAAGATCATCTATCCCTGTAAGGTTCTTGTTCAAAAAATAGATTTCTCCATTAAACCTCTGAATAACTACTTGCTCATACGGAATATCAAGTGCTCCGTCCTGCGATATAACTCCCTAATCTTTCATAAAGTCCGGTACATTCTCGTCATTCTCAACGACCTTCTCAGGCTCGACTGCTGCACCGTCGGTCGCTTCGGATTCTGCTACAACAAACGGCTCTGAATTGGCGTTTTCGGAAATTTCTTCCTGCGTCTGCTGATAAGTTTCATCCATCTGCATAAGTGACTGTGTAGCCATAGCGTTAAGGTCTTTCGGATGCTTCTTGATTGCATTATTACGCATCTTGCGAATAATCATAGCTTCGGAAGTTTCTCTCCACGCCGCGCTCATATAAGGTCTTGCCACTTCACAAGCAAGCATTTCTTCCAATGTCTTGCATCCGAGAAGTGCACTGATAATCTCGTCCTTTTTAGCCTTAATTTCAGCCTTTTGCTTGTCGGTTGCCTTGCGCTTATTCTCGCAAATTCCAAACGTTTCATTCAAAAGATTGTTGCGCACATGAGCCAAAAGGTTTCCTTTCACGCCTTCACGTTCCGCAATCATGTATTCAATCTTTCCACCGTCCATCTCGACTGGATAAACTACACGGATTACTTTCTGCGACAATCCTTTTTCTTCCCACTCCGGCGGCGTAACTTCAACACCTCTGTGCTTCGGATATGTAAATTCATCCCCTTCTTTCACAAGCCATACCGGATAGACCTTTTTAACACCAACACCGAAATTACGGAGAAGTGCATCGTTTCCGTCTCCCTCAATACCCATTTCAACCTCTTTATACCAATTTCCATTGGCATCCTGCTTATTTCTCAACTGGAAGTAGCACTCCCTCGGCACTGCATTGGCATTAAGTTGAAGGCTTGATACCTGTCCAATAATCTGTCTCAAATTAGATCCATTCAAGTTACTCATAGCGGCTTTGCTAGATGTAACAAGGTTGTAAATAGCACTCATAGATGCCATGACACACTGCTTGGAATAATCATTAAGCACAAGCCCATGCTCTGCAAAGTCACGTTCCATAAGCCCTATGTACTGGTTCGTATAATAGGAAAGTTGTGTATTCATTTCCTGTTTTCCCTGCGTAGATACTGCCGTATTTTCTGCCATAATTATTTATCCTCCATTCCACTTAAAAAAGCTTGAAGAGCTTCTGCCACGCGTCTTTTTGCCCTTTTCTTAATATTTCTTTACC
>ERZ1673738.4554-NODE-4554-length-13623-cov-4.868956_pt1 | contig 13623 bp, 10 predicted proteins | sample MGYA00580198_ERZ1673738 | MGnify/ENA primary metagenome ERZ1673738 (study PRJEB41218, sample SAMN15661784) | gut metagenome | host: Homo sapiens | place: Canada: London | collected 2015-08-20/2019-03-30 | study: EMG produced TPA metagenomics assembly of... | reverse complement strand
CCGCCTGCCGCTCGGGTTTCATCGCTCGGGCGGCAGTTTTTGTTTCTGCCGTTTTCGCATCGCGAAAAACAGGTCATCAGCAAATTGCCCCCAATTTTGATATCAAAATTTTTGTGATTGACAAATGCTTTTTCGTGCATTATAATAAAGACTGAATATTTTTATGTCCCTTTGCCCGGCGGCAATCGGGCAAATACCAAATCGCAGATTGGGACGCGGTGCGCCGCAGTTTTCCTTAAAGGCATACCTCTGTTTTATGCAGTCGGAACATGCCGAAAGAGAGCCGTGCAGGGTGAAAGGCGGCAAGGGACTTCGGATGCATTATCACCCATGAGAGCGAAGGGGAAACCGCAATAAGAGGCGGGTTTGCTCAACTCATGCCGAATATGTTCGGCAATGCGGGATTATCCTTCGACGCAGCCCCCGCGTTAAAGGGCAGGAGTGCAAAGGCATGGTTTTTGTTATGCCTTTGAATCCGGGTGGTACCGCGGTTTCGATCGTCCCGTTTTTCGGGGCGGTTTTTTATTTTTAAAAATTTCCTTAAAAGAAAAGGAGTGTTTGAACAATGTACAAAAAAGTTTCCGCCTCGCTCGACTTTGTTCCGAGAGAGAAAGAGGTTCTGGAATTCTGGAAGGCAAACGGCATCTTCGAGAAATCCGTTGAACAGTCCAAGGGCAAACCTGCTTACACTTTCTATGACGGACCGCCCACAGCTAACGGCAGGCCGCATATCGGGCATGTTTTGACCCGCTCCATGAAGGATATCATTCCCCGCTACCGCACGATGAAAGGCTTTGACGTGCTGCGCAAAGCGGGTTGGGATACGCACGGACTTCCCGTTGAACTTGAAGTGGAAAAGCTGCTCGGACTGGACGGCAAGGAGCAGATCGAGAGTTACGGCGTGCTTCCTTTTATTGACAAATGCAAGGAGTCGGTTTGGAAATATAAAGGCGAATGGGAACAGATGAGCGATGCCGTCGGTTATTGGGCGGACATGGAGCATCCCTATGTTACCTATACCGATGATTACATTGAATCCGTTTGGTGGGCATTGAAGACAATCGACGAAAAAGGTCTGCTCTATAAAGGCCACAAAATCGTTCCCTATTGCCCGCGCTGCGGAACCGCACTGTCAAGCCACGAGGTTGCACAGGGGTATAAGGACGTTAAGGAAGTTTCCATCTTTGTCACCTTCCCCGTCATTCCCGATGCGGAACACAGCTTTGTTGACGGCAGCGAAAGCTTTATTGCATGGACAACAACACCGTGGACGCTGCCCAGCAATGTCGGTCTTTGCGTCAATGCCGACCAAGACTATGTAACAGTTCTTTGCGGCGAAAAAAAATACATTCTTGCGGCTGAGCTTGTTGAAAATGTTCTCGGCGAGGACACAACCGAGCTTGCACGCTTCAAAGGTTCGCAGCTTGTCGGCATTCACTATAAACCGCTGTTTGATTTCCCCGTCAACCACAAAGGCAGGGATGCATGGCGCATTGTTTCGGACGATTACGTAACCCTTACCGACGGTGCGGGCATAGTTCACCTTGCCCCCGCATTCGGCGAAGACGACGCACGCGTCGGCCGGAAATGGGAGCTTCCGTTTGTTCAGCTTGTTGACGCCCGCGGAAGGCTCACCGGCGGCACCCCGTGGGACGGCACTTTCGTTAAGGAAGCCGATAAGCCCATCATTGCCGACCTTAAAGCGCGCGAAAGGCTGCTTAGGGAACTTCCCTATGAACACAGTTACCCCTTCTGCTGGCGCTGCGACACTCCGCTCATCTACTACGCAAGGGAAAGCTGGTTTGTGAAGACCACTGCCGTGCGCGACAGATTGATTGAAAACAATAAAAAGATAAACTGGATTCCCGAATCCATCGGCGAAGGCCGCATGGGTAATTTCCTTGAAAATGTTATCGACTGGGGCATCAGCAGGGAGCGCTATTGGGGAACTCCCCTGCCCGTGTGGATGTGCCCTGATTGCGGACATTACCATGTCATGGGCAGCCGTGCGGAACTGCGCAAATATGCTCCGGACACGCCAGAGGATATCGAGCTGCACAAGCCCATGCTCGACCCGATAACCTTTAAGTGCGAAAAATGCGGCGGAACGATGCACCGCGAGCCCGTTGTTATCGACTGCTGGTTCGACAGCGGCTCAATGCCTTTTGCACAGTGGCACTATCCGTTTGAAAACAAAGAGGAATTCGAACGCCGCTTCCCCGCGGATTATATCAGCGAAGCCGTTGACCAAACCCGCGGTTGGTTCTATACGCTGAGCGCACTTTCAACCATCCTTTTTGACAAGCCCGCATTCAAGAACTGCATCGTGTTGGGACTTGTTTGCGACAAGGACGGCAAAAAGATGAGCAAGCACGTCGGCAATGTTGTTGCGCCTGCGGACGTTTTAACAAAACAGGGCGCGGATGCGGTGCGTTGGTATTTCTACACCGCCTCCAGTCCGTGGCTGCCCAGCCGTTTCAGCGGCGACGCCGTAAGCGAGATGCAGCGCAAATATATGGGTACGCTGTGGAACACATATGCGTTCTACGTTTTGTACGCAGATATTGATGAATTTAACCCCACGAAGCATGAGCTGATTCGCGAAAACCTTTCCGTAATGGACAAATGGCTGCTTTCGCGCCTTAACACGCTCATTCGAACAGTGGATAACTATCTTGAAAACCTCCGCATTACCGAAGCGGGGCGCGAATTGAACCGCTTTGTTGACGACCTTTCCAATTGGTACGTTCGCCGCGGCAGGGAACGTTATTGGGGCAAGGAAATGACTGCGGATAAGGAAGCGGCGTATATGACGCTGTTCACAGTGCTTGAAACGCTTTCCCGCCTCACCGCACCGTTCACTCCGTTCATGGCGGAAGCAATTTATCAAAACATCGTCCGCACGGTGAACAACCTTGCACCGGAGAGCGTACACCTTTGCGCATTCCCGATTTGCGACGAAAGTTTCATTGATGCGGAACTTGAACGCAGCATGGACGAAATTCTGAAAGTTGTCACACTCGGAAGGTCGGCGCGCAACCTTGCGAACATCAAGAACCGCCAGCCCCTTTCGGAGCTGTTTGTTCAGGGTGTTGATGAACTGCCGGCTCGGTATACTGAGATTATCGAGGATGAATTGAACGTGAAAGCCGTTCGCTTTGTTAAGGATGCTTCCTCATTCATAACCTATCGCGTAAAGCCCCAGCTGAAGCTTCTCGGGCCGCGTTACGGAAAGATTCTTCCCAAAATCAATCAGTATTTGCAGGGAGACGGTATAGGCAATGCGGTTGTTGCTGCCCATGCAGAGGGACGCGCTTATGAATTTGAGCTTGAAACGCTCACCGTCTCGCTGAATCCTGAAGATGTGCTTGTTGACACCGTCAAAAAGGAAGGCTTTGCCTCAGTCGGCGATAACGGCGTGACCGTTGTGCTTAACACCGCGCTCACGGATGAACTGATTGAAGAAGGCTATGTCCGCGAAATCATCAGCAAGATTCAGACCATGCGCAAAGAAGCCGATTTTGTTGTTACCGACAGGATTATAATCAGCGTCGAATGCGGCGAAAACCTGCTTGCGGTGTTGGATCGCAATTCGGACGAAATCCGCAGAACGACTCTTGCCGATGAACTCACTTTCGGCATTCCCTGCGGCCATGTGAAAGAGTGGGATATCAACGGCGAGAAGGTCGCTCTCGGTGTTAAAAAAGCATAAGGAAATCGCTTATGCGTGTCTTCGCGCTTCACGAAATCATTGGACAATGTTTACCTGAATACATGCACGGAGCGGAACAACCGAGTCAGGCCTCCGCTCCGTCCGCCTGTATTATTTCATCAAGGAGGAAAGGCAGATGCATTCAAAATCAAAACCCGGCTTTATTCGCTTGAACACGCTCGCGCTTGCGGCGGCACTCGCACTTGCCTGCACGCTTGCACTGCTTTTCTGCGGCTGTCAGTCGAAAGCAGAAAGGGAAAAGCTTGCCGAGGAAGGTCTCTTATATTATAAGAATCTTGATTTTAATAATGCAAAACGCTGCTTCCTCACCTGCGGTGATTCGTATAAATACACAGAGTATCTTGAATCAATTGCCGAATATGAAAAGCTTTATGCTCAGGCGGTTGAATTGGTTTCTGCCGGCAAGCCGAACGAGGCGCGTGCGATATTTGTCGGAATTACCGGATACCTCAACAGTGCTGACTTTGTTGAATATATTGATTCGCTCAAAGTTCATTATGACAGCGGCGTAAAGCTTTATGAAAGCGGCCGCTACCTCGAAGCATATTCAAGTTTTGCGGATGCGTGCGGCTATGAATCAAGCGCGGCATACCTTCAGAACATTGAAGATCTTTTGAAAGTCTACAATGAGGCCGTTGAGCTTATGAACGTCGGCAATTACGAAGATGCTGTTTTGCTTTTTCAATCGCTGAACACAGAATTTGAAAATTCCGACGACCTTATCGAAACCTGCCGAAGTCGGCTTGCGGTAAGTCCCGTTCTGCTGAACAGCTTCATCAAAGCTTATAACTCAGGGTATTCTTCCGAGGGCATACGCATTGAGGCGGGCAGCACGGGTGAACCGGGCTCGCAATTTTCGCTCCGCGACACAAGAGGGATACTTTTTACGGGACTCACGGACGAGTTCGGAAGGATAACCTATATTACCTGCCGATTTGAACCCGAAGTTCTCGAATCGCTTGAACCCGGCAGCGTGTCAACAGCCGCAGCGCATTTTATCCACGCGCTGAACACGCATACATGCAGCCTCGATTCCGTAACGGCCGATATTTCATCTTACCTTAACGCAGGCGAAAACGGCAGGCTCTACGGCTGCATGAATGTATCAAGCCTTTCCGAAAGCAGCGGCGCATTCGTCATATCGGCAGGATACGAAAAATGACCCGCCCCGTTCACGCTTTTTTTCGCTTGGCGTATGTTCAAATTCATTCGTTAAAAGGCTTGAACTTTTTTTAAAAAACTGGTATACTTAGGCTCATGCCGAACAGCGTGAAATCAATGCGCATTCACGCTGTGCCGATTTGTTTTTTCGGAAACGATACGGCAATTAACAAAACAAACCCGAAAGGAATATCGTTATGAAAAAAGTCAATCGAATGATCGCAATCATGCTGTCCGTTCTTCTGCTTGCTGCCGCCTTTTGCATGACAGCATGCAAGGACGACAAAAAAAACCCCGACACTCCCACGACCACCACGAAACCGAATCCGGGCAATGACACACGCAAAAACCCCAACACCACAACCGACCCCCGCACTCTCGTTGTTGAAACGAACTGGGGACTTGCTGCGGATACCGTTGTTATGACGCTCAATTTCAAGGGCAGCGAATACAAACTCACCGCAGGTGAACTTTATGCTCTCGGTGCCGAAAATGTTTCCGCACTCGACCAGACCAACGCACTCGTCAGGGGAGGCTCCATTAACGTCTTCAACGGAGTGAATCTCAAGGCCGTTCTCGATTCCGTCGGTGTTGATGTTTCCGATGCCGAAACCACCAACATATATTCGCTTGTACTCACCCAAGCCGGCGGCACCGAGCAGGATCTTTCCGACAAAATCTCCGCGCTGAGCCTTTTCGATTGCACGCTTGCATTTGCAAACAACGGAAAACCCATCGGTTCACCCGATAACGGCGGCTATTTCACTCTGCATACAACTGAACAGGGTTCTACGGATGTTGCCTATTCCGGCGTTACCGCAGTTACCATCAAGTAAACACTCTGCACTGTTCCGTTCCGGCGACAAATAAATCAAACCATAGGCAAAAGGGAGTTCGGCAATTGCCGTTCTCCCTTTTTTTGATTCAATTGCATGATTGTAAAAAAATACCGGTTTTTAAATGCCGAGTTTCGTGCATACGGCTGAGTCGGGCGGGCATAATAAGCCCATGAGGAAAAGAGCGAACGGAAAATTTCAGGAGCGGATCAAGCAAGACCATTCGAATGTGACGGATAAAGAAACCGAATTCACAACCGAAGGCAGAGGCGCGATCAAATCGGATGTGTTGGGCAGCTACACCGGCACCGCCGAGGATTATGAGGCTCCGGTGCAGGATGCGGACGATCTGTAAATGCCGCGGATGAACAGCAGCTCGCCGTCAACGGCGGCGCAGTGATGCAAATGTTCCGACCCGCAGGGCATTTCAACCGGATGCTTTCGATGTTCCCCCGAGTTGTACGGATGATTACCCCCATCCCGGGAAACCTTTGAATCGGGAATACCCCGAAAATTCGGCTTTTACGGAGAGCCGAATCGAGTGTTCCCGAGTTTGTGCAGAGTGTTTCATGAAAACCCGAACGGAGCAGAGAACTTTTCTCATGATTTGTCCGCAATTGAAACTGCCGCAGTGATTGCATCTGCGGCAGTTTTTTGATTTTTGAATATGTAATGTTCAATGCACAGAGAGGGCACTCTGCTTAACGGCTACACAATATGCATGACTTTTTTTGCGATTGCAACCGCATCTTCAACGGAAATTGCGCCGTCGCAGTTATAATCCGAAAGCTCGCGCCGTTCCGGGTCAAACCCGTCCAGTCCGAGCGCGGTGCGCAGCGCCGCCATGCTGTCCGAAAGGGTAATTTTCCCGTCCATGTTCACATCCCCGCGAGCGGCATCCAGCCCCACGGCTTTCAACTCAACATTGTCAATATAAGCGCAGTCATCAACACCCGCTGATTTGTCGTTGCCCTTTTCATAGCTCCAGCGGAAACAATACCTTCCGTCGATCGGTGCGGTGAAAATGTATTTCGTCCATCCCGTTTCGCCCGATATCTTCATCAAGACCTTTGTTCCGACGGTGCAGATAAACCTGTCCGTGTCAACCCCGCTGCTGACGCAGTAATCAAAACTCAGCGTGTCCCCCGCTTTCATCGTCACTGTCAGACGCAAATCGCTTTCTGAATTGTTTTCGCCCGCATTCGAGCTTACGGCAGCAATGCGTCCGCCGACAACGGTGTTGCCGACCATGCCTCTTGAAACTGTCGTGCTGCCGACAAACGGATCATCCGTCCCGGATGTGAACTCAAGTGAGCCGCCCGGAACGTTCAAAGCATAATTAAGATCGGTAATTCCGCTCTGTCCGTTGAGCAATTGAGAATCCAGCCATTCAATTCGTCCCGTAAGCCAATTGGTGAGAAAATTGACGCCGTGATCAAAGTTCTTTTCCCATTTTTCTTCGGTTGCGGCAGTGCAATTGTACAAATATGCCGCCTGTTCGTTGATAAGTGTAAAAAACTCGGGAATCAACGTGCTGCGGTATTCTTTGTAGCGCTGTTTGAACCGCGCCTGAAAATCCGGATAGTTGTGATACAATGCGTTGAACCACGGAGCGGAACTGTTTATCGCAATGAACCCGACCGGTCCTCTTCCGCCGACGCAGTCCTCAACATCATTGTGTTCCGCACTGGCATTATTAAATGCCGTCAGCCCGAACGCAATATCAAAATCCCATATTGCGGTCATGTACAGCCTGTCGTCCTGACTCTGTTTATACAGATAGCAGCTTGTTTTAAAATTACCGTCGATGTTCTTTGTTATTTCCTGAATAATAATGTAATCTATCCATGAATCGACATCAATGTATTTTTGATAATCTTCGCCGCTTATTCCCATCACGGCATTATGAACGCTCTTCATGTGTTCCTCAAGGTATTCAAGCATTCGCGCCGTGAGTTCGGATGAAGCGGGTTCCGGCTGTTTAAGCACGAAATAATCCTGCGTCTGATTCGCCCAATACGGACAGTCGAACCACATATCCCGTGCAAAATCAACCTTCATCGCAATATCCTTTTCGATGAAATAACCGCCCGTTATATCGCTCTCATTCGCTTCGTCAATATCGATTTTTGTGCTTTCAATGCCCGGACGTTCTATGAGGATATAAATTCCGTTGTATTCTCCGTTAAAATAAACGTCAACGAATTCGCATTTCGGAACATAGTCCATGCCCGAAAGCAATGCACCGGCTTTGTATGTCACAAGATTTCGCATCAGGGAGGGATCCGAGTAGCTTGCAACGATTGCATACCGCTTTGTTGCAGGAATATCGAGCAGCGATGTTTTTTGTTCCAACTTAATCGAATAGGGCTTTTGCGGCTGCGTCCAAGACAGATTTCCGCGCCCCTTAACATAGCCCGAGCCGCTGAACTCGCCGCTTGAATACTTTTTCGTTCCGAGAGTCAAACTGAAATTTGCAGACACCCAATTATCCTTGCCGATAAGCGAAAAATCGTTTAAGGTTGTGATATCCAGCCGCGGAAGGGATTCGACTGCGGCATAAATTCCCAAGAGATATAAGTCAGAGAATGCCACGCTCTCCCCTGCGATTGCGGAAAACGAAAAACGTATGCTTGCATCGCTGTTGAGCAATATCGTTCTTCGCGCCGGATTGCTTGGGAAGAACACGCTGTATTTATCGTTATAGCTCCAGCCCTCCGCAAACCTTGCAACGAGGGTCACAGTTTTCGTTTCCGCAAACGTGAAAACACCTGAATGCAGGTTGCCGCGCAGAACCGTTTCGCTGTATTCCAAAGTTACCCCATCCGAATGTCGGGGCTTGATCTCGTATTCAACAACTCCGTTTGAATCCTCTGCATATGAAGTAATCCCGCCCGCTTCCGTCTCGGTTCTTGCGCCGGCAGGCAGAGAGCAGAGCACAAACAGCAATGCTGTTATCGCACACAGTGCGCGCCTGCAAAGCTTGTTCACAAGCAACTCCTCCGAAAATAGAATTTTCGCAAACATATCGATTATTTTAGCATATTTCGCGGTTCATTTCAACCCATTTCCAAACTCATATTGTAATTTTTCGACTTTTGTCACAGAATATTCGAATTCTGCACTCATTTTTCGCATTTTTTTGCCGCCGAATCGCACATGAATACTTAATAAGTGATGAATTCAATGTATTTCCCGGGAAATTTTGCAGGATTACCTTTTTTTGAAAAAGGCGTTGACAAAACCGTCGCTGCTGTATTATAATCAATAGCACAGTTGTGGCAACTGATTCAGTATGAACGGAGGTGGACTTTTTTGCAGATTGATAAATTTTCTCGAACACCGATTTATGAACAGGTCATAGACGGCATTGAGCGAGAAATACTCACAGGCGAGCTGAAACCCAATTCGCCCGTCGCATCCGTGCGCGCATTGTCGGTGCAGTTTTCCGTGAATCCGAACACGCTTCAAAAGGCTTATACCGAACTTGAGCGGCGCGGACTTTGTTACAGCGTTCCCGGCAGCGGGAGGTTCGTTTCGCCGGACGCAATGCAGCGATTGCACGAAGCACGCAGCAAACTTCTTGACGAAATAACCGCACTTTCCCGTGAGCTTAAGCTGACAGGTTTCAACAGGGCGGATGTTATCAGCGCAGTGAACAAAGCCTATGATGAAAACATTATCGAAAACAACCAAACGGAGGAAAAATGACATATGATTAAAGTAACCGACCTTTCAAAAAACTTTGGCGAACTCAAAGCATTGGACAAAGTCAGTTTTTCTGTTCCAAAGGGCAGCATATTCGGGCTTGTCGGGGCGAACGGCGCGGGTAAATCCACTCTTATGCGCATAATTGCGGGAATTTACACTGCGGATGACGGTTCCGTGCTCATTAACGATGAACCGGTCTATGACAATCCCGCCGCAAAAACGCACCTCGTTTTTGTTCCGGACAGAATGCACCTTACGGGAGGCGGGGCAACGATCGAACGCATGGCAAATTTTTATGCTTCATGCTATCCCAAGTTCTCGTTTGAAAAGTTTGATGCGCTGCTCAACATTTTTAAGCTCGATAAAAAACGCCGCGTTCGTTCCCTGAGCAAAGGTATGGTGAGGCAGGTGCAGACGGTGCTTGCGCTGAGCTGCAATGCGGATGTTCTTCTTTTCGATGAAACCTTTGACGGACTGGATCCGATTGCGCGCAACATTGCCAAACGTCTTATTTATCGCGATATGTGTGACTTCGGTTCAACCGTCATTATGACCAGTCACTCCCTGCGCGAACTTGAGGACACTTGCGATCGGTTTGCAATGCTGTATCAGGGTAAAATCGTTTTTCAAAATGACCTTACCGATGCTAAATCACAGCTGTTTAAGGTTCAGCTTGCATTCGCAAGAAAGGTTACGCCGGAGGACTTCAAGGATGTTGAACTGCTTTCTTTCACCAAGCAAGGCAGCATTGTATACGTTCTTGTGCGCGGCGAAGCAGCCGAAACCTCGGCAAAAATCGAAGCGTTGAAGCCGCTGATAATGGATATGCTTCCCTTATCAATCGAGGAAGTTTTTACATATGAACTGTCTTCCCTCGGCTACAATTTTGATGAAATCAAATAAGGAGAATCCAACCATGAGAAAGAATCGCGTTCCGTTTTTCAGCAAATCCTACTGCCGCGAAATGCTGAGGGAGTTTTCAACCACGGGAATCGTATTTGCATCGATCGAATTTGTTGCATCCATGCTGTCGTTTTTCGGGATTACGCAAAACCTTCTGTCAATGCTGCTCTTCGGTGCAAATGTGTATATCCAATCTTCCGCCGTAAGTTACGTCAGTCTTTTCTGCTTTGTTGCCGGATCTGTTTTTGTTGTGAAGCACCTGGTCCGCTCCGCATGGGATTTCCGCGGAAGCATTCCTGTCGCAAAACGAACCATGCTCATTTCGGCCTTCACCGCAATGCTTGCGTGGGCGGGCATTTGCGCCGCCGCAAACATTCTCGGAGCATTCGTCGGCAGCCTTGTTTCAACAATTTCCAACTCATCCGTCCTTGTTCCGAGTTTCGCCATGGTTGCGGAGGCGATCGGTGAGTCACTGCTTCGCGGATTGATGCTGTTCGGCGGCTTTGTGCTTGTTTTTTCGCTGTCCACACGTACTTTCCCGACCATTGTGCTTGCGTTCGTCTGTCTTCTTCTGCCGAACATTGCATACAATGCGCTCATGAACAACACCGAATCAGCCTTCACGTTTACGGAGCTGCTGTTCCCCGTCAGCCCTGCCGCGTCAACATTTTTGAACTGTCTTGTTCGCGTTCTGTGCTGTGCGGCGGTTCTGATTGCTGCATATTTCGCTTTTGTCAATGCGCAGGCGGAAACAGCGGGCAAACCTGCAAGAACCCGCTGGATCCACGTCCTGATAAGCATCGGCTTTGCACTCACCGCATCGCTCATGTTCACGAATGATGTGTTCTATCCCGATGTTTATTCGGGCAGTCCCCAAATTGCATGGAATCATCTCATCGCACCCGCAATTGTCGGAGTTGTTGTGTATTTCGGATTCAGCTGGATCACACTTCGCAGCTTCAAATTCGCAGTAAAGCGGCTGATGTTCTTCCCCGTCGTGCTTGCGGGAGTCGCAATCGTTCTGCTTTGCTCGGCGGCAATGACAAGAGTCTCCGAAAAAATCGAAATTCGCGCAAGCAATATCGAATACGTCACCGTGCAGGGCGGATTGGTTCCTTCTTCGGGCTTTTACTCGCTTTGTTGGCGCGGAAACAAGGATTCGGAACGCATGAAGCTTCATGATGAAATGCTTTTTGACTACTGTGAACAGCTTTCAAAAGCCGATTTCGATTATATTTCCACCTATGCGTATACGTCATCCGAATCGCAAATAATCGGACATTCCCTGTTCAATCCATCATCCGTCATAAGATCCTTAGACCGTTTTTCGAAAACACTGTTACCCTCGCCGTAAAACTTAAAAGCGGGCAGACATATTATTATCCGGCCTCCCTTGATTCATATGACTATTTGTGGAAGAACGAAGAGTTTACGCTGCGCGACATTCTCTTGATGAACACGGATTATGTTGAAAGCAATGTCAACCTGTCCCGATTCGAAAACGGAAAAGTCGCCCTGCCGCACGGGCTTGACGCAAGCTTCCATGACACGCTTATGCGTGAGCTGAAAGCTCTGGATTCCGACAAGCTGTTGCACCAGTTCGGCATCGGCGGTGAGGACGACGGAGACTCGGCGGAATTCATGAATCCATGGAACTTTATGGAAAGCGGTGAATTCGGCAACGATTTCCAATTCGCAGTGCTTTCCGACATAAGCGGAAACTATTGCCGCGTTGTTGCTGTTGATGAAAACACTCCCGAATCTCTTCGTATGCTTATTTCTTACGAAAACAGGAAAACGGAGAAAAAACGCGGATTCAATGAAACGCTCAGCGCACTTGAAAGCGGCTCGTTCAACATTGTCGGCGGCTCGATTTCAGGTTTGGATGACATGTTCCAAAGCAATTTTGTCTATTTCAATGTTGACGGCATGAATCCTCCGGCGCTTGCGCAGCAGGCCTATGTAAACCGCGAAACAATCGATACTCTGTTGAATTGCATTGAACAGAGCCGCGGCAAAACACCGGAGCCGGGTCAGCATGTTCTGTCCGTGTGGTTCAGCACGATAGCTTCCGGCAGATACAACAGTGAGCTTGACGATGGAATGTATGATAAAAGTTTCATCGATGATTACGGTTACATCGACAGATACACTCTGTCCGAACTCGGAATTGAGTATTCCGATGTCGGCACTCTGCACTACTTCATCTTTGTTGATGATGCAGCTTACAGCAGGATTCTTAAGCTGTTCAGCAACATGCACGGCGGTGTTGCGGATGCATAAGCATCATAACGGACTTCGGAATTCAAACAAATAAGGCCGATGCTAAACAGCGTCCGTCCCAACATACGGGGCGGACGCCTTGCTTTTTTTGAACGAGGTTGATCCGGGGAGTGCCGAACATTACATTTCCCGGCTCAAGCGAAGCGGGCTTATGCAGAAAGCATGATTTTTGTGTGCAGCAAACGGACTTGTTCATGTTTGCTGTTCTCGTACTGCCCTTAAAAGCAGTTCTCCCTGTGGAAACAGCCGAAACAGTCCATTTTAGATTCTTCGATTGTATCTGCTTTCAAGTCTGAAGGTGTCCAAATTTTCGGACTAAAGAAGTTAATGACTTGAACCGCAAAAACTTTTTGCTTTGCTCTGAAAATGCAGTGCTTATTCGCTGAGCAGCCAATCGATGAGACTCTCGGATTTGATTCCGTCGTAGGAAGTATCAAGACCCGGTTCAAGAGACAACACGATTTTTTCGTAGTTGTCGCGGATACTTTGCAGCGGTGAAAGTTCCCGCTTGCGCACATCTTCGCTCATCATCGACTCCGTTACCTGGATATATTTTTTCTCGTCGGCGGTCGTTGCAATGAAGTCAACCTCCGCATTGCCGATTTTGCCAATCGCTGCATCATAGCCACGGCGAAGCAGTTCAAAGTAAACGACATTCTCGATGGCATGACCGCTGTCCCGATTACGGAAACCCAGCAGATAGTTGCGAAGTCCGATGTCAACGATATAGTATTTTCCGAGTGTACGGAGGTAGGCTTTGCCCTTGATATCAAAGCGTTTGATCTCGTAGAAGAAGTAGCTCTCCAGAAGCGCATTTACATATGCCTGCACCGTATGGGCGCTGGGTGCGCCTTTGCGCTTGCCGTCCTCCAGAAGACCTTCGTTTACCAAAGTATTGCCGATAGAAGCAATCGACACGCTGGAGCCGATATTATCCGCAAGGAACAGGATGATCTTACGAAGCAGCATAGGGTCTGTGATCTGCTTTTGACCTCT
>ERZ1673738.4553-NODE-4553-length-13624-cov-36.701157_pt1 | contig 13624 bp, 9 predicted proteins | sample MGYA00580198_ERZ1673738 | MGnify/ENA primary metagenome ERZ1673738 (study PRJEB41218, sample SAMN15661784) | gut metagenome | host: Homo sapiens | place: Canada: London | collected 2015-08-20/2019-03-30 | study: EMG produced TPA metagenomics assembly of... | reverse complement strand
GGCCAGCGCCTTTTCGTAGTCGGGCTCGTGGGTGACCTCGGGCACGTACTCCACGTAGCGCACCACGTCGTCGCGGCCCACGACCACCACGCCGCGCGCCAGCAGGCGCAGGGAGTCGATCACGAAGCCGTACTTCATGCCGAAATCCAGCTCCCTGTAATCCGAGAAGACATGCACGCGGTCGATGCCCTCGGCGGCGCAGAAGCGTTTCTGCGCAAAGGGCAGGTCGACCGACAGCGACACGACGACCACGTCGTCGCCCAGTTTCGACGCCTCGCGGTTGAAGCGGATGTTCTGCAACGAGCAGACCGGGGTGTCGACCGACGGAAAGACGCTGTAAATGCGCACCTTGCCGTGGAAAACGTCCGACGACACGGGTTGCAGACCCGCATCGGTGACCGTAAATACGGGGGCCGTCTCCCCCACTTTGCAGCGATTGCCGACAAGCGTCACGGGCTTGCCGCCGAAAGTTACCTTGTGATCCATAATTCGATAGTTTTTATAATCAGGTGGTTCAACGCAATTCCGATGCCACCCGGCTGCGAGCCGGATCTGCGGGACGGGACGCCCCGCACCGCGCCCCTCCGCATCTGGTCATCGGCCGGCTTTAATTCGCGCGACGGCCGCCGCAACCCCGGCATAGAGCGCCGGCAGGTCGACGCCCGCCACGCAGCGGTTCTCGACGACGATCCGTCCGTCGACGACCACCGTATCGACATCCGAGGCCTTGCCGCAGTAGACCAGATTCGACACCACGTCGTTGACGGGCTGCAAATGGGGTTTCTGAAGGTCCACGACGATCAGGTCGGCCAGCGCGCCCTCGCGGACGACGCCCAGTTCGCCTTCGGCATAGCCCATCGCCCGCGCGCCGTTCGCCGTCGCCAGCCGCAGCGCCTCCCAGGCCGGAAGGGCCACGGGATCGCCCGTCGCGGATTTTTGCAGGAAGGCCGCCGTGCGCACCTCCTCGAACATGTCGAGATCGTTGTTCGAGCAGGTTCCGTCCGTGCCGACCGTCACCAGCGCACCCGCGGCGCGCATCCGCTCGACGGGCGCCACGCCGCTCGATATTTTCATGTTGCTCTGCGGGTTGTGCGACACGGCGACGCCCCGCGCGGCGAGTGTCTCGATGTCGCTGTCGGTCACGTGGATGCAGTGCGCGCCGATGGTCTTCGGCCCCAGCAGTCCCAACCCGTCGAGGTGTTCGACCGAGGTTTTCCCGTACTTTTCGCGCACGATGCGCACCTCGTCCTGCGTCTCCGAGATATGGGTCATCAGATGCAGGCCGTATTTGTCCGCCAGCCGCTTGCCGCGCAGGAGGTTCTCGGGCGACACGGTATAGGGCGAATGGGGCGCCAGGGCGATCTGCACCCGGTCGCATCCGGCGGCCAGCCGCACGGCCTCCTCCACCTGGGGCATCACCTCGTCGACATTCGAATCGAAGTAGTTGCAGCCCAGCATGGCGCGGATGCCCAGCCGTTCGACCGTCTCCACGCAGCGGTTTTCGAAATAGTACATGTCGACGAACGACGTCACGCCGCCCAGCAGCATCTCGACCACGCCGAGCGTCATGCCCAGCGCCACATCGTCGGCCGTCTGACGCGCCTCGAAGGGCCAGATATAGTCGTGGAGCCACTCCATCAGGGCGATGTCGTCGGCAAGGCTGCGTTGCAGGGTCATGGCCGCATGGCAGTGGGTGTTCACCAGCCCCGGCATCACGAGTTTGCCCCGGCAGTCGAACTCCCGAAGCCCGGGGTGCGCCGCGCGGAACCCCGCGGCGGCCGTTTCCGACTCCGTGACCAGTGCGATGCGGTTGCCGTCGACGCCCACCCAGCCCGCAAAGGTGCGGGGGGCGTTCCCGGCGGCCGTCATCGGCAGCACCGTCGCGTTTGAAAAAAGAATTGCCATATTTCGGTTCATTATGTCATTCGGTCCCGGGCAGTGCCCTGCCATAAGCCCCCGCCGAGGCGGGGGTTTGGGGGTGGGTCAGACTTGCCAACGACGCCAAAGGCGGCGAAAGCGGCAGTCGACAGCACTGCGGGATGCCGATGACTCGTTCATATTCTTACTTATACTTCACTTTCACCTTTTCGGTCTTGACCTTTCCGCGGGGCTGCCCCTCGATCGAGTTGCCCTGCACGGTGATCACGTCGCGGCCGTCGACCGAATTGGAGTAGACCTGGATCACCTTGTTGAAGGCTCCCGGCTCGCTCTTGTGGGGTTCGTAGGTGATGCGGATCACCCCCGAATCGGCCGGCTCCACGGGACGCTTCGAGAACGACGCCTTGAGGCACGAACACGAAGTGATGACCCGCACCAGCACCAGCGGGGCCGTACCGTCGTTGACGAACCGGAATTCGCGGACCAGGTCGCCGCCCTTACGGGGCACGTCGCCGAAATTATAGGTCGCGTTCTCCAGCCGGAGGTGCGCCCCCTTTACGGGTTTTTCGGCATAGCCCGCAGCGAACGCCAGGCAGGCCGAGAGGGTTAACAGGATATGTCGCATAGCCAAAATTTGTATTTATCCAATATCATACCAGCGGGCGGCGGGAAACCGGGTAAAAAACGGGCGCCGACCCGGCCGACCCGACGCGGGTTTCTCAAACACACCCGTTACTCCATGCGGAAAATATAGGTGATCGTGCCGCCCTGCACCGCGGCGCGGCTCTCTGTGAATCGCGCCTTGCGGGCTGCCGCTTTCGCCGCCTCGATCAGCTCGGCGGCGTCCGTCGTCGAGCCTTTGGGTTCGAACGAAGCCCCCGTGACCTTACCCGAAGCGTCGACCGTCACGCGGATCACGACCTTGCCGCCCTTCTCGCCGGGATACGACGGCTTGGGCAGGTCGCCCACCAGTCCGCGCCCTTTCAGCCCCTGATCCAGCTGGTCCAGTCCGTCGGGGTTCAGTCCCGGACCCGTGCCGCTGGCCTTGTCCTCGCCCTCGGGAGCGCGGGGATTGCCCGCATTGTCGGGTTCGTCGGCCCCGCCCTTGTTCATCTTGAACAACGCCTTGGGGTTGGGCGTCTGCGTCACAGGGTCCTTGCCCGCAACCTGCGCCGTCTGCTCCACGGGTGCCGCGACATCGTGCACGCGCGGCTCGTTGGCCACCTTCACGGGCGGTCTGGGCGGCTCGGGAACGGGCGGCTCGGTGAAGTCGACGAGAATCGTGTCGCCCGGCTTGTCCGTCACCGGCGAGAAATCGAACGACACCAGCGCGAACGAGCCGGCCAGCAGCACGCCGTAGACTGCCGTCGCGATCATCGCCCACCGTCGCGGGGATTTATTATCGGGATCGTAGTAATACATTGGTTTCCCAATTAAAAATTAAGAATGAAAAATTAAAAATTGCCCCTGCGCCAGGGTGGCACGGATTTCATTTTTAATTCTTAATTTTTCATTTTTCATTGAACTTATTTCGGCGAAGTCGCCAAAATAAGTTTATAATTATTGTCCTTGGCGATGTTCATAACCTTCACCACCTCATCCACCGCAACGGTCTTGTCGCAGTGGAGCGAGACGGTAGCGTCCTTCTGCCCGTCGAGCCGCGCCTTGAGCGCCCGCTCCACGCCGCCGATCGAACCCACGTCCTGCAATTCGACATAGTAACGATACTTGCCGTGACCCGCATCCTGAACCGACACCGTGGTCATCGCCTTGTCCTTCAACTGGTTCGAACTCTTCGGAAGCATCAGTTTCAGGGCGTTGGGGTTGATCAGCGTCGTGGCGATCAAGAGGAACAGCAGCAGCAGGAACATCAGGTCGGTCATCGACGAGGCCGAGAACGATTTATCGACTTTCGATCCGTGTTTGATTGCCATAACGCGCTATTTTTGAACGGGTTGATTCAGAATGTCCATAAACGCGATCGAGTTGGCCTCCATCTGGAACACCAGCTTCTCGATGCGCGCCACGAGGTAGTTGTAGCCGAAGTAGGCCGGAATGCCGACGATCAGACCCATCACGGTGGTCACCATCGCCACGTACATGCCGCTCGACAGCAGCCCCAGGTCGACCGTGCCGCCCGCGGCGGACATGTCCATGAAGGTCTGCACCATACCTAACACCGTGCCGAGGAAACCGATCATCGGCGCGCCGCCGGCGATCGTGGCCAGGAACGGAAGGCCGTTTTCGAGTTTCGAGACTTCGAGGTTGGCGACGTTCTCGATGGCGGTCTGCACGTCGCTCATCGGGCGTCCGATGCGCTCGATGCCCTTCTCAATCATGCGTGCGATGGGCGTGTCGGTCTTCTTGCAGAGGTTCACGGCCGTCGAGATCTTGCCGTCGGAGATGTAGTCGCGGATGCGGTTCATAAAGTTCATGTCCAGCACCGAAGCCTTGCGGATAGCCATGAAACGCTCCACGAAGATAAAGATCGTCACGCCCCCCAGCGCCAGCAGCGGCCACATCAGCCAGCCGCCTTTGGTAAACAGGGTCCACAAGCCCATACGGGTCTCCTCACTTACGGCCACCGCCTCGGCAGCCTGCAAAAATGTTGTCATAATGGTTTAGAAATATTTAAGTTTACAAATTTTATCCTTCCAATTTCGTTTCCGAGCGCCGGTTTTGCAGTCTGCGCCCGCGGGGGCGCACGCGCCCCGGCCCCTCCGCCCGCGCTTTTAGTCGGGTCGTTGTTTCACGGCTCCGGCATCAGGTCGGATTCAATCACCGCAGGGACATCTTTCACTTTTCAAGCAGTCTCTGCTCTCGCTTAACCGCAAAGTTCACCTTCTATTCATCCTCTTCCTCTTTAACGTATCCGAACGGCGAAAGCGTATCCGCCGGTTCGCGCAGACGGCTCCGGTCCGCATCTTCGGCCGCCTTTTCGGCCGCGCGGGCCGTACGGCGGGCGATGCGCCGCGCCTTGCGCTTCTTGTTCGTAAAACGCTCCTTGATCCGCTGCCGCAGGTCGCGCAGGTTGTCGAAATCCTCCTTGAAGTAGACGCCGATGCCGGTCTCCTGCAAACCCTGGTTCTCGTCGAAGCGGTCGATGGTCTGCGTGAAGGCTTTCAGCTTGAGCGTCCCGGCCCGGTCGATCAGGTAGGTGATGTAGGCCTCGCCCATGAAGTTGGACATCGAACTGTTCACGGCCTGCTTGTTGTCGATCAGGTAGTTGCCCTCGACCTCGACGAACAGCCGGTTGTTGATCAGGCTCTTCGACAGCCCGAAATCGACCTCGTCGCTCGTCAGTTCCGACTTGGGCCGGTAGCGGATCACCACGTTGTAGTCGGACGACGAAAGCCAGTTGCTGACCATGTTCGACACGAACTCCAGTCCCGTGGCCGCCGACACCGAGCTGCCGATGTTCGACGAGGCCTGCGACGAGTTCTCGGACATGAAGCTGTTGAACAGCAGCAGGTAGAGGAACTGCGTGTCGACCGTCTCGGGGGTCGAGAGAGCATTGGCGATCAGGCTCTGCGTCTCGGGATCGGAGCCGGGAACCCGCACGTCGAAGGTGATCGTGGGGTTCGAAAGCCGCTCGCCGAGGTGAATGACGCACTCCACGGGAACCGAACGGTCGCCCCCGAGGTCGGCCGTGCCCTGCAGGAGGGGTTGCAGCGACGCCTTGACCTTGTACACGGCGTCGATGTCGAGCATCGCGTTCATCGGCGACCCGGTCCACTGGATCGACGAACCGCTCTCGATGGTGAAGCGTTTGTTGATGATCTGCTGGAGCGACAGCATGAAACTGCCCTCCGCGATCGTATAGTCGCCGTAGATCTCGAAAATATTGGCCTTGGGGTTGATCTGGAGGTTCAGCGCGCCCGCGCCGCGCCCCTTGACCGTGTTGCCCGCCACTTCGAGTTCGACTTCGGCGTCGGGCCGCACGTCGAGCGCGAGGGTGATCTTCATCTGGCTCCCGGCGTCGGATTTCTGGCGGTGCTTGCGCTCGAAGGAGAGTTTCTTGCGCGCCACGTCGTCGAGCGTATCGGCCTGCTCGGGCTGCTCGAAGACCACGAAATCGGCGTTCGAAATGTTCGACTTGCTCGACAGCGGCATCACGAACGAGGAGTTGCCGTCGGTCGAGGCCGTTATATCCATGTTCACCGCCCCCTTGTCGCCCAAGATGCGGGCCGCGCCCGTGGCGAAGACCCTGCCGTAGAACATGTCGTTGTCGTCGGAGTCGGTGTCGAGCACCAGCATCTGCTGCGGGGCCACGCGCACGTCGTAGGAGATATTCGAAAGGTGCTGGAGGCTCATGTCGAAATCGAACCGCCCCCGGTTGCCCCGGGGGTCGAAAATCGGGACGTTCGAAGCCCTGAACCGGTTGTTCTTCACGTTCAGCACGGCCTCGGGCATCGAATAGGTCACCTGCGTGAAATCGACCGTGGTTTTCAGCCCCGCGACCCGGATTTCGCCTTCGAGATCGGCCTTGCGGCCCTGGCCCTGCAACGTGAGGCCGGCCGAGGCCATGCCCTCGGTCGAGGAGACGACACCCGCGAGGATCGGGTCCAGCAGCGCCATGTCGAGACTGTCGACGTCCAGCCGGGCGAAATAGCGGTTGCGGTCGGGGGCGTAGAAACCGCGGATCAGCGTGTCGCGCCTGATACGGTCGGAGACCGTCACTCCGGCGCGGCTGCGGGCGAAGTCCCAGCGCGAGGCGAGGCGCATCGGCGGCGCGGGAATGTCGTTGACCTCCACGCTGTCGAGCAGGATGTCGGCCGTGATCTCGCCGCCGCGCAGCACCGACTTCATCGCCGCCGAACCGTTCGTGCGCCCCTCGATGTAATAGCCCATGCGCTCGGCGACCTGCGCGAAGGGCGCCAGGTCGAAATTGTGCAGCGAGAGCGTCACCGAATCCTCGCGGCTGCGCGAGGCGACGCCGTCGAGCAGCAACTCCTGCTCGCGGTTCATCACGTAGAACTTGTCGATCACGACCTGCGCGGTGTCGAGCAGGATTTTGCGGGCGAAAATCTGCCACGTCTTGTCGCCGCGGGTGATGTGCGAGGGAAGAATCCGCAAATCGACGACGCGGCCGTTGGGTCCGTGCTCGTCGGCCACCGCGGCGCGGAACCCGACGAGCCCCGAGACGCGGCGCAGGGTGTCGTCGAAGCCTGCCGAGAGCTGCACGCGGTTCTGCCGCGCGCCGCCCGTCAGCGAGAGGCGCGGAAGGTGCAGCACCCCTGCATAGAGATCCTCGGCCGAGGCGTAGACCGCCAGCGAGTCGCCGCGGTTCGAGGCGTTGACCGAAAGGCGCGTGGCAAGCATGCGCCGGCGCTCGATGTATTCCGACGCTGCCTTGAGTGACAACTGGTCGCTGGCCGGATTGAACAACAGTTGCAGCGACGAGCCGTCGGCGATCTGAAGTCCCGTCGACACGGCGTCGGCCACGGGGTTGAAATTGCGGATGTTGACCGACAGCAGCGAGAAGTCGTTGGCCACGGCGGCCTTGCGTTCCGAAGGCGTCTCCTCCCACTTTTCGCCGCCCAGCATCGGCAGGTATTTCCACGCGCTCCGGCGCAGGTATTCGAAGACGGTGCGGTAGCTGGTTTTCGACCGGAACGTGACGTCGGCGAAGTCCGAGCGCAGTTCCACGAACTTGCTCCGCTCGGAGTTCTCGCCCGTGACGGTCATGCTGGCGGCCGCGATCTCCTTGTCGTTGTAGCGGTAGCGGGCGTCGGTCACCTGAATGCGGCCGTTCAGATCGTCGAGCGAACGCCCTCCGGCGGCAGCGACGATGCGGCCCGAGAGCTGCGACACCGAGTCGCGGCGGTTGACATGCAGCCGGGCCAGATCGGCGTGCCGCAGGTCCATCGTGAAGTCGTAGCGCGGCACGGAGTCGTTCAGGTCGACCGTGCCGAAGAAGTCGAAGTCGAGGTTGGGATCGCGGGCCGTGATGCGTCCGTCGAACTCGCGGTTGCGCAGGCGGCCGTCGAGCCGCAGCGAGTCGTAGACATAGCCGTTGAATCCCAGCTGCGTGACGTTGCCCACGACGTTGGCGTCGGCCACGCCCCTGCCGATCACGCCGTCGACATAGGCCGTGAGGGTGGCGTTGCCCAGCAGATCGCGGCGGTCGAGCAGCTCGCCCAGACGCAGGTTGCGCGTCTCGACATCGCCCCGCACGCTGCTCAACCCCCCTTTGACCGGGGCCATTTTCAGGTTGCAGGAGACGTTGCCCACGCCCGTCGCGGCGCCCAGCTGCATGTCGAACGACGAGAGCAGTCCCCGGAAACGGGCATTGAGGTCGATCTGCCCGGAATTGCCCAGCACGCCGACCAGCTTGTCCGAGAGTTTGCGGCCCGCGATGCCGAGGGCCAGCTCGTCCACGGCCCGGGCCGTGGAGCGCAGGCGGGGAACCGACAGGTCGAAACGGGTCTTCCGGATGTCGGGAAGCCCCTTCACCGAGGCGTCGGCCACGAGCGTCGTCCCCTCGCCGATCTGCATGCTCCTGATCCGGCCCGTGAAATCGGACACCACGCCGGCGACCTCGACGTTTACGTCGGTGAAATCCACATGCCAGTCGCGCAGCTTCGGGGCGAAAAAGGCGATGTCGTCGGTCGAAACGGTCGTATTGCGCATCGAGGCGTCGATGCGCACCTCGCCGATGAAATCCTTGTACTGCGCCCACGAGTCGCCCGCCAGCGAGACGAACGGAAAGTTGACGTTCGAGCGCGGCGTGATGATCGAGGCGTTCTCGAAGCCCAGACAGCCCTGCGTCATGTAGAACCGCCCGGCCAGGTGGTTCAGCACGAAGCCGCTGCGTTCGCGGGCCGAAAAGGCCGCAATGGAGGTGTAAATGGCCTGCCCGTCGATCGTGAAATCGTCCACGCGGGCCGTAATGCCGTAGAGGTGCATGTGCGAGAAGTCGATGCCGTGCTCCGGATCGCGATGGTCGAGCCGTTCGAGGCAGAGGTCCATGTTCTCGATCGAGGCCTTCTTCAGCGAGAGGCGGAAATTGCCCTTCTTGGGTTTGTCGGGGTCGGAAATGCGGTCGACGATCTGTTTGATGTTCATCTCCCCGCCGGGCGTCTGCCGCAGGTAAAGCCTCGCGTCGGCGATCTCGCCGCGGCTCAGCTCCAGCCCGCCGCCGAAGATGCCGAAACTCGTGATGAAGGCGTCGAGCTTCCCGACGTAAAGCAGCGTGTCGCGCTGGTAGTCCTCGACATAGAAGCCCTTGACCCTGACCTTCGAGAAGATGCCGATGTCCACGCGGTCGATCGACACGGTGGTCTCCAGCTTGCGCGAGACGAAGCGCGCGGCCCTGTGCACCGCGTAGTTCTGCACGGCGGGAATGTCGAGCAGCAGCGAGAGCGCCACGGGAACAATTATCAGCAACAAAACCGCCGCCGAGAACACCTTTCCCAATATTTTTATACCTTTGCGCATCAGGACTCCTATATAACCTGCAAATTTAGCGAAAATAGTTAAAAAACAATTATAATTCCGGATGGATATTACAATTCTCGGCATCGAATCCTCGTGTGACGACACCTCTGCCGCCGTGCTCCGCAACAACGTCCTGCTGTCGAACGTCATCGCCTCGCAGGCGGTTCACGTCAAATACGGCGGCGTGATCCCCGAACTGGCCTCGCGGGCCCACCAGCAGAACATCATCCCCGTCGTGGACACGGCGCTCAAGGAGGCGGGCGTCGCCGCCGACCGGATCGACGCCATCGCCTTCACGCGCGGCCCGGGGCTGGTCGGATCGCTGCTCGTGGGCGTGTCGTTCACCAAGGGGCTTTCAATCGCCCGCAACATCCCGATGGTCGAGGTCAACCACCTTCAGGGGCACATCCTCTCACACTTCATCGACCTTCGGGACCGCACGCTGCCCCATCCGGACTTTCCGTTCCTGTGTCTTCTGGTGAGCGGCGGCCACACGCAGATCGTGCGCGTGGACTCCCCGCTCGAAATGGAGATCATCGGCACGACGATCGACGACGCCGCGGGCGAGGCCTTCGACAAGTGCGCCAAGGTGATGGGGCTGCCCTACCCGGGCGGTCCGGTGATCGACCGTCTGGCCAAGGAGGGCGATCCGAAGGCATTCCGTTTCGCGCATCCCCGCGTCGAGGGCTACGACTATTCGTTCTCGGGCCTGAAAACCTCGTTCCTCTACACGCTGCGCGACGCCGTAGCCGCAGACCCCGACTTCATCGAGACGCACAAGGCCGACCTCTGCGCCTCGCTGCAAGGGACCATCGTCGAGATTCTGCTCGACAAACTCATCCGCGCCTCGAAGGAGACGGGCATCCGCGACATCGCCATCGCGGGCGGCGTCTCGGCCAACTCGGGCCTGCGCGACGGCATCGCCGAAGCGGGCCGCCGGCGCGGCTGGCGAACGTTCCTTCCGGAGTTCAAGTTCACGACCGACAACGCGGCGATGATCGCCATGGCGGGCTACTACCGCTACCTGCGGGGCGACTTCTCGTCGCTCGACGTCTCGCCCGTGGCGCGGCTCGAGGAGTTGTAAGCTACTCACTCACAAAAAAAATAATTTATGCAAACATCCAGATTCATGCGGGTCCTTTCGGGGCTGCTGCTGTCAGTTTTCGCCGTCACCGGCCCAACCGCCTGCAACGACGACAACGACAAGAACACCGCGACGCTGACCGTCAGCACAGACGCCCTCGTACTGGGCGGCGAGGCCGGGGAGTCCGAAGCCTTCACCATCACTACGACCGCCGCGTGGAAGGCCGTTCCCTCGGGCGAAGGCTTCACGCTCGACAAGACCGAGGGCACGGGTGACGCTACCGTCCGCGTAACCGCCGCCGCGGGCAACTGGGACGGCTATGTGAAGCAGCTGGGCAGCATCGAGATCGCGGCCACGAACGTCGACGGAGTGAAAACCGTCAGCGTCAGCCAGGACGAAATCACCCCGGTGCTGCCGTCCGAGGTAACCCTGGTGGCCGATTTTACGCTGGGAGCTTCGGTCGCCACCCCCGAGCTGCCGCCCTATTCGACGGATAACTTCACGACCGGGCGCCATGAGTACACGATCGGCGGCTACACATTTGCCATTTTCGTCGATCCGGACGAGGGCGGCAAATTCTACTGGCTCGACAACAAACAGTTCAGCCCCTCCATTCCGGATCCGGCCCAAGGACTGTTTTTCAGCAAATTAGGCGCATACGTCGAATTCCCGGCCATCGCCGGCAAAGTTCTTTCGGAGGTTCACTACCTGCCCACGAGCCAGCAGAACGACGTCAGCCTCGACCTGTTCGGCGCCGACAATTCGGAACCGCAGTATACGCTCGATTACGGCGACGACGGCACATGGTCCTACACACTGATCGACGCCCGAGAGAACCTGCGTTACCGCATCGAGATCACCAACAAGAAAAACGCGCAGCTCGCCAAACTCAAACTCGTCTACGCCGCGGCGAAATGACGCACGACATCCGGCAAAGACAAACCCCTCCCGGCCAAATGGCCGGGAGGGGTTTGTCTTTATTGGGAGGCGGCGGATCACTTCGCGCCGAAGAGTTTTTCCCGGAGCGAGAAGCCTTCGCATTTCGCGGCGAAGCTGTCGTACTCGGTGCGGAGCGATGTCATCAGCTCCCGGACCGACTGAATCTTCTCGGCACGCCAGGCGTTCGAGCCGCAGAAGGCGTAGCCGTTGCGGAGCTTGCCCTTGAAAGCGTTATAGAGGGCCAGCATGATGCAGTAGGGGCTGTGCGTCACGTCGCACGTCTTGATGCAGTCGAACGGGCACGCCTTGGGGACCTTCAGGCCCTCCTTCACGCGGTCGAGAAACGAGTTGCGAATGGCCCGACCCGGCATGCCGACGGGGCTTTGGATGATCTCGATGTCCTCCTCGTGCGCCTCGATGTAGCTCTGCTTGAAAGCCGGATCGGCGTCGCACTCGTCGGTGGTGACGAAGCGCGTCCCCATCTGCACGCCGTCGGCGCCCAGCGCCATGATGCGGTAGATGTCCTCGCCCGTGTAGATGCCGCCGCCGGCGATCACCGGAATGCGGCAGTTGTGCTCGGCCTCGAAGGCACGGACCTCGGCCACGATCTGCGGAACGATGGCTTCGAGCGAATAGTGCTCGTCGGAGATCTGGTCGGCCTTGTAACCCAGGTGGCCGCCCGCCTTGGGACCCTCGACCACGATGGCGTCGGGGATGTACTTATATTCCGAGAACCATTTCTGGCACAGGACCTTCGCGGCGCGCGCCGACGAAACGATCGGAGCCAGTTTGGTCTTGGCGTCTTCCGTGAGGAACGACGGCAGGTTCAACGGAAGCCCCGCACCCGAGAAGATGATGTCGGCCTTCTCGGCGATGGCGGTCTTCACCATGTCGGCGAAGTTGGACATGGCGACCATGACGTTGACGCCGATGATGCCCTTCGTCGCTTCGCGGGCCTTGCGAAGCTCCTCCTTCAGCCCCCAGATCGAGGCGGCGCGATAGTCCTTCGAATAGTTGTTATAGATCGCCCCGAGACCGGCCGACGAGATGACGCCGACACCGCCCTGATTGGCCACGGCCGATGCCAGGCCCGCAAGGGAGACGCCTACGCCCATACCGCCCTGAACGATGGGCATGGAGGCGCATAAATTTCCGATTTTCAATGATTTCATGCTGTTTACTTAAAAGAATAAGTGACGTAACGGGGTACAAGGTACGGAAAATCGGAGCGTTTGGTTCCGCGCGGGAACATATTTAACGCAGACTTCACATTGTCCGCTCACAAAAACCGGATGCCGCGGACCCGTTTCTGCCCCCGGCCGGCGGCCTCGCGCTCGACGATGCCCGTCACGACATCCGCCGCGTCGTGCCATCGGTTGGCGCGGAACTTCCGACGGTAGGTCGTCAGGTGGGCGTAGAGTTCGGGCCAGCGGAGGTTCCAGCCGCGGGGAAAGCGCACGAGGTGGAGCGCCGTGGCCGAATTGGAGAGGATGCGCGCCTCCTTGTTGCCGCTCTGGTGGAACCACTCGACGCGCACGCCCGGCGCAAGCGCCTGCACGGCCCGGGCGAAACCGCGGCCGCCGTTGTTGCTCTCGATGGCGGCCTGCCGCGTGTCCGAGCGCACGAGCATCTCCCCCACCAGCGGCTCGGTCGCCTCCATCGGCTCGCGCGAGTAGACCGCGTCGGTAATGTAAATCACCCCGTCGGCATCGACCGCATAGGAGAGTGAACAGAGGTAGTCGTCGCCCGTGTCGGCGGTGTCGGTGTAGTTGGCGCGGCGGACGATCTCGTGCGGCAGACAGTCGTACTCGGCGAAATTCAGCCCGTACAACAGCCCCTCGCGGGCCGAAGGGCGCCCCTGATACATCGCCTCGAATTGCAGCGGGTCCAGCCGCCGCTTGGCCTCCAGCAGCGCAGCGCCGTGCTGTCGCTCCCACAACGCCTCGCCCGGCTGGCGGGGGTCAACCTCCGTGGGCGGCGCGGTTTTCAGAGCCTCGAAATTGAGGTGCAGCCACCGGTCGGCAGGCAGCGTGTCGAGCTGCGACCACGCGCGCAGCTCCTCGACCGGCTCGCGGACCGCGAGGGCGCCGATCAGGTCCTCCTCGTGCCAGCGGGTGAAGACCACCAGCTCGCGCGAGGCGTTGTGCATGCGGGTCCGCACGACGGAGGTGTACCACTCCCAGCAGTTGGCGCGGACGAGCGGCGAATTGGCTTCAAGCGCGTCTTTATACATATAGTAATCAATTTTGTCGCAGATTAACAAAAAAACGTTAAATTTGCGCT
>ERZ1673738.4545-NODE-4545-length-13644-cov-8.715211_pt1 | contig 13644 bp, 7 predicted proteins | sample MGYA00580198_ERZ1673738 | MGnify/ENA primary metagenome ERZ1673738 (study PRJEB41218, sample SAMN15661784) | gut metagenome | host: Homo sapiens | place: Canada: London | collected 2015-08-20/2019-03-30 | study: EMG produced TPA metagenomics assembly of... | reverse complement strand
TCAATCATTTTACATCCAAAGAGGAGGAACCAAAATGAAAAATAGAATCATCATTGCCGCTGCATTCACTGCCTGTCTCGCCCTGTGTGCCGCTGTGTGGCCATAGACCGAAAAGGTCGGGAAAACACCCGCGCCGAGCGAAACGGCCGCCGTGACCACTCCGCGGTCGACACTTCCGGAGCCGGAAGAACTAATATTGCCAGAAATCACAGAAAAGCAAGAATCGGGAATGCCGGAAGCTGAATCAGCCCAGGAAACAACCACTGAGGAGCTACCTGTCCCTGCACCGGAAATAGAAGATGAACCCATGACAGAACAGAAATCTGCACCTCCTACGCAGACAGATCCCACCCCGGTACAGCCCGCGCAACCTGAATCGGCACCGGAGCCAAAAGCTAACGATAACGAACTGGCGGATATGGTCTATGTCCCCGGCTTTGGCTGGATACAAAGCGAAGGCCCCAATCATGTCGAGTATGCCGAGGATATGTACGAGAACGGCAACAAAATTGGTACCATGGGCTGACCTCAAAAATTGCGCCGCATAAACAATGAAATAACCGCAGGAGCGAACCCGGACGCTTCTGCGGCCTTTTGCATATTGGCTTGATTTGAAATCTGCACTTCGAAAATGGGAGTTCAGATCTGAAAACTGGATTTTCAATAGACAAATTGAAGCTGTTGTGTTAGAATTAACCTGTATTAGTATATACTCTGACACGAGGTGTTACGATGACGATTTGTTATAATAAGCTCTGGAAGCTCCTAATCGATAAAAACATGAAAAAGAAGGATCTGCGTCTGGCTACCGGTATGTCCACCACCGCCCTTGCCAAGCTGGGCAAGAACCAGCATGTCAGTACGGAAATCTTAACGAAGATTTGCGAAGTTCTGGACTGTGATTTCTGCGATATCATCGAGCTCGTAAAGGAGGAAAATCATGATTGACTTTTCCAAAATCGAGCAATATCGGGAGAACAACCGCATTGAGGCGAAGAAAGCCCTTGGCGGTCTGCCCAAAAGCATTTGGGAAACCTACTCTGCCTTCGCCAATACACACGGCGGCATTATCCTGCTGGGAGTGGAAGAATGGGCGGATAAATCCCTGCACACGGTAGATCTGCCCGACCCTGACAGACTTATCAAGGAGTTCTGGGATATCGTCAATAACCCCAACAAGACCAGCGTAAATGTGCTGTCCTCCAAGGATGTATTTGTCCAGGAGGTGGATGGCGACCACATTGTGGTCATCAATATTCCCCGCGCGGAACGCTCCTATAAACCGGTGTATGTGGACGGAAATCCGCTCTGCACATACCGCCGTAACGGTGAGGGCGACTATCGCTGCACCAAGGAGGAATATCAGGCCATGGTGCGGGACGCATCCGTGAAAACGCAAGACATGCTCATTCTGAGCGAAATGGACTTGACGGTGTTCAACAAAGAAAGCATCCGCAGTTATCGCCAGAGAATGCGCCTCTCCCGCCCCGGCCATGTGTGGGAAGCCTTAGAGGATGAAGATTTCCTCCTGAAGCTGGGCGCCGTTGGTATTGGCTCCGATGGAAAGAAGCATCCCACCTCTGCCGGACTTCTCATGTTCGGCAACGAATACGATATTGTGCGGGAATTCAACGCTTACTTTCTGGACTATCAGGAACAGTATGACGCTGATACCCGTTGGACTGACCGTATCATATCTTCCTCTGGCGACTGGAGCGGCAATGTGTATGACTTCTATTTCCGGGTCTACAACAAGGTGATTCAGGACATCAAGGTGCCATTCAAGATGGAGGGCGGCACCAGAGTGGACGATACCGATGTGCATAAAGCTCTGCGTGAAGCGTTGGCGAACTGCCTGGTTCATGCTGACTATTATGGCAGACAGGGCTTGGTCATCGTCAAAAAGCGTGATTCCATCACCATGGCCAATCCCGGCGGTTTCCGTATTGAGGTAGACGCGGCGAAAAGCGGCGGCGTATCCGACCCCCGCAACGGAACTATGCTGAAGATGTTCGATCTAATCGATATCGGTGAGCTCTCTGGCAGCGGCATCCCCCTCATTTTTGGCGTCTGGCGTGAGCAGGGCTGGGCAATGCCCTCTGTCACAGAACAGATTGAACCGGAAAGAACGATTTTATCGCTCGTTTTTGAAAAAGCAAGCGATAAAAACAAGCGATACCACAATTTACAGCAGGCAAAAACAATCCGTCATCGAATACTTGACCCGTGAGATTAAAGCAGATTGTAAGACGATTGCGGAGTTACTTGGAATTAGTAGCCCTCGTGCAAGAGCGGTACTGACAAAAATGGTAAAAGAAGAAATCGTTGTTACCGAAGGCAGTAACCGGAATAGAACTTACAAATTGAAATCTTAAAAATGTCCGATATAACGGACGCTATTCGTGATAGGCTTATATAGATATAAAGAAAATGCAGCAACCATAGCGTTGCTTTTTGGAGGCTCCAGATGGGAAAAGAACTGTTTAAGAATATCCCCAGTAAAGTGGGGGATTTGGTCAAGGATGTACGCAATGGCCGCATCGGTCTGCCTGATCTTCAGCGTCCTTTTGTTTGGAGGGACAATAAAGTTCGTGAGTTGTTTGACTCTATGCTCAAGGGCTATCCCATTGGCTATATCATGCTGTGGGAGTCTCCATCTGATTATGAGAGCAAAAAGAGCACGATTGGAGATAACTCAAAAACCTATGAAGAACCTAAAGAGCTCGTCATTGACGGTCAGCAGCGTTTGACTGCCCTTGTTGCGGCTATGTTTGCGGTCAAGGTGAAGGACAAGTATTTCGCAGATCGTGAAATAAAAATCTCCTATAATCCGCTGACTCGCGAATTTGCCGTGTGGTCCCAGGCATACGAAAAGGACACCGAGTGGATCAGTCGTATCAGTGATGTATTTCTTGCAAAAGAGGATAATTCTATCAGCTCTCTTCGGCGGCGTTTTATCAAGGAAGCCAACGAAGGCCGCAGTAAGAAAGAACTCCCCTTGCTGACAGACGAGGAAGAAGATAGAATCGAAGATAACATCAATGCGCTTCTGAATTTGTCTGATTATTCTCTGCCTACTCTGGAAATCAGTTACACGGCAGACGAAGAAGACGTCGCAGATATTTTCGTCAGAGTCAATTCTGGCGGACAGAGTCTGACGGAGAACAACTTCATTCAGACTCTTATCTCCGTTTACGAGAATGAAACCAGCGATAAGATCAATGCGTTTGCAGCAGCCTCCAGAGTGCCAGCCGCCAATACCTCTTACAACACACTTTTGGCAATTGAACCTTCTCATCTAATTCGCATGGCTGTTGGCGTTGGTTTCAAGCGTGCCCGGTTGAGATACGCCTACATGCTTTTGAGAGGTAAAAATCTTGAGACCGGAAAGTTCTCTGATGAAGTCCGGCATGAAAATCTCCAGATTTTCAAGGACGCTTTGGACAAGGTCATGAACCTTAACAACTGGCACAGTTTCATTAACATCGTGGCAGAGGCCGGATATATCAGCGACAAGCTGATTGCATCGTCCAACGCTATCGTTTTCAGTTATGTCCTTTACCTGATTGCCAAATACGACTACAAACTGGATGCGGCGCAGTTGAAGAAATGCACCAGCAAGTGGTTCTTTATGAGCACCATCACATATTTCTACACCGGCTCCACGGAGTCTGAAGTAGAAAAGCAGTTTGCAGATCTGCGTGACGTTCATACGGCGGCAGAGTTTATTGCCTATATTGACCGCGTAATCGAAACGCACTTCACAGACGATTATTTCAGTTTGACTCTACCTAACGAGCTGAACAGCGCTGCGGCTATTTCTCCGGCGTGGTATGGATATGTGGCAGCTCAGATCGTGCTGAATACCCCTATGCTGTTCAGTAATGCCCCTGTGTCCAAGTATTTCATCTTGGGCTCCAGCGGAACGAAGAATGCTATCGACAAGCATCACATTTTCCCGAAAAACTACCTGACCGGCATTGGTTTTACCAGCGACCGTGACCGGAACCAGATCGCAAACTTTACCTATCTCGACTACGCCACCAACATCGAGATTTCGGACAAGGCACCCCAGGACTATGTCTCTCATTACCGCCAGAAGTTGGGTGAGGAAGGCTACCGCAAAGCCTGTGAGGAACACGCTCTGCCAGATAACTTCGAGAGTATGGAATACATGGAGTTCCTGAGTCAGCGCAGGATTTTGATGGCGCAGACCGTTCGTAAGGCGTATGAGAGATTGTGTGAGTGATAGAAAGGGTTTATTTGTATGATTAAAGATATTATGACGGCTAATGAGTCGATTGCGCCTAATAGTCGCGAGATGGAAATTCTCAAAGAGCATTTTCCTTCTTGTTTTCACAGCGACGGAAGCTTTGATTTGGTTCGTTTTCAAGAATTTTTGAGTGATAAAGTGGCCGTTACAAATGATGGGTACGAGATTCGTTTTCTTGGCAAGAATTATGCCCGGTTGCTTGCTTCTGTTGACACTACTACTGTGATTGTGCCAGATGAGGAACATAATAGCAAACCCGAAAATGCACATAGTGAAAATGTATATATTAGCGGTGATAATCTGGATGGCCTGAAACATCTGCTGAAGTCATATGCCCGTAAAATAAAATGCATCTATATCGATCCGCCATATAACACAGGAAAAGACGATTTCGCATACAATGACAGCTTTAATTTTTCCGTTGAAGAGTTATCGGAAAAATTGAGTATTAGTCAAGAAAACGCAAATAGAGTTATAGAACTGACAAAGCGAGGATCTTCCTCTCATTCCGCTTGGCTTATGTTTATGTACCCTCGCCTTTTGTTGGCCAGAGATTTGCTGACCGCCGATGGTGTAATCCTTGTTTCAATCGATGACAATGAACAATCGAACCTGAAGCTGATACTGGACGATGTATTTGGTGAAGAGAATCTTGTTGGCTCTATCATTTGGAAGAATGTAACAGATAACAACCCGACGAACATTTCCGTAGAGCATGAGTATATCCTATGTTTTTCCCGCAAAAAAGAAGCGCTTTCTCCAACTTGGAAATCTCAGCTTTCGGATATAAAAAGTGCAATTCAGGAAGAGGAGGCATCTTTGCTCAGGAAGTATGGCTGTGATGACGAGTCTATACAACGCGAGTATACTGTGTGGTACACAGAAAACAAGAGTCAGTTAGGAAAGCTGGAAGGATATAAATTTTGTGATTCTGGTGGAGTGTATGCAGGAAGCAGAAGTGTCCATAACCCGGGCAAGCGCGGATATTACTATGATGTGATTCACCCAGTTACAGGAAAGGTTTGCACGCCACCCTTGATGGGATATCGTTTTCCTGAAGAATCTATGCGACTGTTGATAGCGCAGGATAAAATAATCTATGGTGAAGATGAAAGCAAGATTATTGAACTTAAACAATACTTGAGAGACTATGGCGACAAGCTATCCAGTGTAATTTCATTGGATGGCCGTTCGGGCGCCAATATCATCCGTAGTTTGTTTGATAATAAGAATGTGTTCAAAAACCCAAAAACGCCATATATTCTCGAAGAGATTCTGCCATTTATAATTGACAGCGAGGATACTGTGTTGGATTTCTTTTCCGGCTCTGCGACAACTGCTCACGCAATTATGAATATGAATGTTTCGGATAATGGAAAGAGAAGATACATCATGGTTCAATTACCCGAACCTGTAAAAGAGGATAGCGAAGGAGCGAAAGCTGGTTATAAAACAATAGATCAAATTGGTATGGAAAGAATTATTCGTGCAGCTAAAAAGATTTCTGAGGAGAAGCCTGATACTGCAGCTGATTTTGGTTTCCGCCACTATACATTGTCTGAAGTTACTGGACTCACATTGGATAGACTGGAACAGTTTTCACCAGATGACAACGGAATATTTGTTTCTAATACAATCTTGGAGAGTTTTGGCCTGACCACAGTTCTTACAACTTGGCTTGTGCGTGACGGCTATGGCTTTACTGCGCCTGTCGAGACTGTGGATTTTGCCGGATACATTGGTTACTACATGGGCAAGCATTTATATCTCATAGATCAGGAACTGAGCAATGAGGCGATTGCTGCCATTACTGAAAAATTTGATACCGATGGCACTTTTAATCCGGAGAATGTGGTTCTGTTTGGATATAGCTTCAAATGGACTGAAATGGAAGCACTGAAAACCAACCTTGCTCGGTTGAAAGACACAGAAAAGAACCTGCGTATCAACTTTGATATTCGCTATTAAGGAGGAGAGACACTATGGAATTGATCCTCCAACAAGGTTTACCACATCAGCAAAAAGCGATCGATGCTGTGTGCGGTGCGCTTGATGGTGTGACAATCATACCACCCGTACAGTTCTATGAGAATCCCAAAATTGACCTGTCGGACAGAAAATTGGCCGATAACATACGCGATTTGCAGAATGCAGTTCCAGCTGAATATCGCAGTTCTGCTCCTGTTGGCACTTGCTTAAATCTGGACATCAAGATGGAAACTGGTACTGGAAAGACCTATGTGTATACCAAAACCATCTTTGAGCTGCATAAGTGTTACGGTATCAACAAGTTCATTATTGCGGTACCGTCTCTGGCTATTAAAGCGGGTACTGCGCAGTTTATGCAGGATGAATATTCTCGCAGGCATTTTACCGACGGGTGTGGTTATGGTACAGAAATTGAGCTTGGCGTGCTTGAAGCTCCCAAGAACAAGAAAAAGGGCCGTAGCTATTTTCCCAGCGTAGTAAGTGATTTCGTTAAGGGCAGTTGTCAGAATGCAAAGAAGATTTATGTCCTTTTGGTAAACATGCAGCTCTTGACCAGTAACTCTAAACGCAATGGCAGAGATGCAGGTTTGCTGTGGCGCGATGATTATGACTACGGTACAGAAGGGTTTTATCGACCTTTTGATGCCCTACGCGCGACAAAGGCGGTGGTCATTATCGACGAACCGCATCGTTTCTCTCGTGACCAAAAGGCGTTTCAGGTCATTATGGACGAAATTCAGCCGCAGTGTATTATTCGCTATGGCGCGACATTTCCGGAGGTCACAACCGGGCGTGGTAAGAATAGAATTACTGTGAAGGATTATCAAAATCTTCTGTATGAGCTCAATGCATGTGAGTCCTTCAATCAAGGCCTGATTAAAGGGGTAGCTAAAGAACATTTTGAACCACTGTCGAAGCAGGAAGAGAAAGTGAAGATTCTCTCCATAGCCAGTAAAGATTCTGTTACTCTACAGCGAAAGAAAAAAGATGAAGGGACAAAGACCTTCGTGCTGAAAACCGGAGATTCGCTGGCGATTGTCAGCGACGCATTTGAAGGCATTACCATTACCGCCATTACGGCCAATACTGTGGAGTTTTCTAACGGTGTATGCAAAACATCCGGCGAAGAAATGGATGTCGATGTGTATATGTCATCCTACCAGGAGCAGATGCTCAAGCTGGCTCTGGAACGGCATTTTGAAACCGAGCGGGAGAATTTCTGTAATCGCTCCTTTAAAATTAAAACTCTGGCACTGTTCTTCATCGATGATATTTCTTCCTATCGTCCGGATGACAACGGGAAAGTGCCTTATTTACGAACAGCGTTTGAGCGGTTACTGAAAGAACGTATTGAATTTACTATTTCCACACTTACAGAGCATGATGCCGAGTATCGTGCGTATTTGGAGGCTTCGCTTTCGGATATTTCCGCTTGCCATGCGGGCTATTTCTCACAGGATAATAGTGATTCTGATGAGGAAATTGCCAAAGAGGTAGATGCGATTCTCAATGGCAAAAAGCAATTGTTATCTTTCCGCAATGCAGATGGCACATACAACACCCTGCGGTTCCTGTTCTCTAAATGGACTCTTAAAGAGGGCTGGGACAACCCTAATGTGTTTACGATCGCTAAATTACGTTCCAGCGGAAGCGAGAACAGCAAACTACAAGAAGTTGGTAGAGGCCTACGCCTGCCTGTAGACGAAAATGGCAACCGTATCTCCAATGAGGAGTTTCAGTTGAACTACATCGTCGACTTCACGGAGGCAGACTTTGCGCAACGCTTGGTAGATCAAATCAATGGTGAAATTCCGCAGGCATCTGTTATTACCGAGGAGCGGTTGGCTCAAGTGGCTCAAAAGTTGGGTATGAGCGCCGATGATTTGTTCGACGAACTGTACGATAAGCGCTATATTGACCGACACAACAACATCCGTCCGGAAACAAGAGCACAATTTTTTGAAGAATACCCTGCATTTGCGTCTGGATTGTCAGAGGGAAAGGTCAAAGACAGAAATAAGATCAAACCAAAGCCAATCAAGATCCGCAAGGCCGTTTACAATGAGATGCGGGAATTCTGGGAGAGAATCAATCAGCGCTATTTGTTGTTTTATGACGCTGACCTGGATGCAGATATGGCAGAAGTCGCACTTTCTTTGCTTGAAAAGCCAGGCGTCTTCACGGACATTGTAATGACCAGTAGTCGTGATATTGTTCATAGCGAAGGTACGCAAATGAGCATGACAACAGGTACGGGGGTGCAGTATACGATTATGCGCCCCATTCCATACGGCACATTTTTGGCTCGTATTATGCGCGTGACCAATATTCCAATAGAGACTCTGCATAAGGCCATGATTGCTTACAGTAGAAAGCACGGCGCTATTGATGCGAAGTATATTAACGAAAACTCCGCAAGTGCTTTCTGCGCTGAGTTCCAGAATTGGAAAGTTGCCAACTTGCAAGGACGCTTCCGTTATGTCAGGAGTAGCACGCCATGCGGCGCAACTGCATTGACATATGCGGATGGTACTCCAAGGGAGGAAATTGCACAAGGCCGTATTGGTACAAAAATCGTTCCAGGCATTCCTGGAAGCAAATACTTGTATGATGCTTTTGCATATGATTCACCGCTGGAGAAGGATAATATCACGACAGATATTGAAGAAGTCGTTGTGTACGGCAAAATCCCACGTAGCAGCATCGCAATACCGACAATCACAGGTAGCATGTATAGCCCCGACTTTATGTATGTGGTGAAAAAGACATCTGGTGAAAAGGAACTCAACATTGTGGTCGAAACAAAAGATGTTGAGGGTAAGGATGTGCTGAGAGGTACCGAAGCGGCCAAAATTGAATGTGCTCGTGTGTTTTTTGAAATTCTATCAAAGGAAGGGTATACTGTCCATTTCCGGGATCAGCTCAGCAACAAACAGATGGTGCAGATCATTAATGAGGTTCTGCGAATGTAAAGCTCAAAGATGGAGGCGATAGAATGAATTGGACAAACTTCCAAACATACGGCATGGCGCCGGACAAGGCGTTTGAAGTGCTGTGCAACCAATTGTTTGAAAATTGGAGCAAAGAAGAGTACAAGTCTGATATCGCCTCCATCCGCGTTGTAAACGGAGCTGGCGGTGATGGTGGCGTAGAATCTTATGCTGTTTTGAAAGATGGATCCATCATTGGCTTGCAGGCAAAGTGGTTTCCAACAAGCATGGCCAGTAGCCAGATTGCTCAAATCAAAAACTCTATCAAAACAGCGAAAAAAGTGCGCCCGGAGATTAGCCGTTATATTGTATGTGTTCCCAGAGATTTGGCATCTAAGACGGCTCGGAGTGAGAATTCTGAAGATACTCGCTGGGAAAACATGATCACAAGCGTGGTTGCGGATTATCCGGATTTAGCTGTGGAGTTATGGAACGAGTCAAGGATTGTTGCTGAACTGCAGAAACCATCCGCATCTGGTATTTTTAAGTTTTGGTTTGAGAATGCTGAAGTGTCAGACGAAAGTGTGCAGTATGCTTTCGAAAAGGCAAAAAGTAGCTGGCTGACCACTAAATATGTTCCAGAGCTGAATACTTATGGAAATATAGCACAAACACTCTCTCTGCTTTTGGGCGATATTGTCCAGCGGGAGAATCAGACGAAAACTTTCCGAAAAATCAATGAGTTGTGTGAGAGATTTCATTCTGCGGCTGAAGCGTTCTTGGTAGTCTGTGGTGACCGTCCTGAAATAACGGATATTCTCACTGAAACAATGGGTAAGGTAAGCGCAGTAGCCAGTGAGTGCTTAAAAATCACTGCCTGGTACAGAGATGAAACACCTCTCGATGGTGACATTGATCTTTCTGCATTCAATGTGGACTTTGATTCAGCTGCAGATAGCATTAATCAAAGTAGAGACTCTACACTTCATTACTTTCATGCCTCTGATGTTACAAAGGTCTTACGGAAACTGGGCGAGTTTGATTTCTACGCGTTGATCAAGGACTTTGAGCGGAGCCATCATAAGAAAAGTCTGCTGTTTTTCGGGACACCCGGAACGGGGAAAACACACGGAATTAGTGCGCTGTCGGAGAAACTCTTATCTGATGGGTTGCATATTCCTCTCTTAATTCAGGCCAGAAATATCCCGACATATTCAACTTGGAAGAATATCGTATGCGATTATTTAGGCCTCTCTTCAAGTTGGAATGAAGATGAAATCTGGCAGGCACTGATTTCCTTGGCTGATCGCCACCGTTTCCAAGAGCCGCAGCTTTCGGCTGAAACAAAGGTCTCTCCTAAAGTGATTATATTTGTTGATGGCCTTGACGAATCATCTACACACGAAAGATGGGTTGAAAGGATTCAGGAAACAAACGCCATTACAGCCAGCTACCCACAAATCAGGTTTTGCTTCACTGCACGGCCAACCGCTTTTAAAGGGCGGATTGACTATGCAAAAGTTGAACGATTGAGTAATGTGGGGGATGCTCCCACGCACATACTGTTTGACAGCTATATGCGTGCTTACAATATTAAAACGCAAAATAACGGATGGCTTAAATACTCCCTGACATCTCCGCTGGCATTAAAGTTATTCTGTGAGCTTAATCAAGGCCAAACGGTAAGCCTTTCGAACCGCACGGAAGTCTCAATGACATCTCTGTGGCGCAAGAAAATCGAAAAGATTGAAGGCGAGTATTGCGAAAAGAATGGTCGACCTGAGAAAAATCAATATGTCTTAAGAGCAGTCGTCTTTCTGTCGAAGCAGTTTGTTGCCGCTGAACGTTTAGAGCATTCTTCTCTGGTGGACAAGCTTGCCGCTGAACTTAAAACAGCCACAGAATATGCGGAAAGTTTGGTTAACTATCTCGAAGAATATGGCGTTTTAAGTTGCTATTGCGAACACGGTATAGGCTTGGCTCCGGATACATATTTCTATTATCCGGGCATACAAGGGTACTTTGACTATGCGTCGGCGTTGCACATTTTATCTCAATATGAACACCCGAAAGACATTGATTTCAACGACTGTAAAGCAATCCAAACGAATACGCTAAACAGTCTGGCTATAATTTCGATTCAGAAGTATGGGTACCTATTGACTCGAAATCCGACCATTGATGTTGTGATGGATGATTGGTCAAGACAGGAACTACAGTTTTTAACTCTCCTTCATTCTGACCATAGCGCGGCAGCACAGTTCAAAGAGCGAACACTCGAAATCATGTCAGAAAATGCCGATAGACTAATTACAATTGTCAATCAACTTGTGCTACCATTGTCCAGGGATTGTGAACACCCACTGGGAGTAATGCTCCTTGATGAGTTCTTAAATGGATTTGAGAAGCCAGCACAGAGGGATATCCTCTGGTCAGTTCCCGGTTACCTTAGAAATTCCACAGGCAAACGTTGGTATCAAAGTGAGACTTTCGCACTTGAAGGTGATAATTACCTGTTAGATTCCGAAGATACGCATGAAGGGTGTCCAACAGTTTATGCGTGGGCGCTATCCACGGTCAACAATTCGCTTCGGAAGCTTTATCGAAACCGTTTGATGGAATGGGCGCACCTGGTACCAGAAGAATTCTACAGGCTGTTCCTAAAATTTTCTTCTGTCAACGACCCTCAAATCAAGAGTGATCTGTTTTCTATTTTGATGTGCCTGATGTATGATGGTGCTGATCAGAAGCTCGTGAGGACAGTAAGTGATTGGACTCTCGAAAATGTTTTGCATCCTAAAAAAATCGATGACAACCGAGATATATCAATCCGGTATTATGCTATTGCTATTATAAAGAGAGCAGTAATGCTTGGCCTTCTGGATGAAAAAGTGGTTGCAGCATATATGCCTCCATACTCCGTTACTGGTAACAGCATCGCGTTGAACAAGGATGCTCTTAGCGGAACACGTATGGGTGGATTTAGTGCAATCGACTATGATTTGTCGCGCTATGTACTGGTAGATCACATCGAGTCTGACTTCAACAGTTATCCGCAGAGAAGTGTAAAGCAATTTGAAAAGCTTGTTGACGCTGTAATTGTCGAGCAACCGGAGTATGCTGGAATGACGGTCGAAAAGTTTATTATTTCCTCAGCCTATGCATTTATTCTTGAAATGGGATGGAATGAACAGGAGTTTTATAACTTCAATGAGGATGAGTCTGGCGAGGGAATAGTTGGAGGAGTAGACTGTTCTATCCGAGGTACACATCATTCTGCTACGCATGGCAGTCAAAGTTCAGTCATGACGGTGTGCGAGAAATATGTTTGGCAAGCTCGTAATGCAATCAGTGGTTTTCTCTGTGACCGGTTGTTATTTGGCGATGATAACGCTCCTGTTACCGATTATGGTTTGCTCGATGATTTTTTGATTCCAGTACAAGAGGCACGTATCATCGATCCCGAAAGTATTCCAGATGACAGGCCGTGGCATATTCCTGAACTTGGAAAGGTTGCTTTGGAGGGAGATCCTACCTGCGCAAAAGATGTAATAACTAATGTACTAAAAGCGCCAACCCTCGATTGGGAAAAGTGGATTTTCTTTAAGAACAATGACCGAGCATATAGTGTGGATTCGGAAGACCTTGTTGCACTGGATATGTACTCATGCTTTTATGGAAGTGCAGGAGTAGAAACCTACCTCTTTATGAATGCCATTTTGATTAACCAAGATGATGCCCTGGGGTTCGCAGAAGCCATTACAGAGAAAAGCAATGCTGACAATCGTGTTGCAAATCCGACTGATTGGTATGGAGGAATCCATTCCTCGTGCTATATTACACCGAAGGAAGTTTGTTGGTTTTCTTGGAAAGCACGCTACGACTCCGCCAACATTGAAGAATTTCCACAGTTCGAACTGAAATCCGCTGTAGATGGCTGTTGCTACAATTCTCCTGAATATGGAGATGTTTACTTTTACCTTCCGTCGGCACCAATCAGAGATATCCTTGGCATTGTCGATTCGGATGGATATCTGTTTTTTGACAACTCGAGAAAGGTAATTGCAGAACACAGCATTGCAGGAGAGAAGCGGAAAACATACCAAAATTATGTAATTGTAGATGGACCTGTACTCTTCGAAAGGCTGCAACGCGCTGGGAAACGTCTGGTATGGATAATGCGAGAGCGCCGAATTAGAACTGGAAATGCACAAGAGAAATTTGGGGAGTTTGGCGCAGACCGAGACAAAAGCTATATCGGATATTTTGATGGGGATAAGTTCACAGTGAGAGAAATCCATTCGGAGATTTGGAGCTCTGAACCCAAAAAGAAATCCCTGTGATGTACTGCCTACCGCTGAGATATTACTACGAACAAAACAAATCCATCAACGAGAAGGAGCTGAGGCCAACAGGTCTCAGCTCCTTCTTTCGCAGCGACTATTCTTTTTT
>ERZ1673738.4542-NODE-4542-length-13647-cov-5.669732_pt1 | contig 13647 bp, 12 predicted proteins | sample MGYA00580198_ERZ1673738 | MGnify/ENA primary metagenome ERZ1673738 (study PRJEB41218, sample SAMN15661784) | gut metagenome | host: Homo sapiens | place: Canada: London | collected 2015-08-20/2019-03-30 | study: EMG produced TPA metagenomics assembly of... | reverse complement strand
AACAAGGCTCTCAAACTGACCGGTTCGGTGCAATCAACCTTTCACCGTTTAAGAGAATTACAAAACAACAAGGCTCTCAAACCTCAAACCTCAAATGTGAGAATAAGAGCTCGTATCGGCATACGGTTGTTTTGTTTATGCTATGATTTTACCACAAAAATTTGCGGAAGTAAATGCTTTTTCGTTTTTTTTGCAGTGTTGATTTTTACAATATGGTCGATTTTGCCACCAGTAATGATTTATGCGTGCATGCAGCAAATAAAAACGCATATCGTTCCGACCTATTTTCGGCAAATCCGCACCGCTACTCAGCTTCTTCGCCGAAATTTTCCGTCAACTCACACAAGTCGTCGGTAATAATTACGGCGCGTTCTTCCGATAGCAACGGACGGCGTTTACTGCTTTCGATAAGCAGTAACGACACCTTCATAAGTCTGCAATGATTGTACAATTGACACAAATCTTCGTCGTCAAGCACGTCTTTAAGACCGACAAAAACATAGCAAAATGCGCCTTTAAGTTCTGTAAGCATGTTGATGTAGTAGACGATTTTTTCAAGCAGGCTTCCGAAAGTTGCCGCGGGTTTTACACCGCAACACTTAAACAAATCGTCTATGGCAAGTTCGCCGAAGTCCGTCGCAAAATCCAGCGTAGCACACAATTCCTGCAAAAACTTTGCCAGTTCGGAATTTATCCGATTAAACTCGACGATAAATGTGCCGTCAAGGTAGTTTCGGCGCAGTGTTTTGTACATCAGATTGACAATCTTTTTGTCGGCAAGTTCAAATGAAAAGTTGTTGAGCAACAGTTCGCCCACCTTGTCGCCTCTGATGTTTGTCAGCTCGTCCCAGAAAGAAAATTGCGAAACACCGCCGTCAAACTCGTCCACCATGTCCGTCACAAAATTGTAGTACTCGTGCGGATTTTCGCAGATAAGCAACGTCGGATGCAGTTCGTCAAAGTAAATTTTCGTTTCGATGTTTGGGTGGGATAGCCTTATCATATCTCAATCAACCTGTCCATACTTTCCACCACCGTGCTTTGCTTGTCGCCAAGCATGTACTCGATGCGGCTGAATTGGTTTTCCGTCACTTCCAGCATTTCAACAAGTCCTTCGGGCGGCAGATTCTGACGGACTTTTTCGCGCACAGCCCGGCTTGTTACGCCGTTAAGCACCAATTTGGAATAGACGGATTTCTGCATCATGATAAAGCCGTTTTTTATCAGGTATCTTCTGAATACGGCGTAGTCGTGTCTGTTCTTTTGCGTTTCGATTGGCAAATCGAAAAATACAATCAATCTCATAAATCTATTGTTCATTTGTAACGGCTATCCTTTCGGGAAAGCAAATAAGCGTTTCGTCACGCTGTTCCAATGCGGCAATTACGCTGCGGACATATTGCCTTACGGCAAGGTCCAGCGTTGTGTTTTTGCCGTCGATTACCGTGGGCAGATTGAGCACGTTTGCCATTTTTCTTTTGAAGTCTTTGTCACCTGCTTCCAGCGAAATTGCGATTTCGTCCACTATCGGGCGAAACGGCTCCATCATGTCGCACGACAGGTTGAATTGGTTAAATTCATTGTCGTGCCACATTCCAAGTTGCGTAAGGTAGCCGCACGCCACTATTTCGCGATTAAACGCCGACAGCAACACGGTATAGCCGTAATTAAGACAACCGTTTACAAAGCCGCCGCTTCGGCGCGTGGTGTTTTCTTCAAGAATGCAGTTGAAGTAAACTTTTGCTGCATGCCCTTCGCGATTGGTAACGTCACCCTCGGCAACGTCGGCGGCATAGCGTTGCAACATATCGTGTTCTTCGGCAAAGCCGCTTTTTTGAAGCAACTTTGCCTGACTTGTGATTTTCAGTTTTACGATTTGTTGCCATACCTTCTTTTTGATGTCGCCGTCCCACTGCAATTGCTGTTTGTAACGTTTGGACGTATTGTGCGCACCGTAGTACGGGACAAGTTCCGACTGGGGACTATTTTTGTCGTCGCAAAAGATAACCTTGACGTTGTTTTTGACAAGTTCGCACAACAGCGCCGCAGTAAGAGAAACTGCGGTGCTTTGTACAATTAAGGTATTTATTTCGCCGAGATGTATCTTCCGTTCCGTTTCGCCGCCCCGGATGAAAACAAGGTTGAACTTTCCAGGTCTTCAAGCGTGACAACTTCTTCTTTTCCGTTCGCATTATAAACGATTTTCATGTGATCGTCGTAAAGATATATTGAATTGATAAACGCGTCTATAATTTTACGCTTTCCGTCTTGTTTCGTAACGTCGATTTTACGAAAATTATGTAACGCCATTATAAAGTGTTCTTTGGTGAATACGGGTGCCGTCAATTGTTCTTTCGCTACCGAATCTTCGATTCCTTTTTTCTCTTCTTCGAGTTCGCTCAAACGCTTTAATAGCGTTTCCGTCGCAAAACCTTTCTGAACGGCATTGACGATGTTTTCGATTTCCTTTTCTTTCTGTTTCAACTGTTCTTGTAGCTTCGGCAGCAGTGTGCTTTCGGTAAACTGCAATTCGTATAGTTTTTCCGCAAGGTTTTCGATTACGCTTTCGGTTTGCAACATTTGCATTGTTTTGTAAACGATAAAATTTTCAAGTTTAGTCTTACTTACCATCTTTTTATCGCATTGATGTTTTTTCTGACGAGCGCACGCATAGTAGCGATACACGACTCTTTTCGTCGCGCTTGTTCCTGCCTGCGCAACCATCATCGCTCCGCATTTGCCGCAAAACAACCGAGTCGTCAACAAATAATCGTCGTCCGCGGTATGGCGAGCGGGTGCATTCGAGTTCTTTGCGAGTTCGATCTGAACGCCGTCGAATATTTCTTTATCCACGATAGCGGGAACGCCGTTTTCTATTTTTACGACCATGTGGTTGTATTCTCCGATATAAACGCGATTTGAAAGCATATAGCGCACGGCGTTATACCGAAGCGGCTTCCCGTTAGAACGAGTTATATTTTTCGCGGTAAGTTCGTTATAAATCTGTTTTACCGTTTTTCCGTCGTAACTCATCTTGAATATATCGGCTACAATCGGTGCGGTCAAGGGATCGATAGCCAATTTGCGCTCAGCATTGATAACGTAACCGAACGGAACGCTTCCGCCGTTATATAGCCCTTTCAACGCATTTTCTTTTAACCCGCGGCTTACTTTTTCGGCAAGTTCTGCCGAATAAAACTCAGCCATGCCCTCAAGGACCGATTCAAGAAGGATACCTTCCGAGCCTTCCGCAATAGTTTCTTTTGCCGAAATGACTTTTACGCCGTTCTTTTTGAGAATGGTTTTATAATGCGCGCTGTCGTAACGGTTACGAGCAAAACGATCGAGTTTCCACACGATAATGCAATCAAACGCATGCTTATAACTATCCTTAATCATGCGTTGGAATTCCGGGCGGTTATCAGTTTTTGCAGACATAGCGCGGTCGATATAATTATCTATAACCTGAATACCGTTATATGTGGCGAACTCCATACATTCGCGAAGTTGCCCTTCGATAGAGGCTTCGCGTTGATTGTCGCTTGAATAGCGTGCGTAAATTACTGCTCGCATTTAGGTTGCTCCTTTATTCTATATTTTTCACTTAAAAAATTAGTAAAATTTTTATGCTCGTTTAAATTGTACTCGGACCGTAGTTGTTCATCTACATTTCCTGTCATTATATCATCAATGGATATGACTGCCATAGTTGTTTTTCCTGTAATTTCTTTTACCGTTCTATCGCTTTTAAGCACTTGTTTCAAAGCTTCTGAACAATAAAAATCTTCTGAATATAAGAATACCAAATAATTTATTACAGATAATTTTTCTTCACGAGATAATGTGTTGAATTTCTTATAGAACTTTCTATATCTTTTCTCATTGTTATCAATAAAAAGTATTATGACCGTTTTATTTTCTAACGGAAAAATGCACAAATGTAAGCTTTTTACATGATAATTTGGGGCTTTGTTATATATATCATTGACAATATTTCCGTCAAAATCAACATATAAAGCAATTTGCCCTTGAAAAGCAATCGGAACAGTATAGTTAAGCAGATCATAATAAACTAAATAATACCCATCATTGTAGTTACTATTAATTTGTTTTTTTGCTTTGCCAAAATCCATTAAAAAGTCTTTCAAATCAAGTGCGTTTACTTTATTTATTTGATTAAAATGCGGAGAATCTTTAATTTTTTGCATTAATTTATATTGTTCTATTTCGACTTTGCGTTTGTATATATATTTCAAATTAGATTTTAATGCAATAGTAGCTAAAATTTTATGAGAAGGTTTATCGTTATAGGCATCGGGCGATTCGTATTCTTGAAAAATAGTATTATCACAATCTTTACAAATAATATGAAATGTCCCTGCATTTCCAACACCGCTATCTTCTTTAAAATAAAAGGGGAACTCAATAATACTATTTACAGTTAAAACCATCCCATTGCTATCAATATTGCGCAAACAAAAAGCAGGTATATTATGCGAATTACAAAAAGATGTTACGGGTTTTCCACAATATAAACAGGTAGCACCTTTTGCGTTTGCGCGAGCTTGTTTTATTATCCTCGTCATTTGTTTATTTGCTTCAACAAAATCGCCGTTGGAATTTTTTAATATCCATTCACCTATTTCGGTTAAATTATGTAATTTCATGGTTTTTGTAAGATTTCCCGTTTATAAACTCAAGTATTAATTGTTCGTTTCCATTAAATCCTCAATATAACATCCTAAGACTCTTGAAAGCTGAAATAATTTTATTGCGGGTGCCATATTTATATCTAATTGACGTTGTTCATATAATTGAATGGCTCTCAACGAAACTTGACTATAGTTTGCCAATTCACGCTGAGACAAATTTGCCGTTTTTCTATATCTTGCCAAATTTGTTTCTTTTTGAAATATTATACTGTTAGCAACTTCGACAAATTTTTCAACACTTGCTTCATGTAAAGGATTATACATTGCAATTATTTTTGAAGGAGGCAATCTTCTTCCTATCTGTTCGAAACTCAAACCTGTATACCATTGATAATATGCGAGAACAAACCCGCACCAATATTCAGGGGATCTCCCGTATGAATATGGTTGAACTAATTGCATTTTTCCTGCCGTAATTTCCTCAAAAAGTGCTTGGGGCGGCATATTGATATATCGCGGATTGCCTCTTCCAAATTGATATGCAACACCACTCATAACGAAATATTGAAAAAGAACATCGGCTCGTTTTGCATCCGGAACATAACTAAACATTTCCGCAAGTGTTTGCATCGCATCATCTAAATATATTTCGTTGTATGCGTGAATCATCATTTTTTACCTCTTGCCTAATAATATCCATTATAAACAAGTCATCCTTGTCTATTTTAATATTTCGCGTTGTATTCTGATATTCTTCTCTTGCTTGTAAATCCCTTGCGACACGTTTTGTGTAATAAGTTTCATTTTCTGCGATAGTGCTTTTAATGTAAGTTAAATTTTTAAAAGCTTTCTCGGAATGTAAAACCACTTGTATACCAAGTTTCCCCAACTCCATAGCCCTAGCTAATTGCGAAACCGTAATAGAGTTCTTAATAAAATCTCTGGCAAAAGAAAAGTATGAATCATCTGCTCGATAGCCAATAATCACGTCAACACCCGTTAAATCCACCGAAAAATTCTTTAAAATATAATCTCTGGCTTGCTCATCGTTAGGATTTAACCCTTTTGGAATTCTATGCATTAGTAAAAGAGCTATCCAATTTAATATGTTATACTTTTTATTTGATAAATCCAAAACGTTAAGATCTTTTAGATCTAACAAATATTCATTTGCATAACCATCGTTATTATCAGGACAAGCCCATTCATTAGCTAATTCAATTTCTTTTGTACAATAAAATCCATAACCATAATCATTTGTTTCTTTTCCACCACGAAGCGTGGGTTTTTCAATTATAGTTTTAGAACCATGATAAAGTGTTAATTTATTTTTCATATTAAGTGTCTCCCTTGATTACAACAATTATATCACTTTACTGATAGTTTGTCAATATAATTATGGCCATTTCAAATAAAAACTATCAATATGGTGATACTTTTAATATATGTTATGCTTTTATGCTCTTTTTCGATAAAACTCTTATTAAAACCAACTAAGTCCATCTGCAAAGAATTCTAATATATTAAATATGACAAATGTAGTTATATTTATAATAAATCTCAATCATAAATAAAATATAAAAAAAACGGTTCCGTAGGGTTGCGGAGCCGTTTTTATCAATCTGAAAATAATTCAATTAAAGCTTGTTGTTTTTCGGGGGAAAGTTTTCGAAAAGAAGAAAGGATTTTCTTTTCCCGTTCACTGAGCACTTCTATCTGCTCGTCTTCAAGAAAAAACTGAGCAAGCGTAATTCCGAATGCTTCGCAAATGCGTTGCAACATTTCTAATTTCGGCGGAGTGCGGCGGGCATACAGCGTTGCAAGCGAAGATTGCGAAATATCAGCCGCTTGCGCCAGTTTATAGTCGGTCCAGCCACGTTCCCATTGCAGTTTGCGTATTTTATCAATAACGTTCATTTGCACCTCACATAATAATTTTACTATGTTTTTACGATATATATACTACGTAGACGCATTGACTTTTTATCGTAATTACGATATAATATTATCGGAAATACAAAGTAAGGACTGTAAAATGGGTATAGAATCGCAAAAAACACAGATAAAATCTAAAAAACGTGTTGCCGAGCACGGCGAAGTGTTTACTGCCGAGCGTGAAGTCAAGGCGATGTGCGATTTAGTCGCGCAAGAATGCGACCGAATAGACAGTCGATTTTTAGAGCCCGCATGCGGTGACGGCAACTTTTTGGCAGAAATATTGACGCGCAAACTTACCACTGTAAAAAAACTGTATAAATCAAACCCATATGACTTTGAAAGATATTCCGTGCTTGCAATAACAAGCCTTTACGGCGTGGATATTATGCAAGACAACGTTGCAGAATGTCGCGTACGGCTTTTCAAATTGTGGGATAAAGAATACAAATTCGTTTGCAAAAAGGCGGTAAGTGATGAAACGCGCGAAGCCGTGAAATATATCCTTTCCAAAAACATTTTATGCGGCAATGCTTTGACGCTTATGTGCGTGGATGAAAATCAAAACGACCTTGATACGCCGATTATTTTCCCCGAATGGAGTCTTATGCTCGGCACAAAACTCAAACGTCGTGATTTCCGCCTTGACGTGATGCTCAAAGCCAACGACAAGCCCAAAAGCGAGCAACTATCCCTTCTCGACGTTCCCGAAGATATACGGAAATATTTGTCTATCAACCCCACAACAAAAGAATATATGACAGAGCCGATATGCGAATATCCGCCCGTGCATTACAGGAAGGTGCAAGAAAATGGCTGAATCCTTTTTTGACAAAATCTACAAAAACAAGACTTTGCACACACCCGACGTTTTGTCGTGTCTTGCGAATTTATCTAACGACGAAGTTTTTACCCCGCCCGACGTAGTAAATCAAATGCTCGATTTACTGCCGCAGGAATTGTTTTCCGATCCAAACACTACGTTTTTAGATCCGGCTTGCAAAACGGGAGTTTTCCTTAGAGAAATTGCCAAGCGTTTGCTTGTAGGGTTGCAAGACAAAATTCCTAACTTGCAAGAACGTATTGACCATATCTTCCACAAGCAACTTTACGGCATTGCAATTACGGAACTCACAAGTCTGTTATCCCGTCGTAGTCTGTATTGCTCAAAATATCCAAACGGCGAATACTCGATTTCTCATTTCGACACAGCCGAAGGCAATATACGATTTCGCCGCATAAAACATACTTGGATAGGCGACAAATGTAAGTTTTGTGGTGCAAACAAATCTTATGACCGTGGCGATGAAAAAGAAACCCACGCATACGAATTTATACACACAGAAAATCCGGAGAAAATTTTTAATATGAAATTCGACGTAATTATATCCAACCCACCTTATCAATTATCAGACGGCGGCGGCACAGGTTCGAGTGCAATGCCGATATATCAATATTTTGTAGAACAAGATAAAAAATTAAGACCGAGATATATTGTAATGATTACCCCGTCGCGGTGGTTCGCCGGGGGAAAAGGATTGGACGAATTCAGAAATAATATGTTGAATGATAATCGAATTCGTATAATACACGATTTTCCTAATGCAAGTGATTGTTTCCCCGGTGTTGAAATAAAGGGCGGCGTTTGTTATTTTTTATGGGATCGAGACAATCAAGGCTTGTGTGAAGTAAATACTCACGAATACGGCAATATTACCTCAACGATGAGCCGTAAATTACTTGAAGAAGGGAATGACGTTTTTATAAGATACAATCAAGCCATAAGCATATTCAAAAAAGTCGCAAGTAAAAAAGAATCATCTTTTATGGAAATGGTGAGTGTTCGTCGCCCATACGGTTTGTCCTCAACTTTTAGTGATTTTTCAAAGAATAACTCACATAAAGGAATAAAGATTTATGGAAATAAAACATATGGTTATCTGGATGAACAATTTATTCTACCTCAAAACACTGAATCGGTAGACAAGTATAAGGTATTTATTAGTTTCGGGTATGGTGCCGGGGAAGGATTTCCGCATCAAATTATAAACAAACCATTTATAGGAGAAAAACATTCTTGCTGTACTGAAACATATTTACAAATAGGTAAATTCGATGAAATACAAACAGCAGAAAATGTAGTTAGTTATATAAAAACAAAATTCTTTAGATTTTTAGTAATGCTAAAAAAGAATACTCAGAATGGAACACGTGGAGTCTATCAATTTGTGCCTATGCAAGATTTTTCAAAACCGTGGACGGATGAAGAATTGTATAAAAAATATGATTTATCGCAAGAAGAAATCGATTTTATCGAAAGTATGATTAAACCCATGGAGTAAGCAAAAATGGCGAATAATATCAGTCTTTCAGAAATTTTACATAACCGCCCTGCCGTTGTGCCTACGATTTACGGCTATATACTGCCAGATTTAAAAGACCACGACGGATATATCAAAATCGGCTATACCGACCGAAAAGACACCGAAACGCGTATTCGCGAACAACTGCATACGGCGGCAATCAATTTCAAAATCCTGTTCAAAGAATCGGCAATGCGCCCCGACGGAACGTGTTTTACGGATAAAGACGTTCATCATTTGTTAAAGCGCAAAGGTTTTTTACAACTTAACGCGGGTGCGGATAAAAACGAGTGGTTCCGTTGTACTCTTTCGGACGCGCTGACGACAATTGAAGAATTGCGAACGGAAACGCGGTTCGAGGGCAACCGCACTTGGAATTTTGCCATGCGCGACGAGCAGAAGCAAGCCGTTGACATGACGAAAACATATTTCGAGCAGGCAAAACGCGACGATCCGTCGCGACCGCCGAAGTTTTTATGGAATGCAAAAATGCGTTTCGGCAAAACATTTGCGACTTACGAATTGTGCAAGGCGATGAGTTTCAAAAAAATTCTTGTACTCACGTTCAAACCCGCAGTAGAATCCGCATGGCAGGAAGACATTTCGCGCCACGTCGATTTCAAAGGCTGGCAATTCGTGAGTAACAAAGAAGCGAAGTTCGACGCAAAAAAGTTAGACGAACAATTCGACGCATGCGATAAAAATAATCCTATCGTTGTTTTCGGTTCGTTTCAGGACTTACTCGGCACGAACGAAGCGGGCGGCATAAAGGCGAAAAACGAATTTATCCACACCACGAACTGGGATATTATCGTGTTCGACGAATACCATTTCGGCGCGTGGCGCGAAAACGCGAAAAATCTGTTTGAGAAATTCGACGAAGAAAACGACGATTTCGACCTTGAAAAATATCAAAAGGAAGAAGCTGGCAACGCCATAAACGAAACGTTTTTGCCTATCACGTCGGAACATTATTTGTATTTATCCGGCACGCCGTTCCGCGCGCTTAATTCGGGCGAATTTCTGGAAGATCAGGTTTTTAACTGGACGTATTCGGACGAGCAATCGGCAAAAGAAAACTGGGATAAATCGCGGGGTGAAAACCCGTATGCGGCACTCCCTAAAATGGTAATGCTGACGTATAAAGTTCCCGATTCCATTACGGCGAACGTTGCCATAAACGAAGGCTACGACGAATTTGATATAAACGAATTTTTCCGCGCGGAAATTCCCGAAAAGGGCAAGATAGAATCGGCGCGGTTTGTCTACGAAGACGACGTGCAGAAATGGCTGAAAATGATTCAGGGCAACTATATGCCCGTGGACGGCTTGAAACTCGGCGCGGAACGCCCGCCTATGCCGTTTTCCGACACAACGCTTCTGAACGTTTTATCGCATACGTTATGGTTTTTACCGAACGTCGCAAGTTGCTACGCCATGTATAATTTATTAAGACAAAAGCAAAACAACTTTTTCGACGATTACAAAGTCATTGTGTGCGCGGGAACAAAAGCGGGGATCGGCTTGGACGCGCTTGCGCCCGTACTTAACGCTATGGGCGATCCGCTTGTAACTAAAACTATCACGTTGTCTTGCGGAAAACTCACTACGGGCGTTACCGTTCGCCCGTGGGCAGGCGTGTTTATGCTGCGCAATTTGAAATCGCCCGAAACGTATTTTCAGACGGCGTTCCGAGTGCAGTCGCCTTGGGAAATAGTGAACGACCACGGCGATAAAGAAATTATCAAGCAGGAATGTTATATTTTTGACTTTGCGTTGGAACGCGCCCTGCACCAGATTTCGGACTATTCGTGCAGATTAAAGGTTGACGATACCAGCCCCGAACAAAAAGTTTCGGAATTTATTTCGTTTTTGCCCGTGCTTGCGTTCGACGGCGCATCTATGAACCGTATCGACGCGCAGGATATTTTAGATATTACCTATGCGGGAACGTCGGCAACCTTGCTTGCAAAACGTTGGCAAACCGCGCTCTTGGTTCACGTCGATAACGACACGCTTAAAAAATTGCAAAACAATCAGGACGCATTGGACGCGCTTATGCGTATCGAAGGTTTTCGTTCGCTAAACGCCGAAATTCAGACGATTATAAATCGCTCGGAAAAGGTGAAGAAACTCAAAAAAGAAAAAGGCGACGATTTAACGCCCGCCGAGAAAAAGGAACTTACCGAAGACGAAAAGAAAGCAAAATCTTTGCGCAAGCAGGTACAGGAAAACCTTTTGAAACTTGCGGCGCGTATCCCCGCGTTTATGTACTTAACCGACTACCGCGAACAGACGATAAAAGACGTAATAACGCAGATAGAACCCGAACTGTTCAAAAAGATTACCGGGCTTAGCGTAAAAGACTTTGATATTTTGTGTTCGATAGGGCTTTTCGATTCCGAAAAGATGAATCAAGGCATTTTCGGATTCAGAAAATACGAAAATTCGAGTTTATCGTATACCGGTATCGACAAACACGAAGGCGAAGCAATCGGCGGTTGGGACACTGTTCTCCGCCGTGAGGAATACGAAGCCTTATACAGCAAACAACAGGCTACTATGGCCGATTTCGAGAGTATTCTTATTCCAGAAAAATACCGCGCAGGCAGAGAAAATATTGATAACGAGGTGGCAAAAACAGAAATTGCCGTAACCGATACCGTGTCCGTCGAAAACGATTCCGCTGAAAAAGAATTGAAAGAAATGCTTGCAAAAGTCAAGGTGGGTATAACTGTATCGCACAAAAAATTCGGTGACGGCCCGATTGTTTGGATTAACAGTACGAAAAAGTATTTGCGCGTTAAATTCGACGCGGGCGAAAAACAATTCGTTTTTCCCGACGCGTTTTTAATGAAGTTTTTGGAAGTAAAATAGTTTTTATTGATATAAAATAACCTTTCATGAAAGGCTTGATGCAACACATTAAGCCTTTTTGTTTGCTCTTGAAAAAATCTTAGCAAAAGCACTTGACGAACAAATGTTCGTATGTTATAATAAAATTGGTTTGATATAGAGTCAAGCTTTGCGCCGTATAAATAGGCGCAGTCGGGTGTGAAGTATTGCCCGAATGTTCGTTTCCTATGCCGTGGGGACGAATGCGGATAAGCGTTTTGCTATCGCTTGTCCGAGAGAAGAATTACCGTCGTTTGCCATAGGGTTGCTAAAAATATAGCAACTACCGCGACGGGCGTTGAAACCGAAAAAATTAAGGGTTTCGGCGTGGGTTTTGTTGTTGTACGGTTTTTTAGATAAAATCGCCTAAAATTTAATAATTCGGATTAAAATCCGTGCGAAGAACGAGTCTGAAAAGGCAACTGAAATCGCACGTTTTTTTATTCTTAAAACAAATCGAGAGGCAGATACATGTAGCCAAAACAGACAATTAAATATCTTTCCGCAAGTTATACCGCGGAGCATTTCAGGTCGATGATAAAGAAAAATCAGCGACCTTTTTCACGTAAAATTAAGGAGGAATATATGCAAAATTATCATCGGTATCGCCCGCCGTAAGCGATAAAAAATCATAAGCAAAAAATAAATTTAGAAGGAGAAAAATCATTATAGAAAACGTATTAGAAAACAGAAATCTTCGTCCGTTTTATTACGGCAACGCCGGCGTTATATCTGCGGACACTTGCCCCCTGCAAGGGCGAACGGCACCAAACGCGAAGCGATTTGGTATAGTGAGTTATACCTTTTTGAAAAAGGTATCAAAAATGAGTCCACGGAGGTGATGAATTTACGTCGTATTTAGTATGTCATATGGAAAAATATAAACGTGTCGACATTGTCGGAATTGAACGGGAAAACGAACGCGACGAGACCTATAAGTCCACGAAAAACCCTCAAATCGATAAGTCGAGAACGCACCTGAATTATCATACTTTACCTCATGAGAAGAAATATCTTGCATTCATCGACGAGCGAATAAAAGAACTCGCCCCGAAACGTAAAATTAAAGACGACGCGGTGCTTATAACTTCTTTTATTTTAGGTTCGGATAAAGAATTTTCGACGGGATCTCGCCCGAAACGCAAAAGCAATGCTTTGACGATTGCACGGAGTTTTTCGCGGAACGCTACGGAAAAGAAAACGTCACGTCCGCAGTCGTGCATTTGGACGAAAGCACGCCTCATTTGCATTTCAATCTGATGCCCGTAACGGGCGGCAGATTATGTGCGAAAGAACTTTTCGACCGCGCCGCTTTAAGAGAATTGCAAACGGATTTTTACGAAGTCGTCGGCAAGAAATACGGCTTAAAGCGCGGCAAGGAAGGCAGCACGGCAAAACATTTAGACACGGTCGCTTTCAAGACGAAAAAGATGACGGAAGCCGCCGAAGAAAAAATCCGCGAAGCTGAAGAAGCGCAAACCGCGGCAAAACCCGTGAAAGAATTGCTTGAAAGTTACGAATCTGCAAGATCTGAAAAGATCCCTTTTTCGGGAAAGAAAAAGGAAACGGAAATCATTGCGCTCAGAATTAAAAACAGCGAACTCGAAAAGCAAAATAACGTTCTTGCCAAGGATAACGGCGATTTGTATGACGAACTGAAACGAAAAGAAAAAACGGCGACTGTAAACGAAGGCGCGGTAAAACTTTTGGAAAAATTACTCGAATACGCGCCCGAAGAACTCGCCGCCGCAAAACAAGCCGCAAACGCAAGACAAGAACAAGAACGGAATCGTAAAAGAATC
>ERZ1673738.4541-NODE-4541-length-13647-cov-21.526560_pt1 | contig 13647 bp, 10 predicted proteins | sample MGYA00580198_ERZ1673738 | MGnify/ENA primary metagenome ERZ1673738 (study PRJEB41218, sample SAMN15661784) | gut metagenome | host: Homo sapiens | place: Canada: London | collected 2015-08-20/2019-03-30 | study: EMG produced TPA metagenomics assembly of... | reverse complement strand
TACACAAAAAAGCCGTCACAAGGACGGCTTTTTTAATGGCGGGAGTGACGGGGCTCGAACCCGCGACCTTCTGCGTGACAGGCAGACGCTCTAACCAGCTGAGCTACACCCCCATCGGGTTAACGAGGTATCTTATACAAAACAAAAAATATAAAAGCAAGTACTTTTTTTAAGAATTTTATATTTTTTTCACCTTTTGTGTATTATAATAAATTTTAGCGTACGGACTTATACACATAAACCTTAGAAACATCTTTCTTAATTATTAAGTTATCTGTATATTTTCGTAATATGGTCAGCATAAATTCGTTTCTGGCCGCTGTAGTTTAACCACAGAGTAGTTACTGATATGAGCTTAAAAAACTATCTTAAACTGGATCTTAAGCATAAAACAAAGCATAAAGTCATTACCTTAGGATATGCTTTAGCCGTTACGTTTGCCTTTATCCTTTCCCTGACCAACAACAATTACGTTGAAGCGTCGGTATCCAAAAACGAGCGGCTGGATTATCTGATGATTGAGAACAGCGTCGCCAGCAACCTCAGCAATCCGGAAACGATATACCCCGAAAGTTCTGTCGACAACATAAAAACCCTTTTCAGTATGATATCCTCTTTCGTGAAGGAAAAAAATGTAGATCAGGAGATTACCGTAAAAAGCGGCGATACCCTGATTTCGCTTTTAAATGACCTGGGTTTGAATCGCCAGGAAGCCAACGACATCTATTACAAATTAAAAAAGCACTATGATCCGCGCGACCTCAGAGCCGGCGAAAAAATAAAGGTTCAGACGGTTGTTGATACGCAGACGCAGGAAATTATCGCGCTCAACAGCATTACCATTCAGCCTAAGGCGGGTGAAAGACTCGTCATTACCCAGGCTGAAGACGGAGATTTTACCGTCAATAAGGAAAAAGACGAACTCATTGAAGAAGTCAACAGCGCCACCGGCAGCATTGAAGGCACCCTTTCGCACAGTATGCAGAAGCAGGGCGTCCCTTCCCGCGTTGTGAACAACTTTATTCAGATTTTTGCTTATTCGGTCGATTTCAGAAGAGACGTCCGCCGCGGCGACAAGTTTGAAATCATATATGAAAACAAAATTTCGCCCGACGGCAAAGTGGTTCAATCCGGCGACATCATATATGCGGGCTTAATTTTACGCAAAGAGAAAATCGGCCTTTATCGTTACAAGGACAGACACGGAAACACCGAATACTATGACGAAAAGGGTCTGGCAATGAAAAAGACTCTGTATAAAATGCCGTTGAACTATGCGGCTCGGATTTCGTCACCGTTCGGGAAGCGGTATCACCCGATTTTGAAACATTACAGAATTCACTGGGGCGTTGACTATGCCGCTCCGATGGGAACCCCGATTTTGGCCGGCGGCGACGGTGTTGTTCAAGTTGCCAAGTATAACGGCGCCTACGGAAACTATGTTAAAATCCGTCATAACTCCGAATTTTCGACCGCCTACGGCCACATGAAAGGCTTTGCCCGCGGAATGAAACCGGGAAAACGGGTTAAACAAGGACAGGTTATCGGTTATGTCGGCAGCACGGGGCGCTCAACCGGCCCCCACGTCCACTATGAAGTTGTCCGCAACGGCCGGCGCGTCAATCCCCGTACGATTAAGGCCTCTGCGGGAGAAAATCTGGCCGGCGCCCACTTAAAGAAATTTAAACAAATGGTTGCCGAAGTTAAGAGTTCATACCAAAATATGTTTGCTCAAAACGAAGCTCCTCAAAAAGTGGCGAACAAATAGACATTTCATTTGAGAAAAAAATCAAAAGCCTCCGGCTGTTTCCGGAGGCTTTTTGCTACGGCCGATTGTGTACTAGTAAATTAGCTATTGATATAGCCGGGCATATCAGTTAGAGTTTGTTTATATTAATTACAAGCTATTTCATTCCGAGGTATAAATGAAAGGTATCATTTTAGCGGGTGGAAGCGGAACCCGTCTTTATCCGCTCACAAAGACAATGTCGAAACAGCTGTTGCCGGTTTATGACAAGCCGATGATTTATTATCCTCTGGCGACGCTGCTCCTGTTTGGAATAAAAGACATATTGATAATCTCAACGCCTCAGGATACGCCGAACATTGAAAAGCTGTTCGGCAAAGGCGACAAAATGGGGCTGGACATCAGTTATGCCATCCAAAACAAGCCCCAAGGCATAGCACAGGCATTTACAATCGGCGCGGATTTTATCGGCAATGACGACGTTTGTCTGATTCTGGGTGACAATATTTTCTATATGGGAGACCAGATTGAGCGTTTCCGCGAAGAGGTTTCGCATAATAACGGCGCGACGGTATTCGGATATCATGTTTCCGACCCGGAGCGTTTCGGCGTTGTGGAATTTGACAAAGACTTTAAGGCCGTATCGTTGGAAGAAAAACCCAAACAGCCAAAATCAAACTATGCCGTTGTCGGCCTTTATTTTTACAAGTCCGACGTCGTGCAAAAAGCACGTCAGCTGAAGCCTTCTCCGCGCGGAGAGTTGGAAATTACGGATCTGAACAAAATGTATTTGCAGGAAGGCCGCTTAAACGTTGTTCCGATGAAACGCGGCAATGCCTGGCTGGACGCCGGCACGCCGGACAGTCTGATGGATGCGGGGCAGTTTGTACAAATCATTGAAAAGCGGCAGGGATTGAAAATCGCCTGCATTGAAGAAATCGCCTATCGGCGCGGTTTTATAAACGACGGCAAGATGAAGGCATTAATCAACGAGCTTAAAGACGGTACGGCGTATAAAGACTATCTGCGTAAGGTCTTTGAAGAATACCACGAACTTTAAGCCTGCGGAGCTCTTGATTTGGAGCCTGGCTATATTACATTAAGAAGATATAAGGCAGGTGAAAATGAAATTCAAACCGATTAAAGAAATCAAAAAAGCCTCTGTTTTGTTGTCAAACGATGACGGAATTAACAGCATCGGCATTAAAATTCTGGAAGAAGAGCTGCAAAAGACCGGTGCCGACATTACGGTGGTAGCTCCTTTGGGAGAACGCAGCGGTGCCGGGCATGCGGTTACCTCAGAATTAACCGAATTGGAACATTATGATTCCTGGATGCGTCTGCCCAGAAAAATCGAACGTTTTGACGAGCGCCATTATGCCGTTGACGGAACGCCGGCAGACTGCGTCAACGTCGCTCTCTCTTTGATTATGGAAGGACGCAAGCCAGATTTGGTGATTACCGGCATAAACATCGGTCGAAACCTTGCCGAAGACATAACTTATTCGGGAACCGTGGGAGCGGCTATGGAAGGATTGATTCACGGCGTTCGTTCAATCGCTTTCTCCCAACAAATCGAAGGACGCATACCGGACTGGCAAATTGCCCGTCAATACGCGGCACCTTTGGCTGAAAAACTGGTTGCACAAAGTTTTGACATCAATACGCTTATCAGTATCAATTTTCCCAATGTTCCGCTTTCCGAACTGCGAGGCATATCCCTCGCCAGACACGGAGAACGCCGATTTCCGCAAAAAGAGCTCCTAAATCAAACCTGGCCCGACGATTATCAGGAAATAGAAAAAAATCAAATCGTCATTACGCCGCTCAAAATCGATTTTACCGATTATGAAGCTTTGGACAAACTGAAAACACTGTTTTAATACGGACTACAAAATGAATTCTAAAGAATATGAACTAAAACAAGAAGAAATTGATACAAACGAATGCAACCAAATGCTTGAAGCCGTCGTTACTTATTCTAAAATTGTATTGCAAAATGTAATACTGGTGAACGGAATGGGGATTATTTCAATTATGACGTTTATCGGCAATATTACAAATCAAGAACGATTGATAAATTACAATCAGAATTTAATCTTTTGGGGAATTTCCTCATTTTGTACAGGACTGTTCCTAGGCCTTTTAGGTTCTGCCTGCGGTTATTTTGCGCAAAAGTATTACAGAGACACTTATGTAGAACCGGAGCAAGAAAAAGAGTTCGAAAAAGCGGGCGATAACTGGAATAAATGTGGAGTCATTTGTGTTTTCACAAGTATTGCGGCTTTCTTTGCCGGCGCTTTTTTGTGCCTCAACGGAATTTTTCCTGATTAGGCATTGTTTTTGTCCTGCATTCGTACATTCAGAAAATGTGCAACGGCCTCATCAATAACCCTGATATCTTTAACCTGACATTTATTTTGGACACAGTCAGCCAGCCATTTTACGGCAGCGTCGGCATTTTCGACCACGGCGTCAGAAGTGGCGCCGATAAACGGATGTATCCAGTCTGCAACAACCGAGGCGCGGATACGCATATTGCTCCGTCGATGGTGGCTGTCTTTGGGCAGCACGGTCACAACCGGTTTGGCAAAATATTTAGCGATAATCAGTTCCTGAGAAGTTCCCAACCCCAGCTTTTGCTCGGCATTGACGATTACGGCATCCGCTTCTTTTATCATCCAGGCATCGCAGCCGAAGCGAAACATCGCATCTTCTTCATGTGAAGGTTCACCGGCAAATGAGGCGTTAGGATCCAGCACGGTTAAATCGTCAAAACAAGCTGCCAATTTCGTCTTATATTCTGCGCGCCAGTCTGTATAACCGGCAATTTCGCCGCCTTTGGGAATTTTTCCAGCCAAATAAACTTTCATACCATATTCCTCGCTTGATGTTTTGCAGAAGTTTAAACCGCCGGCATCCTAATGTCAACCGTATGCCGCAATAAACAAAAGGCACCTTTTCAAAGGCGCCTTTTGTTTCACATTTTTACCAAGGATATTCCCGGTAATTTTTAAATAGTTTTCCGTAAGTCTGAGCTCCGTTGACACCTTGCAAAACAGGATCCAAAATCCGCATTGCGCCGTCAATTTCATCTATAGCCATTTGCGCTTTCCTTTCCGTATTTCCCAGATTTTGCGGATTGGGCTTTTCATTGGTTATCCAACCGGTGTCTACACTGTTCATAAAGACGTTATAGTCCTTGTAGTGCGGCGCAACCGTCCGGGTAATCATATTCAACGCGGCTTTGGCCATATTTGTATGAACATGGCGGGTATTTTTACGCGGGGCATAAAAATTACCTTCCATCGCCGAAACATTAACGATAAATGCCGCCCTGTCCGGTTTGCTCATTAGCGGCAGCAATTGCTGCATCAATATAAAAGGCGTAACCAGGTTAATCTGCAAAACCTCGTATAATTCCAACAAAGGCACCTCTTCCATCTGATACATCCAGCTGTTATGCGGCCGCAGGTCAAGCTGCTGTCCATCTTTATCCAGGAGTCCTTCCGGAAAAAACGTTTCGTTGTTATCATCACTGTCTTCCGGCAGAATCCGTAATTGAGACAAAGCAACGCTGTTTAAACCGTTTCCGATAATTTCAGGAAAAAATGCGTTTTCTCCCGTGCCGATATGCTTCATTTGGCAAATGACATCCTCAACAGCCGGCGGCAGTTTTTCCGCTTCCCAAAGATGTTTGTAGAAAGGCACCGGGCGACGAACCGTTTGTGCCGCGTTGTTTATCAGGATATCCAAAGGCTTTTCTTTTAACACCTGAATCAGATTGGTGATTGAAGATATGCTGCGGAAATCTGCTCCGATAATCTTGAGACGGTCTTTTGCCTCCGAAAAACAAGGCAGCAGGCTATAGCGTTTGAGCGCATCGTTCGGGAAACGCGTTGTTACCACAACCTCAGCACCCATTTCCAGCAAAAGCCTAGCAGTTTCAAAACCGATTTTAACCCTTCCCCCGGTTATCAAAGCGCGATATCCGGCAAGATTGCTTCGCTGCATTCGTTTCCGGTAATTAAGTTCTCCGCATAGGGGACACATTTCCTTATAAAAAGGATGAGCCGTTTCATACGGCTGTTCACAACAATAACAAACTTTTCTGGTAAAGTAAGCGCCTAAACGTTCTTCTTTTGTTTCCATATGATATTTATTTTATAATTTTCAAAAAAAATATTATTGTGTACATCAGAAAACAAACTTCGGAAATCACAATAATATTTAAATAACTATATCGCAGAAGCGGTATAACACCGAAACAACCATCATGCAACAGTAAAAACACTTAATTTATTTCCGTATGTTGACAAATACCGCCGATGAGAGAGGCTCCAGCGGAGGGATACAATTATATTTTCGGGCTGAGGAGTTCCAATACGTCTACAGCAGACGCTGCTGATTTCGCCATAAAAAGAACCTCCGCAAGGGAGGTTCTTTTTATGGTGCCGGTTAGTAGACTGACTTCGCTTTGCTTCGTCGCTGCGTCGTCGCAAGGGCGGCGATACCCCCGTCTCGCCTGCTCCTCCTGGTCAAACTACCGCTTCGGTAGTTCGAGCTGTTATATAAATACCATAAAAAAAACCTCCGCAAGGGAGGTTCTTTTTATGGTGCCGGTTAGTAGACTCGAACTACCGACCCACGCATTACGAATGCGTTGCTCTACCAACTGAGCTAAACCGGCATTGCTTTGTTATTTAACGCATCAAAATATAAAAATCAAGTAAAAAGTCCATTATTAAAGTTTTTTCACAATGTTTATAAAATCATCGCCGCGTTCCATAAAGTTTTTATAATATCCAAAGCTGGGAGCCGTAGGCGAAAAAAGGACGACTCCTCCCCCGGCGCCTTTTAGTATTTCGTATGCCTCTTTCACTGCCTGAGACAAACTTTCGGCCTCGATAAGTTTAAAGTCAGAACGTTTGACATTTTCCCGAACGGAAGCTGCAATCTGAGCACCGCACTGAAACAGGGTAACTGCGGCCTTGACCCGGGAGTTCCCGGCTATATAACGGGCATACTCGGTATAATCCTGCTTGTTTTCGATACCTCCGGAGATGATAACCATATTGTCTTCAAAGCTTTTCATTGCGCCGATCGCCGCTTCCGGTGCCGTCGATATGCTGTCATTAATAAACAACACGCCGCCAACTTTTGCCACTTTTTGAAGCCGATGCGGCAAACCTTCAAAGGTTTTCAAACTTTCAAGCGCCGCCTGAACATCCAATCCCAAATCCTTCACAATGCTCATTACACCTGACAGGTTGTCCAGGTTATGGTTGCCGCTGATTTGCAGCTCGTCAATGGAAAGCAACGGTTTGTCCTGAAAATAGAGTTCGCGGCCTTCGGCATGGAACCCGTCATAAACGTCGTAGTAACGGACATTTTTCAACTCCCCGGCATAAGTTTTGAGCTGTTCGTTCCGATTGCAGACCCAGCAGCTGTCTCCCGCCTGCTGGTGCGCTGCCAGATGGATTTTATCCCGGCAATAGTTTTCATGGCCGTTATGCCAATCCGTATGCACGGAAAACAGGTTGGTAAACATAACGATGTGCGGCGATGCGCTCAAATCGCTGGACTGATAGCTCGAAAACTCTCCGACAATGTAATCATAATTTTCATCTATCAGCTCAATCAACGGCTTGCCGATATTACCGCCCAAAGCAGCATTGCAGCCGGCTGACTTTAAGATATGGAAAAGCATACTGACGCTGGTGCTTTTTCCTTTTGAGCCGCTGATACCGATAACTTTTGTCCGGGGACGCCCGGCTCTCATTTCACTCAGAAACAAATCAGAGCACGAGGTTATTCTAATTCCGCGCGACTCGGCATCCTGTATTTCTTTTTTATAAATGCTAACCCCCGGGGAACGAATAATTACGTCTGTTTTTTCAAACAGTTCCCGCAGTTTTTCGGTACCGTCGTCATCATTATATATCATCAAATTTGCCGCCAGGGCATGACGTTCTATATATTCCTTAGCGGCGCGGCCTTCCGTTCCCATTCCCCAGATAAGAATATTTTTCCCTTTAATCTCACTTATCAGCATCTTGTTTGCCTTTCTTTTTCTTTGATGCATAGAACTGGCTTTCGGTTTCTTCAGAAACCTTACTTCCCTGGTGGACAACCAGCTGGTTGAACGGAATTTCAATTCCCTCTTCGGCAAAGCGGCGGTTTATTTCAAAACGCAAATCGCTCGGAACAATCCATCCGTTCCAGATATCGCTCACATAAACGCGCAGTTCAAAACTCAGGCTGCTGGTGCCGAAATCCGTGAACAAAACATACGGTTCGGGTTTTCTCAGCACCTTTTTATTGGCGGCGGCGCATTCCAACAAAATCTCCCTCACCTTTTGCGTATCAGAACCATAGGCTACGCCCACCTGAATGGCATAACGGGCCCAGTTGTTGCTGTGCGTCAAGTTAGTGACCGTCGTGGACAACAAATTTGCATTGGGGATAATCAAACTTGCCCGTTTGAAAGTTTCGACTTCGGTAGAACGAATGTTAATCTGTTTAATCCGGCCTTCTTCACCATTAATGATTACCCAGTCGCCAACCTTAATCGGACGCTCGAACAACAAGATGATACCAGAGACAAAGTTGTTAACGATATTCTGCAAGCCTAAACCAATACCGACTGACAAAGCACCGGCAACCAACGCGAAGTTTGTCAGGCTGCCGCCCATTATGGCGATTGCCAGCAACGTTGCCACCACATAGCCGACAAAACCAAATCCCGCCGCCAGAGAATGTTTGACACCGTCATCTATATCCATACGGGAAAGAACATTATCCTGCAAACGTCGGCGCATTGCCTTTACCAAGGTAATGACAATAAAGAAGGATAAGATTCCGAGCGCAATAGATATCAGCGAAATGCGAACGCCGCCTACGGTAAACCCGGTGAGCAGACGATAAATCAGGCTATTCAGGACATCTGTCGGAACACCCCACAAAGCCAAAATGAAAAACAAGCCGGCCAAAACAAAAATCGGGTCAATAACCAAACCGGACCAGAAATTGATTTTGGAAATAATCCGGCGGCGCATACGAAAAGTTTTTATCCAAATACGAAGCAGCAGAATGCGATGCAGCATTTCGTAAAACATTTTGCGGATGACCATCAAAACGCCGACAATGACGGCAGACAGCAGAAAACGGTTCAGAATGAACGCCGAAAGATAAGGATATCCAAACAGTGAAATAACAAAAGAACCAAAGGCAAACAACGAAATGAAAAACGTCAGACGGAAAGAGTTGTCATCACTGTTTATTTCCTCATCATCCTCAGAGGCTGCCGACAGCTGGTCGTCGTTGGGCAACAGAGTCGCGGAACCGGTTTCTTCGGCCGAGGAATCGGCAACAACGATATCATCCCACAAAACGCGCTTGGTAATAAGAATGATGCAAAAGGCCTTAACCGCAGAAGACATAGCCATCATATAAGTCAAAAGCTCAATCGGGTAATTGTGAACGGTAACGATGTGTACCAGAAAAGACATAATGCCAATCATGGTAACGCTGAAATAAAAAGCGGAGGTCAGTCTTTTGGCCTTGCTGTTATCGACATTGACCAGACGCCATTTTTCGTTATAAGGGGCAAAAATCACCCTCGAAACCGCGCGTCCCATAACCACATAGAGAGAATAATACAAAAAGCTTTTCAGCAGCGTTCCCAGAAAACCGCTGTCCAAAACCTTAGTACTCACCATCCAGGCCAAGCATGAACCGATGATGAAAGCCGGAATTACTCCATAAGCTATGGCAACGGCAATCGCCGCCATAACTTTTTTTCCGTAACGGGGATGTTCGATATCCTTACGATAGCCGAAACGTCGGATAATAAACACGCGCAAATAATAGCCCAGCCATGAAATGAACAAAATAACCAAAGCAACCGGAATAAGCTTTGATTTTACCAGATTGCGGGTTTCCTGATTGAGCGAGGAGTACCAGTCAACCGGAGATTTGATAATGTCAAAAATCATCCCCACAAACAAACTGGTGGACGACAGAAACTCCTTGGGATAGGCAAGAGGCGTTACTCTGATTAACAAATTTCCCAACAGTTCTTCGTTTCGGAGATTGAATATCGAGACATCCAGTTCATCAAGACGGGCCAGCAAGATGTCTACTTCGGCAATTCTCGCCTTTTCGGTAGACTGCTCGTTTTTGAACTCGCGCCGCTTCTGCGCAATCAGGGGAACCTCTTTGCCGTCTTCCGGCTCAGGCCCTAAAGCATCAAGCTTTTTTTCCACAAAACGCAGGGAACTCTCGATGCTTTTTTTTATGTCCAGCAAATCTATGCGGGTAGCCGCGATGTATTTGACATCTTCGGACAAATCGGCAGAAGTTACGTCGTTGCTTTTGAGGGATTTTTCAATTTTGGTGAGCTTGTTGCTGATATCGGTATAATTGAGCTCGGCGCTCAGGGAAGTTACATTGGACTGCGCCCAGGCAGAAACCGGAGCGGCAAACAGCAGCAACACCGATACAAACAAAGCAGAAACAATTTTTTTCATTGAGGCCCCCCCCTCGTCAAAGTTTTTAATCGGAAGTTTCAGTCAGCAATTTGGCAACAGCAAGCGCGTTTTTTGCCACTCCTGCCCGCAGATTGTCGGCCACACACCAAAAACTGATGCCGTTTTCAACCGAGGTATCCTGACGCAGGCGGCTGATATAAATGTCATTTTCACCCTGAACGTCGTTGACCGTGACGTATCCCCCGTCAACATGCTTATCAAAGACCACGATACCGGGAACTTTTTTCATCAGTTCGCGAGCATCTTCAACATCAATATCCTTGGCACATTCGACATTTACATATTGCCCGCAGCCGATAAAGGCGGGAATAATCGCACAATTGGCATGTACTCTGACATCCGGTCCCAAGATTTGTTTGGTTTCGGCATTAAATGCCCATTCAACGACAGTTTCGTCCCCCTGAAAATCCCCAACCTGCGGAATAACGTTGAACGCCACCTGTTTGTGGAAGACCTGCTGATCGTCAACCAAAGTATCATTCATAAAGATTTTGCGGGTCTGGTTAAACAATTCGTCCATTCCTTCTTTGCCGTAAACAGAAGTTGAGGTGTAATCCGAGACGACGATACGGGTAATTTGGTATTGCTCATGAATATTTTTGAGCGGAAGCAGCATCTGGGTAACGCCGGCAGAAGGAACCATCACCAATCCGCGCTTAGCCGCAGAAAGCTTTTCGCCGTTAATTCCGCTGATTATCATCGGAACGTCTGGGTCGCCGAAAAAGGCGGAGGAACAGTCAACCACCTTTACGCCTTTGGCCAAAGCATGAGGAACATACTTTTTCGCCACCTCGGCCGCCACGCAGAAAACGGCTGCGGCAACACCGCTGAAATCAAATTTATCAAGGCTTTCGACATCCAGCTCGTCATCCTCGCCGAAGGAAACCATATTTCCCAAGGCCGACTTGGGCTCCAGAGCAACCACCTGCTCCGGTTTATAGCCTTCTTCCGCCAAATAAGAGAGAATCTCGCGACCAATACTTTCCTGAACACCAACAACGGCAATTTTTTTCATTTTTTTATCCTTAAATAATTAAACTTTTGCAAAACGTTTAGGAAATAATAGCACCCGGGGCATAACAAATACAAGCGGGTAATTAAAATAAGCCACAAAAAAAGGGGCTTCTCAGCCCCTTTGGGAAAAGTTTCAAGCGTCAGCTTTTATTTCGGCAGCCACCTGTTCCAGCGACAACCGTTTTTGCTCGCCGGTCGCCATATTCTTCAGGGTATAATCCCCGGCGGCAGCTTCGTCCTCTCCGATAATAATCAGGTATGGAATTTGAATTTTGTTGGCGTATTCCATTTTCTTTTTAAACTTCACATTACGCAGATAAACGTCTGCGGGAATATCCGCCTTGCGTAAACAACCTGCCAGTTTGAGGGCATTATCCTTATAGGCTTCGCTTTGCATTATTATCAGGGCGCGATTGGGGGTCGGCCCTTTGATTTTCAGCAGGTTATGGCTGCGCAACTGGTCAAACAACCGGGTCAGCCCGATGGAAATGCCGACGCCCGGAAACTTTTTATCCATAAAGACGCTGGAAAGATTCTCATAACGACCGCCGGAACAAACCGAACCAAATTCGGGATATTCGTCAAAAAACGTTTCATAAACGGTTCCGGTATAGTAATCGAGCCCACGGGTAATACTCAGGTCGATTTGAATGTTGGCGGGATTAATACCAAGGCTGGCAGCCTGAGAAATGACGGTCTTAAGTTCGGAAAGTCCGTTTTGATAATTTTCGTTTTCAATTGCCAAAGCCTCCAACGCAGCAAGGATTTCATCATTACTGCCGCCAATTTTGATAAACTTCAACAATTTCCGATTGGTTTCTTCAGGCAGTCCCATATCCTGCAATTCGCCTAAAAAGGCGGCTTCGGGGATTTTTTTGATTTTATCTACCAGACGCAGGACATCAACCGTCTTGTCCGCGATGTTCAGGCTTTCCAAAAAACCGGATAAAAGTTTGCGGTTGTTAAGGTAAATTTTAAATGCGGGCAATTCCAATTTGTTGAAAATCGTATAAATAACCGCCAACACCTCCGCATCATAGGCAATGTTGAGCTCATCGCGATCAATAATGTCAATATCACACTGATAAAATTCGCGAAAACGGCCTTTTTGGGGGCGTTCGCCACGGTATACCTTGCCAATCTGATAACGTTTGAACGGAAAAGTCAAATCGTTGTTGTATAGGGCGACATATTTTGCCAACGGCACCGTCAAATCAAAACGCATAGCCAAATCCGTATCGCCCTTTTTGAATTCGTAAATCTGTTTTTCGGTATCTCCGCCGGACTTAGAAAGCAGCACCTCGGCAAGTTCCAAAACCGGCGTATCAAGAGGAGCAAAGCCGAACAGCTCGTAGGTATGTCGGATTACGGCTTTCATTTGCTCCATAACGATTTGTTCCTGCGGCAAAAGTTCCATAAATCCCTGTAAAGTTCTCGCTGTCATTGTTTCCTCTTTATTGTAAAAAATTATAAAAAACCAAGGATTATTAATAATTTGAATCGGCTTATTTGTCAAATATAAAAACCCCGGATAAATCCACCGGGGTTTTCACATTATTTAGGTGCCTTAAGCATCAAATTCCATACAGCAGTCGCACATACGGCTGGGAGCGCCGGAATAAGGACAGCAGCAGCTTCCCTGCACAACCGGCACCGCGCTTGTACAATTTGGATGCCCCAAGGTCTGGCAAGGGTTGACCGGTACAACCGGTTTGGATGCACATTTGTATTTTGTGGTCCCGCAGGCCGTACAAGAATCTAATACTCCATACGAACAACTTGTAAAGCTATAGCCGGAACACTTACTTGAATAGGAGCAAGTCTCACACTTATAACAGGTGCCGGAAGTCGCACCACAAGAGCAAACCTTGGAAGTTGTCCCGGTTTGGGTCTGAGAGGACGAACAGCTGGAAGATTGGTACCCGCCGGGACAGCTGTAACTGTGGGTGTGCGCCGGAGCTTTGTAACAGGTTCCCGAAGCAGCACCACAAGAACAGGTCTTGGACGTCGTCTGAGCCGAACTTCCCCAAGAGTTTGAGCTGCTGTACCCTGATGGGCAAGAGTAGCTATGAGAATGTACCTCGTCTTTAACACAGGAAGAACCCGACTTGTGATACCCGGAGTTGCAGTAACAAGAACCGCCGGAGCAGTAAGCGTTAGAACCGCAGGAGACACTTGAACAGGGATCTGCCGGCGGACAGGTCTTGCAGGAAGTACATTTACCACAGGAGTTTGTGGAAGAACATCCGCAGTCACAAGATTTATCGGACACGTTGCAATCGGGATTGCCCGAACAAGAGGTGCAGATACCGCAGGAGTTGGTGGAGGCACATC
>ERZ1673738.4527-NODE-4527-length-13688-cov-5.125504_pt1 | contig 13688 bp, 12 predicted proteins | sample MGYA00580198_ERZ1673738 | MGnify/ENA primary metagenome ERZ1673738 (study PRJEB41218, sample SAMN15661784) | gut metagenome | host: Homo sapiens | place: Canada: London | collected 2015-08-20/2019-03-30 | study: EMG produced TPA metagenomics assembly of... | reverse complement strand
CGGCGCTGCCGGTCCTCGAGGTGGAGGAGCTCGGCGAAACGGAGCGCGGCGAGGGCGGCTTCGGCTCGACCGGGACGGCTCCCGTGAAGGAGGAAACCACATGAAAAAAAATCTGATCCGCACGCTGCTGCTCATCATCCTGCTCCTGCTCGCGATCGTTCTCGGCAAGGTGATCGGGAATGTGACGGCGGGCGTGTCGTTCCTGTCGTGGCTTGGACTGTCGGCGCAGTTCGGCCTTGCTCCCGCGACGCTGGATCTCGCCGTGGTGACGGTGACGTTCGGCCTCCAGATCTCGCTGAACGTGGCGCAGGCGATCCTGCTGCTCATCGCGATTCTGGCGTACAGCCGCATCCACATTCACGAATAAGGAGGAAAACGCATGCTGTATCTGGCTTCCGCGTCGCCCCGAAGACGCGAGCTGCTCACACAGGCGGGCTTTTCCTTCTCGGTGCTGCCGACCAACGCGGACGAATCCCTGCCCGCGGGCGTCACGCCGCGCGAGGCGGTGGGGATTCTGGCCCGCCGCAAGGCGGAGGCCGCCGTCCGGATGGAGGAATACCGGCGGCAAACCGCCCCCGGCGACGTGATCCTCGCCGCCGACACCGTCGTCGATCTCGGCGGGACCATCTTCGGCAAGCCGGACAGCCGCGAGGACGCGGCGCGGATGCTGCGCGCCCTCTCCGGCAAGCGGCACAGCGTGCACACCGGCTTCTGCGTGCTCGCGGGAGAAAAACGCCTGTGCGGGGTGGAGTCCACCGCGGTGGAGTTCTATCCGCTCACGGACGGGGAAATCGCGGACTATCTGGAAACCGGCGAGCCGATGGACAAGGCGGGCGCTTACGGCATCCAGGGACGCGGCGTGATTCTGGTGCGGCGCATCTCCGGCGACTACAGCAGCGTCGTCGGCCTGCCGGTCGCGAGAGTGGGGAGGATCCTGCGCGCGCTCGGCGTGTGATCCGGGGCCTTCCGACGCTGGTCGGGACTGTCAAACTCCCCATAAGATCCCGCCGCGCGTCCCCTCGAATTTACATTTTTTTTATTGTGTATTTCCCTGCGAAAGGTTATAATAGCGATAGACTGTGTAGTTATGTCAAGCAGTATGTTCTGAGAGCTACGGAGCCTCCCGCGGGAGGCAGGAAAGGGGATACATCAGATGTTTTCCAAGGATATCGGCATTGATCTCGGCACCGCGAACACCCTGGTTTTCATGAAAGGCAAGGGCATTGTGATGCGTGAGCCGTCCGTTGTGGCGGTCGACGTGCGCAGCGACACGGTGCTCGCCGTCGGCACGGCGGCCAAGGAAATGATCGGCCGCACGCCCGGATCGATCGTGGCGGTCCGTCCGCTCAAGGACGGCGTGATCGCCGACTTCGACATCACGGCCACCATGCTCAAGCATTTCATCCGCAAGGTCGTTCGCTCGACGATGTTCTCAAAGCCGCATATCGTGGTGTGCATTCCGTCCGGCGTCACCGAGGTGGAACGCCGCGCGGTGGAGGACGCCGCCCGGCAGGCGGGCGCTTCCCAGGTGGAGCTCATTGAGGAGCCCATGGCCGCGGCCATCGGCGCGGGCCTCCCGGTGGCCGAGCCGACCGGCAGCATGGTCGTCGACATCGGCGGCGGTACGGCGGAGGTTGCCGTCATCTCGCTCGGCGACATTGTCACGTCCTGCTCGGTGCGCGTCGCGGGCGATAAATTTGACGAGTCCATTATTTCCTACGTGAAGAAGAAATATAATCTGCTCATCGGCGAGCGCACCGCCGAGCAGATCAAGATCGCGATCGGCTCGGCCTATCCCACGGAGGACAACAACGGCACCAGCGTGGAGATCAAGGGCCGCAACCTCGTCGACGGCCTGCCGAAGAACGTGACCATCACGGCGGAGGAGGTGCGCGAGGCGCTGTCCGATCCGCTCGCCACCATTGTGGAGGCCATCAAGAGCACGCTCGAAAAGACGCCTCCGGAGCTTTCCGCCGACATCATCGATCACGGCATCATGCTCACCGGCGGCGGCGCTCTGCTGCGCGGCCTCGATCAGCTCGTCGAGCGCGAAACCGGCATGCCGGTCCACGTCGCCGACAGCCCGCTCGACTGCGTGGTCGACGGCACGGGCAAGCGTCTCGAGGTCATGATGCCGAACGTGTACTATAAGAATAACAGAAGATAAAGAGAGCGGGTTTCTCACCCGGCTTTCTGTATTTTCCTTTTTGCGCGGCAGGAGAGGAGAGCAGATGCAGCGGCTCTCTCCTGCCGCGCACCCGTTCCCGCGGGGACTGTTTTCATAAAGAGGAGTTGCCATGAACAACAACGGCCTGTTTCACACACGCAGCTTTAAAATACTCCTGACGGTGTGCGCGGCAATGCTGTGCCTTATGCTCTTCACCGCGGGCTTCGGCGGAGAGGCTCCGTCCAACCTTCTCAGCTTCTTCTCCACGCCCATGCAGCGCGTCGGCACGCTCGTCACCAACAACGCGGCGGTCGCGGCGCGCGGCGCGTCCGTATCCAAGGACGAGCTGATCGAGGAAAACGCCCAGCTGCGCCAGCGGATCGCGGAGCTCGAAAGCCAGCTCGTCGACTATTACGACCTCAAAAAGGAAAATGCCCAGCTCTACGAATACCTCGACATGAAGGAGCTCAATCCCGATTTTGAGCTGGTGTCCGCCTCCGTCATCGGCCGCGACCCGAACAGCTTCTACACCTTCACGATCGACCGCGGCACGGCGGCGGGCGTTTCCGTCAACGATCCGGTCGTCACCGACGAGGGCGTGGTCGGCTGGGTGTCGAGCGCGAACTCGATCTCGGCCGTCGTGACGACGATCCTGTCCCCCGACACGCGCCTCGGCGGCACGGCCGAAACCGGCGGCACCGACAAGGTAACCGGCGAGAGCGGCGTCATCAGCACCAATCTCCGGCTCTCCGATCAGGGCCTGATCAAGCTCGGCTACCTGACCGCCGAGACGGAGGCCCAGCCCGGCGACATTGTGGTGACAAGCGGCCTCGGCGGCATCTACCCGCAGAACCTCAAGATCGGCGTGATCGAATCCGTCGAGCATGAGGAATACGACGTATCGCTCTACGCGCTCGTGCGCCCCTTCGTCGACGTGACCGAGGTGCGCGACGTGATGGTGATCACCTCCTTCCTCGGCCAGGGCGAAGCGATGCAGGGCTCGGACACGCCGGCCGCCTCGTCCGAACCGGCTTCCTCCGGCGCGGCTTCGTCTGACACGGCCTCATCCGGTACGGATTCGCAGGCGTCCTCCTCGGAAACGGGGGAGACGTCATGAGCCGTTACAAGGGAATCCGTTTCTTCGCCTATTTTCTCGAGATTCTCGTCCTTTTCATGGTGCAGGAAACGCCCGGCCTGATGCCGTCCGTATACGGCGTGCGCCCCACGCTGCTGATCCCGGCGGCGCTGTCGATCGCGTTTTTTGAATCGGAGCTTGCGGGCATGGCCTTCGGCGTGCTGTGCGGCTTGTTTCTCGATTTCGGCATGGGCTCGGCCTTCGGCTTTCACGCCCTGTTTCTGGGGATCATGTGCTGGCTGCTGGGCTGTCTGGCCGCCGAGCTCATCCGCACCAATCTGCTCACGGCAATTCTCGCCGGGATCCTCGGCATTTTCCTCATGCTGTCGATCCAGTGGTTTTTCTGTTACGTACTCTACGGCTATGAATACCAGGGCTACGCCTATGTGCGCCACTATCTGCCGCGCATGGCGTATTCCCTCGCCTTCATGCCGCTGACCTATTATTTCAACCGCGCTCTCGCCCTCTTCATCCGCGAGCGGGAGTGATAAGCGGCAGTCATCCCAACGCTGTTCCCTGTTTTCCCGAAAGGAGGCCTTCATGGAAAAGAAAAACCGGCCCGCCGGGCGGTATCTGTTCTGTATTCTGTTTCTCGCCGCCGTGTTCGGCGTCTACCTGTACCGCCTGTATGACTGGCAGATCATCAACGGCGACACCTGGCTGACAACGGCCGACAACTCCACGCAGACAACCGTTTCCATGACAGCCGCGCGCGGCGAGATCCTCGACGTGAACGGCGAGCCTCTGGCCGTCAACCGCACAGGCTACGCCATTGTGCTTGACTGGGCCTACATGCGTCTGGACACCATGGAAGAAACGGTGAAACAGGAAAACGAGACGATCCACCAGATCATCACGCTCCTCGACGAAAAAGGGGAGGAGTGGACGGACGTGCTGCCGATTGTCTGGCAGGACGGGGAATACGTCTTTCTGCCGGACATGGACAAGGAGATCGAAACGCTCAAGGGCCGCGATTACGCGGACGTGAACTCCTACGCCTCCGCGCAGCTGTGCATGGAAAGCCTCATTGAAAAATACGACGTGGAGGGCTACACGCCCGAGGAAACGCGCGATATCGTTTCCGTGCGGTACAACATGACCAAAAATCAGTTCGGCCTCTCCAACCCGTACACCATGGCCGACGACGTTTCGCTGGAAATCGTGACGATCCTCAGCGAGAACACACAGAAGTTGCCCGGCGTCTCCATCCAGGTGACGACGACGCGCGAATATGAAAACACCTCCCTCATTCCGCACATCGTGGGACGGATGGGAAAATTCTCCTCCATGGAGGATTGGGAGAACAACTATAAGGACAAAGGCTACGCGTTCGACGACAGCATCGGCATCAGCGGCATCGAGAGCGCGTTTGAGGACGTCCTGCGCGGAACGGACGGCGAAAAGGTTGTCGAGATCACGAGCATGGGTTCCGTCGCCAGCGAGACTGTCACCAAAGCCCCGGTCGCGGGCGACACGGTCTATCTCACCATTGACAAGCGCATCCAGGAGGTCGTCAACGCCTCCCTCGAGGAGAACATCCTCGGCACACGGGAAAACGGCGAATACCAGAACTCGATCAACGCCGACGGACGCTCCCAGAACCACGGTGAGGACTGCTACACGGGCGGAGCCGTGGTGATGGACGTCAAAACCGGCGCGATCCTCGCCGCCAGCACCTATCCGACCTACGACTCCGTGCTCGCGCAGGAGGACGCGTCCTATTACTCCTCCCTGGCCAACGACACGCTCGGCACGCCGCTGGTCAACAAGGCCTTCATCGGCACCTTCACTCCCGGCTCCTGCTTCAAGCCCGCCGTCGCGTGCGCCGCGCTGGAGGAAGGGATTATCACCAACAGCACGGTGATCTCCTGCAACCATTACTACACCCGCTTCACGAACGGCAGCACGGTGGGCGCGCCGACATGCCTCGGCTGGCACGGGGCCATCACGCTCCGCTCGGCCCTGGCCGATTCGTGCAACATTTTCTTCTTCGAAACGGGCTACCAGCTCGGCATTACGGCGATGAACCTGTACTGCCAGCGCTTCGGCCTCGGCGTAAAGACCGGCATCGAGATCGGCGAGAGCGCGGGCGTGCTGGCCGGTCCCAACTCGCGCGACACGTGGTACCAGGGCGAGACGCTCAACGCGGCGATCGGCCAGTCCGACAACGCTTTCACGCCCTTACAGCTGTGCGTCTACGCCGCGACGCTCGCGAACAACGGCGACCGTCCGCGCGCAACGCTCATCAGCAAGATCACCGACTACACCCGCGAGGAAGTCAAGGACGAGATCGAGCTTGAAATTGTGGAGAATGTGGGCGTATCCCAGGAAAACCTCGACTACGTCAAGGAAGGCATGAAAGCCGTTATCACCGAAGGCAGCGCAAAGTCCACCCTCGGCAATTATCCGATTGAAATTGCGGGCAAGACCGGCACCGCCGAGCGCTCGAGCGGTTCGGACAACGTCACCTTCATCGGATACGCGCCCGCCGACGATCCCCAGATTGCTTTCTCCGTGGTGCTGGATCACGGCGCATCCGGCCGGTACTGCCAGAACGTAATCCGGGATATCCTCGACGCGTATTTCTACGACGCGGAGGTCTGCGAGGACGGCGTAATCCGCACGGCGGACGAACGCGCCGAGGCGGCCGCGGCGGCGAATGCTTCGTCGGAAGACGGTTCCGCTTCCTCCGCAGCGTCCGGCGATTCGGCGGCTTCTGAGGCGTAAGGGGAGAATTGATTTTTTACTTTCTGTATATAAATTTTATATTTTAGCGTTTTGTATTAATTTCTGCTTTTTTAGTGTTTTGTCGCGACCGCACGCGGACGTGCTGCAAGTCCCGGCTTGCGCCGAGACTTGTCTGGGTGCTGTCCTTTCCTTTTGTCGCGACCGCACGCGGACGTGCTGCAAGTCCCGGCTTACGCCGAGACTTGCGTCTGAAACATCAATTTACGGTGCTTTCGCACCGGAAATCGACGTTTCAGCGGCTGGGAGCTGTCCTTTTCTTTTATCGCAAGGGGCTCCGCCCCCTTGACCCCCGTGGCAGTCCTTACCTGAAGCCATGCGCCCCCTTTCCCTGAGCGTGGCCGGCTTGCGGTGACTTCGCACCGCCAAACGCCGGCTGGCAACAGGAACTGCCGCAATCTTCGATTGCGGAAAGGTTCCTTGTGCGTTGGGGATACGGCTCAAGGAAAGCTTGGCTGAAATGTCCGTCTCGCTCAGTTACTGGGAGACACTCCTTTTCCAGCTGCCGTAGATCTTCGGTTCTTAGCTGCCGGGAGGCCATGCTTTTTAGCCACCGATATTACTCAGCTGCTGAAGCGTTGCTCTCCCGGCGTGAGCCGTGAGATTAATGTTTTGGACGTAAGTTCCTGGCATCAGTCAGGCCATGCCTCTCAGCTGCCGATACCACCCAGCTGCTGAAGCGTTGATCTCCCGGCGTGAGCCGTGAGATTAATGTTTTGGACGTAAGTTCCTGGCATCAGTCAGGCCATGCCTCTCAGCTGCCGATACCACCCAGCTGCTGAAGCGTTGATCTCCCGGCGTGAGCCGTGAGATCAATGCTTCAGACGCAAGTCCCGGCATAAGCCGGGACTTGCAATGTTTCATGTGAAACAACTCCCATTTCTGAGAGCAAGGGCAAGAAAAGAAGCAGCGAGTTTTTAAAAGGGAGAGTTTATTCCTCGGTAAACTGGAACAGATCGTTTGGGGTACAGTGGAGAAGAAGGCAAAGTGTTTCAATGTTTTCGTATCGGATCGATTTTGTCTCGTTGTGAATCATACGACTGAAATTCTGATAACTCATGCCCATTTGCTTATAAAGCCAATATTTTGTTTTTCCGTTTTTCTCAAGGAGAGGTAAAACATTTAATGTAATCATAAGATATTACTCCATTCCTTATTTTTTAATGAGATAATATCTTAGTGATTGACATTCAATATAGATTAATGCATTATATAATGTATTAATCTATATTATAAAGAGGAACAAAATGAAAGACATAACAGGAATTGAAATTTTTCCAAGCAAAGGAGGACTCTATTGCGATGGAGCAAAAAATGTAAACGAGATTTGCTGTGATGAATGTGATTATTTTTTAGAATGTTATCCTGAATGGAATTCACACCTTCTGACAAAATCCTCTGCAAAAACGTCCTATAATAAAGAAAACAAAGGAAGTTTTTCACAAAGGAGGGGGTTCCATGTGGAATCATCAGGAACGGAAAAAGCTGATTCAGCTTGCGCCGGAGAATATTCGGGCCAATCCGGCACAGCCAAGACAGGAGTTTGAACCGGAGGCGCTTGAGTCTCTTGCCGAGAGCATCCGGCAGAACGGACTTTTGCAGCCGGTTACGGTGCGGCGGACCCAGGACGGCAGCTATGAGCTTGTCGCGGGGGAGAGGAGGCTGCGTGCCTGCCGGATGGCGGGAGTAAAGCTGATTCCCTGCATTGTAAGCGGATGCGACGCGCGACAGAGCGCGATCCTCGCCCTGCTGGAAAATCTGCAGCGCCGGGATCTCGGCGTGTTCGAAGAGGCCGAGGGCTTGCGTAGGCTCGTGGAGGAATGGGGCGTCACACAGGAAGAGGCCGCCGCGCGCCTCGGAAAAAGCCAGTCAAGCATTGCCAACAAGCTCCGCCTTCTGCGGCTCGGCGAGGAGGAGCGGCGCATCATCACCGAGGCCAAGCTGACGGAACGTCATGCACGCGCTCTTCTCCGACTGGAAAAGGAGGAGGAACGGCTTGCCGCTTTGAAGGTTGTGGCGGAGCGGGGTATGAACGTCGCACAGACAGAACATTACATAGAGCAGCTTCTCGGGACGCCGGATAAGCCGCAAAAACCGCGCCGCCGCGTCGTCGTCCGTGATGTGCGTATCTTTATGAATACCATCCACCATGCCGTCGATGTGATGAAACAGAACGGCATCAAGGCCCAAAGCTGGAAACGCGAAACGGATCAGTATCTTGAATATGTCGTCCGCATTCCCACGGCCGGACAAGCACTCTTTGCGGCTCCCGGCGGGGATGGAAAATGAACGGGCTGAAAATCCCCCTCTGCATGGTCCAAAGTCATGCAGAGGGGGATTTTTGTGTCTTCGTTTCACGTGAAACATTGAAAAAACATCCGCGAAACAGGAAAAGAGCTTTATTCTGAACCGAAAGCGTGCTATAATAATGCGGAAGGAGGGAAATGGATGGGAAAAATCATCGCGATTGCCAACCAGAAGGGCGGCGTCGGGAAAACGACGACGGCGGTCAATCTGGCGGCGGCGCTCGGCCTGGAAGGGAAACGGACGCTGCTGGTTGACGCGGATCCGCAGGGAAACAGCTCAAGCGGCGTCGGTGTGGACCGCAGAAAGCAGAACGTCACCATCTACCAGCTGCTGCTGGGAGAGGCCAAGCCCGAAGAGGTCGTCAGCAGGACGGAATATGAGAAGCTGGATCTGATTCCCTCCAGTATGGATCTTGTGGGTGCGGAAATCGAGCTGATCGAGCGTGACCACAGAGAATCCATTTTGCGCACGGCGCTGGCTGCACTGCGCGAGCAATACGACTACATTCTGATCGATTGTCCGCCTGCGCTGTCCATTATCACCACAAACGCACTGTGCGCCGCCGATACGCTGCTGATCCCGATCCAGTGCGAGTACTACGCGCTCGAGGGCTTGTCGCAGCTGATGAATACGGTCCGCCGCATTAAACGGCAGTATAACGACCAGCTCGATATCGAGGGCGTGCTGCTCACCATGTACGACGGCAGACTGAATCTGACCCAGCAGGTCGTCGACGAGGTGAAAAAATACTTCCCCCGAAAGGTATTTTCCACCACCGTCCCGCGTACCGTAAGACTGTCGGAAGCGCCGAGCTTCGGCAAGCCGATTCAGTATTATGATAAGCTGGGAAAGGGCGCGGCGGCATATAACAGCCTGGCAAAGGAAATTATAAAGAAAGCCTGAAAGCTTGCCGCCGGGACAGGCCCCGATATTTGGGGGACTTTCTGAACAGTGGAAAACGTGCCCGGCGGGGAAAGCGCCCGGCGAACAAAAAATTCGGCCGAAAAACAGGTTCAACGAGAAAAGCCTGAGCGAAGGAGCACGCCCGGCGGGGAAGAGGCTTCCGACAAAATTTCAAAAGGCCGCGGACGGCAAACGCATGCGCTTGCGCCTGCCTGAGGGGAAAATCTCCGGCAGAGGCGGAACTTGCGCGTCCTTCGTCTGCGCCTGTAAGGATTGTGACAATACGCCGGGGATAACCGAGCCAATGGAAACAGAACGGAGAGGGGAGATCGAATGGCAGCAAAGAAGGGCGGTCTGGGCAAGGGCCTGGACGCCATTTTTTCCGAAAATGATATGGAGGACAAAAACTCCGCCGTCGCCATCCGTGTGAGCGACATAGAACCAAACCGCGCGCAGCCGAGAAAGAACTTCGACGACGAATCGCTCGCGGAGCTGGCGGATTCCATTTCCAGACATGGCGTGCTGCAGCCGCTTCTGGTGCGCCCCCTCATCGGGGGAGGTTACCAGATTGTCGCCGGCGAGCGCCGCTGGCGCGCGGCGAGAATGGCCGGCGTGCAGGAAATTCCCGCCGTGGTGCGGGATCTGTCCGAGAGCGAGGTCATGCAGCTCGCGCTGATTGAAAACCTGCAGAGAGAGGATCTCAACCCGTTGGAAGAAGCGGGCGGATACCGGGCTCTCATGGACGAATACGGCTTTACGCAGGAGGACGTTGCCCGCACGGTGGGACGATCCCGGCCTGCCGTCGCGAACGCACTGCGTCTGCTCGCCCTGCCGGAGGACCTGCGCGAAATGGTCGGCGAGGGCGTGCTCTCCGCCGGACACGCGCGAACCCTGCTCTCCTTCCCGGATGAGGAATCCATGTGGCGCGCTGCCAAGCTCGCCATAGAGCAGGAGCTTTCCGTGCGTCAGTTGGAAAAGCTGGCGCAAAGCGCACGGGAACAGAAGGAAGAACAGGAAAAGCAAAAACCCGTCAGCCGCAGGCTGCCGTACTACGACGAGGTGGAGCTCGCGCTGCATGAGCATTTGGGCCGCCGCGTCGCCGTCAAGGGAAACAAGAAAAAAGGCACGCTGCAGATTGAGTTTTACGGCGAGGAGGATCTCGCGGAGCTGCTCCGTCTGTTCAACGACCGGTAACACAAAGCATGCAGGCGGTTCCCCGCCGGTTTCCGCATTTTCTTTCCCCGCCGGGCATGAAAGCCGGGCCGGGAGAGCGTCCCCTCCGCGCGCCGCGCGGAAAGCGGGGCGGGGAAAACAGCCTTTTTCCAAATAACACAGAGGAGATAAAAAAAATGATCGACATTAAGCTGATCCGTACCAACCCCGACCTTGTCAAAGCCAACATCAAAAAAAGAGAAATGAATCTCGACTCCGTGGTGGACGAGATTCTGGAAATCGACGCGAAGCGCAGAGAGCTGACCGGCAGCACCGAGGCGATGAAGGCCGAGCAGAACGCCTGCACAAAGAAGATCCCCGCCATGAAGAAGGCGGGCGAGGACGTGGCTCCCGTGATGGCGGAAATGAAGGCGCTGTCCGAGAAGATCAAGGCTGCGGACGCCGAACTCGGCGAGATTGAAGCCAAGCAGCAGGAGCTGATGCTCGGCCTGCCGAATATGCCCGACGAGGACGTCGCGGCGGGCGGCAAGGAGCAGAATGTGCCCGTTCACTACTTCGGCGAGCAGCCGAAGTTTGATTTTGAGCCGAAGAACCATGTGGATCTGTGCGAGAGCCTCGGCATGATCGACTATCCGCGCGGGGCGAAGGTCGGCGGAAACGGCGCGTGGATTTACCGCGGCGCGGGCGCGCGTCTGGAGTGGGCGCTGCTCAACTTCTTTGTCAACGAGCATCTGGCCGACGGCTATGAGCTGATCCTGCCGCCGCACATGCTCAACTATGAATGCGGCTATGTGGCGGGCCAGTTCCCGAAGTTCTCGGAGGAGGTTTACTGGATTCAGAACCCGACGTCCGCGGATAAGAAGTTTATGCTGCCGACGGCGGAGACGGTTCTGGTGAACCTGCATCGCGACGAGATCCTCACCGAGGACGAGCTGCCGAAGAAGTACATTGCCTACACGCCGTGCTACCGCCGCGAGGCGGGCAGCTACCGCTCTGAGGAGCGCGGCATGATCCGCGGCCACCAGTTCAACAAGGTGGAGATGGTACAGTACACGACCGAGGAAGGCTCCGACGCGGCGTTTGAGGAGCTGGTCGGCAAGGCGGAGCGTCTGGTGCAGGAGCTTGGCCTGCATTACCGTCTGAGCAAGCTGGCGGCGGGCGACTGCTCGTTCTCCATGGCGAAGACGTACGACATTGAGGTTTGGATCCCGAGCATGGGAATTTACAAGGAAGTCAGCTCCGCGTCGAACGCGAGGGCGTATCAGGCGAGGAGAGGCAACATCAAGTACCGCGGAGCGGATAAGAAGCTGCATTTTGCGCATACGCTGAACGCGTCGGGACTGGCGACGAGCCGCGTACTGCCGGCTATTGTGGAGCAGTTCCAGAATGCGGACGGCAGCGTTACCGTACCGGAGGTACTGAGAAAGTATATGGGCGGACAGGAGATTATTCTGCCGCAGGGCTAAAGAAAAGCAGAAAGCTTCCGGAGCATGCGGCGGAGCCGAATAAAGTTTTCGGTCAAGCCTTTTTCAAAAGGCTTGCGGGGTAAAGGGGCAGAGCCCCTTTCATCTTCATGCGAAGCCCTTTTCAGGGCGAGAAAAACAGCGAAGCGTCTTTTTCCGTGCGGTGAGCTGCCCGAAAGCCATCTGCGAACGAGAAAAAGAGCGAAGCGCTTTTTTCCGAGCAGCGAGCTGCCCGAAAGCCATCTGCGGAACGAGAAAAAGAGCGAAGCGACTTTTTCCGAGCAGCGAGTCGCCCGAAAGCCATCTGCGAACGAGAAAATAACAGTGAAAGCGCCGGGCCTATCAAACGGGCCCGGCTTTTCCACTTGAAAAGGAAGTGTTGTGGAAAATGGAATACACAGAGGAACAAATCCGGGAGTACTCCCTTCCCATGCGTGTGAAAACGTATGACGTGGGGCCGGACAGCAAGCTGAAGCTCTCGGCGCTGCTGCGCGTGTGCCAGGAGATCAGCGAGCGGCATTTGGAGTCGGTGGACATGGGCTACACGGTTATGAAGGAGAAAGGTCTGGTCTTTCTTATCATTTCCAACGCGGCACGTATTTACCGCCTGCCTATGCTCGGCGAGGAGCTGGTGATCCGGACGCACCCGAGAGGCACCATGGGCGTACAGTTTTACCGCGATTATGAATTCTGGGCGGGGGAGGAGCTGCTCATCCGTGTCATGCAGACGAGCGTTTCCGTGGATCCTGCGGAGCATAAAATTCTGCGTCCGAAGGTGTTTCTCTCTTACGGCGTATTTCATGACGAAAAGGTTCCCAGAGAGGAAAAGGTGGATAAAATCGCGCCGCAGGAGCTTCCTCAGCTCGGCACGCGCGAGATCCGCTACTCCGACGTGGATTACAATCACCACCTGAACAACACGATCTACGGCGATATCACTATGGACTTTCTTCCTGAGACGCTGCGGGAACACAGTTTTTCGTATGAGCAGATCGACTATGTGAGCGAGGCCTTGCTCGGGGAAACGCTGCGGATCTGCGGAGGAGAGTTTGAAGGCGGATACCTTGTGCAGGGCTACCATGAGCGCGGACTCAGCTTTTCCGCGCTGCTTCGCTGAAGCGGATTTTCTGACTCCGCAGCGGCCTTCAGGCAGCTCTTAATAATTAATTAACGACATTATAAACAGCTTTTGGTGGGAAATCCGCCTTTGCCTCCCGCGGGAAAAGCCACCCCTTCACGACCCGCCGTTTGGGGCCAAGGGCGAAAAGAACGGCTTTGCTGTCGGTTCTCCTCTGAGCCTGACAGACAGCTGAAAGCAAAAAAACACCATGTTTTTTGCTCTTTCCCGCAGGAATCCCCACAAAACGGAGATCGGGAAAAAGATTGCGCCTTTCCTCTTGTCAATTGCCACGGATAGTGATATAATAAGGCAATTTCAACTCCTTGTGTAATGGGGCGCTGCAGGAAGGCATACCGGCGGATTTCGCGGCTCTTTGCCGCGGATTCTGTCGAATTTGCTTTTTACGGATTGCTCCGGAAAACCGGCGAAAGAAAAAAAGAAAATGGAGGATGTATCAGAATGGCTTATTTTTACAACGAACCCTGTCATACCTTCGACGAATACCTGTTGATCCCGGGTTACTCCTCGGCGGAGTGTATCCCTGCGAATGTGAGCCTGAAGACTCCTCTGACAAAGTTCCGCAAGGGCGAGGAGCCGGCCATCTCGATGAACATTCCGATGGTGTCGGCTATCATGCAGTCTGTTTCCGACGACAAGATGGCCGTTGCGCTCGCC
>ERZ1673738.4512-NODE-4512-length-13754-cov-8.135484_pt1 | contig 13754 bp, 7 predicted proteins | sample MGYA00580198_ERZ1673738 | MGnify/ENA primary metagenome ERZ1673738 (study PRJEB41218, sample SAMN15661784) | gut metagenome | host: Homo sapiens | place: Canada: London | collected 2015-08-20/2019-03-30 | study: EMG produced TPA metagenomics assembly of... | reverse complement strand
GCGCTTCGGGCAGCGGATCGTTCACGGTGAATCTGAACGGCGAAGACGGCGTGATTACGCTTGGCTATGGCGAGCAGAAGGTTGAGCTGAAGGTTGAGAACGGTGAGTTCAGCAAGCCTGAAGCGGCGACGATTACGGTGAACGGCGTTGCCGTGACGGTGACCAACGCGACGCAGGGTGCAGACGGCTGGACGGTGAACTACAGTTACGAACTCCAGGGAGATCAGCCGCATGACGAGGCCGACAGCAGCGATTACTATACGGACGAACTGCGGGGTACGATCACGGTGGACGTCGTGGACGCCACGGGTGACAGTGCGGCCCAGGGTTCAATCACGGTGGAAGTGCACGACGACGGACCTGTGGCCTATGACAACGTGAACAGCGTGACGGAGAATGCCAACGCCAGTGGCAATGTCCTTACGGATGCTGACAGCGCGGGCAAGACGGACAGTTTCGGTGCCGACGGCGGTTCCGGTGTGACCTGGGATCTGAGCGACTATGCGAACCAGGAAGGCGGCACGGACGGTACCTATACGGTGACGGACGGCGTGTACACGGTATATACGCAGTACGGTGTTGCCACGCTGAATCCCGACGGCAGTTATACGTTTACGGCCAAGGCGGACGCGGATCTGAGCAGTGGTGAGTCTGCAAGTGTCGAATTCGGCTATACGATCAAGGATAGTGACGGCGACAGTGCCGCTGCCAAGCTGACGATCACGATCAATGGCGACAGCAATGTGCCCACGATAGACATCACTGCGCCTGGCACCGGCGAAGCCAACATCATGGTGGACGAAGGCGCGCTTGCCGATGGTTCCGGTCAGCATACGGATCACGGCGCTTCGGGCAGCGGATCGTTCACGGTGAATCTGAACGGCGAAGACGGCGTGATCACCGTGGGTGGTGAAAGCGGCTGGAAGGTGACCGTTACCGGCGACAGCGCCAAGGTGACGGGCAGCGTGGTGACGGTGAACGGCGTTGCCGTGACGGTGACCGAAGCGACGCAGGCTGCGGACGGCACCTGGACGGTGAACTACAGCTACGAGCTTGGCGGCGACCAGCAGCATGCAACTCCCACCACCGGTGACTACCATACGGACAAGCTGACGGGCGAAATCGCCATCAGTGTGACGGACGCCACGGGCGATACGGCAGAAGGTACGCTCACGGTGGAAGTGCACGACGACGGGCCCACCATCACCGCTTCCGACATGTCCACCACGCTGGTTCCCGGCGGCGGTGCAGGTAATCTGGAGAACGGTGAGAAGGCCACATTTACAGATAAAAATGATGCAGGTCACATAATTGCGCAGGGAAGCAACCTTGACGGCTGGGACGACGTGGCGATGTATGCTGGTAAGGTGACCTATACCACGGATGCCGTCGGGAATACTATAATTAGGGAAGATGGCCTTGATACCCCTGCTGGTTATCAATTGCAGTACAGTACCTATCCAACAGAAGAAAAACCCTCATCGGACTGGGGACTTATGGTCAGCAGCCCGGATGATGCTCAGGCGTGGGAAATCAATGTTTCCAAGAATGGTCAAACTAGTGAAGCCGTGATCTTCGATCTTGGCGGGCAGCTGGCCTATGGCGTGACCATCGATTTCGGTGCGTTTTATAATGGTAAGCCTGGGGCGGAAGGAACGACGCAGTGGGACCATGTGTCCGAAAAAGCGCTGGTCACCTTCTATCGTGACGGGGAGATTGTGGGCAGTACCATCGTGGAAGGAAATTCTTCTACCGGTACTTTCACGCTGAACTCTTCAGATGTCGTGCTGGGCGGTTTCGACAAGGTGGTCATCTCCGCCGTAGACAACAGAACTGACGAGTACAGGGACGAGCACAGCTTTACCATTCAGGGCATCGATTTCATCACCAAGCGCGACGATCCCATCATCATCAATGAAGGCAAGGTGACGGCAGAGTCCGGTGCAGACGGATTTGCCGATGACTATCAGGACGCCAATGTCAAGTTCGACCTTGGCAGCATGGTAAATGACCTGAATGAAGATGGCACCTCCGGTACCATCACTGTCCTGGTCAATGGTGAAGAGCACACGGTAGATGTGAAGCTCAGTGAAGGCGCTTCCGGCGAATCCATCCTGACAGGGACGATACAGGGTGGTGACCAGCTTTTCACAGCCACGCTGGACAAGGACGGCAACTGGACCATGGAGCAGTACGAACAGTTCCGAGTCCCCGGTGAAGGAGGAGAAAGCTCTAATGAGTTCGAGCTCACCTTCAAGACGGAAGATGCCGACGGTGATACGGGCAACGTTACAGTACAGGTACCGCTGGAGGTGCAGGTAGCATCTGAGAACAATACCGGTGCGCCTATCAGTAATAATAATGATGTAATCATCATTGACGGCGGTGACGGCGTTGCCGGGACAGTGGCTGCTGGTGACAGCGGCGGCATGACCGAAGGCCAGCAGGTCGCAGCCAACTACAATGTCTGCTTCATTCTGGATACGTCCGGTAGCATGGATGAAAAGGTAGGTGACGAACCTGTGTGGGGGTGGTTCGATAATCGTCAGACAAGGCTTGAAGTTGCTGTGGATAGCATTGAAAACTTTGTTGATTCCAGCATTCACAATGGCGATTTTGTCGGTACGGTGAATCTGGCTGTGGTAACCTTTGAGTCCGAGTACGGTGAGACCATTGATGTAAGCATCAAGAAGGAGGCCAACGGTTCGGAAAGCTACAGGCTCGACGACACGACCTATACCAACTTTGATCAGTTCAAAACTGCTTTTGAAAAAAAGCTGGACAGCCTGGACGCTAACGGCGGTACCAACTACGAAGCAGGCTTCAGCAATGCCGCGAGATGGTTCGAGTATCTGGGAGATGCATCGGAAGCTGACGGCAACATCACTTACTTCCTTTCTGATGGCGAGCCGACGTACCACGACACTAGCACTAAAGGCGGCGGTAACTATGCGACAGAGGAAGATGTAACGGGAGCATGGAACGGCTATCAGAAACTGCTGGGGTCTGCTTCCGGTATGCAAGTGAATGCCATTGGTTTTGGTGGCGATCTGGATGAGAATGCCATGAAGACTCTGGCCATGCTGGATAATACCGGAACGTCTGTTTCCGGTGTTGAAGGCAACCAGGTCGCAGACGGCTACCTGTACTATGGTCGGCAGGGAGATAGGCAATGGCGGCCCACTACAGGCACGACTACAGGAGGCAATGCCACGCAGGTGACCAATGGTGATGGGTTGAGTGCTGCTTTTGAAAGCGGCTTCAAGCCGGGGACCCTGGCCTCTGCCGGTAACGATGCCATCACGGCAGAAAACTCGACCTCATCCGCCATCACCTACGGCGACGTGATGAATACCGACAGGTTGCGTTATGAACTGCTGAAAATCGCAAATAGTGAAGCCGCTCTTATTGCCGCATTGCCTGGTTACGGGTCCGGCATGGAGCTCTTCCAGTGGCTGGAGAGTCATGGTACGGATCCGGCTCTCAAGGACACCAAGTTTGCCGGCTGGACCCATGATGCTACTATCAAGTACATGCTGGAGCATGCCGGGGAATTGGGCTACGAGACCCGCGTGGCGGAGGACGGTACTGCCTACCTTGTGAAGCCCGATGGCACGGTGCTAAATATGGACGGCTCGGAGGCCACAAATGTCGGTCTGGACAGCCTTACCGGTCGCGGTGGTGGCGATGACACCATCACCGGCAGCAGTGCTTCCGACATTATCTACGGTCAGGAAGGTAACGACACCATCTACGGCGGTAGCGGCCATGATACCCTTTACGGCGGTACGGGGAATGACCTGTTGGTGGGCGATAACAAGCCCGAAAACCTGGACGACGTCACGGTCGAGGGCATCAAGGAGCTGACCGAGGATGTGCTGGACGACTTCATCAAGTCCGTGGAAGGCACGGATGACGACGGCAACGATCAGCTCTTCGGCGGCGTCGGTGATGACGTGCTCCTCGGCATGGGCAGTGATGACTACCTGGACGGCGGCGCAGGTGAGGATGCCATCTTCGGCGGTGCCGGTAACGACATCATCGTCTACGACAAGGCCGACTATCTGGTCAGCGGCGGCAGTGGCATCGACTTCATGGTCTCTGACGATACGGGCCTGACGCTGGACGGACTGCTGAGCAATACCAGCAGCGACAAGCCCCTGGTCAGCGGCATCGAGGTGCTGCTGAAGGGCGAAGATGCCCTGAGCCTGACCAGCATCAAGGATCTGGCCGACAGGTACGGCATCACGCTGGGAGTCAATGAAGCCGGTGAAGAGATTCTCCAGCTGGATGACCGCTGGACGAAGCAGGATGATGGCAGCTATGACTTCAACGGCGGGGCCGAAGCCGATGGCGGCCTGACGCTGGAAACCAGTCTGACACCGGTGGAGACCGGCGATCCGGCCAGCGAGGCCGTACAGCAGCAGGTCTTTACCCTGGAACACAGCAACGGTTAACCTTGCATACACGGCGGGGCGGTCTGAAGGCCGTCCCGCCTTTTGGCAGCATCCGCGGGAGCTTCCATGCGCATCCTGTTCGTCAACCACACCTTCCCGGGGGATCTGGGCCCGTTGCTGGCAGCTTTTGCCGCGCAGCCGGGGCATGAGATCCTTTTTGCCTCCTGCCGGGGCAGACGGGATTTCAGTGTGCCCGGGGTGCGGCATGTGGTGCTTTCGCCTTCCCGTTCCCGTCGTCTTGTCGGGGACGGGGCCGGAACCTTCCTGGACAGGGCCGTGGAGATGGGGCGGCAGGCCCTGCAGGCTTTCCGTCTGCTGCGACAGAGCGGCTTTGTGCCGGACATGGTGCTGCTTTCTTCCGCCCTGGAACAGGGCCTGTTCCTCAGGGATGCGTTCCCTGAAGCCTTCGTGGCCTGCTTTGCGGAAAGTCTGCCGTCCGACGGGCTGGCCGGGGACGGCAAAGGCCTTATCCGCCATTTGCTGCAATGCCGCCAGATGCAGCAGAGCGATCTGGTCATCAGGCTGGCGGCAGAAGGGGCAACTCGCGATCCGGAACAGCGGGGCGCCGTGACCTTGCCGTATCCGGTGGATACGGATTACTTTTCCCCCCTTGCCCCAAATGGGGTGACCGGCTCCAACGCCGGAGCCCGGGTGCTGTGTGCTGTTCGGGATGCGGCGGATGTCTGGCAGATGCTGCGTCTGGCGGAAGCCTTGCTGGCCCAGTGTCCGGACTGTCGTCTGGTGCTGCTGTGTGAAAGCGCAGCAGGGCGTGAATCGCTGGCGGAGCTCGGCGCTTCCCTGCCTGCCGGGATCGAGGTCCCGGAGCGCCTTTCCCTGAATGCCTATCGGGATCTGCTCCGCACGGCGGCCGTCATCACGTCCCCGGCGGCAGCGTGCCTTTCCGCGCCGGTGCTGCTGGAAGCCATGAGCTGCGGGGTGGTGCCGGTGCTGGCAGGCGATGCGTCGCACTGGCCCCTGCTGCACGACGGCGGGGGCTGCCTTTGGTGCGGGGCGGCGGATCTGGTCCCCACACTGGCGGGCATACTGGCGCAACCGCACCAGCTGGCGGAGTTGTCCCTTGCCGCCCGCCGGACCGTGGAGCGGCATTTCCGGCGGCAGGATGTCATCCCCGGGCAGCTGGCCTTGCTGCATCAGGCACGGGCCGCGTGGCTGCGAAAAAAGCAGGGCGGTACGACGGCCTGAGGCGGCGACGCGCATGGCTGACGGCCGGCAGAGACAGTCATTTTTTTGCCCGCTCTCCCGGAAGGGATACGACGACCGCAGAGACGATCATCACGGATCGTGACAGATATAAAAAGACCGGCGCCCGTGCTACGGGCCACCGGTCTTTTTTGCATTTTCAGAGGCAGGCCATCATGCGGAGGGCCTGCCTTTTATGGGCGTTTTTTTAGGAGGGATGTCCGTCTTCCATGCCTTTTGGGGCGACGATCCCGGAAAAGATTCTTGTGGAGCCTGTCCGGCAGGAGGCTTGCCCGCCCCCGTCATATCCGTTCCGGCGACTTCTTGCCAAAGGCCCGCTTCAGCGGACGCCGTGGGCCCTCCCCCGTGTTTCAAAAAGCTACATCCCGGGCTTCATGCCCGCGGGCCAGAACGAGGAGTTCCGGCGGCCCTCGCCATCCAGGGCCCAGCCGAGTCCCCAGCCGGCCAGCGAGAAGGCAAAGCCCACGAAGAAGGGCGGCAGCGCGGCCAGCGAAGGCCAGGGCATGGGCAGGATGGCGAACTGCGGGTGCGTCATGAGGTACCAGAGCATGCAGCTCACGAAGCCCGCGGCGCAGCTGCACCAGGCGGCCAGGCTGCTGCGCTTGCCGAAGCGCACCAAGGCCACATAGGCCACCAGTACCGTGGAACCCACGATGCTCCAGCTGGTGGTGCAGAGCATGGCGATGATCTGTCCCTTGATCTGGGCACAGCCGCCGCTGAGCAGCACACAGAAGACGATGCCCGCGAACCACATGCCGCGCGAGGTCTTGCGGCCCGGCAGGTCTTCGGCGATGGCCGCCACGGCGATGTGGAAGATGGCCGTGGCCGTGGACAGGGAAGCCGAGACGATGGCCAGCACGAAGAGCTGCAGGCCGATGTCGGGCAGCAGCATCTTGACCAGGGCGGGCATGACGTCATCGGGCGAGGCCACTTCGGGCATGAACAGGCGGGCCAGGCTGGCCACATAGTAGGCACCGCCCACCAGCACGGTCAGCACCAGCATGGCCAGCGGCGTGATGCGGTTGACCTGCCGGGCGGAGTTGAGGGCAAAATGGCGCTGGATCATCTGGGGCTGCGCCCAGACCGCCACGGACGTGACGATGACCAGCGAGATGATGAACCAGCCCTGTCCGCCGTCGGCCAGCGAGACGAAGCCGGTATTGGCCGTGGCGGTGGGCGCCAGTTCCGCCAGCCGGGCCATGCCTTCCACCGGGCCGCCCACCTTGTCGAACACGGCCACGGTGAGCATACAGATGCCCACCAGCATGACGAAGCCCTGCATGGCTTCGGTATAGAGCACGCCGCGCAGGCCGCCCATATAGATGGCCGCCGCCACCAGCAGGGCCACGATCCAGACCAGCAGCCAGACGGGCACGGGCATGATCTGGGCCAGGAGCAGGGCCGCCCCCTTGATGACGGCCGAGGCATAGACGCCCAGGAACACGGCGAAGATCAGGGCCAGACAGCGGCCCAGCAGGGGGCTGCGGTGGCCGTTGGCCAGCAGCTGCACCGGGGTGCGGGCCTGCAGGTTGCGCTGGCACAGGCGGGTGGGCCAGGCCAGATAACGATAGACGATCCAGGTCCCCAGCCAGACGTTACCGGCGGCCACCAGCAGCATCTGCATGCCGTAGGCATAGGCCAGACCGCCAAAGCCCACCAGGGCCACGGCGGAGATATAGGTAGCCACATAGGCAAAGGCCTGGATGCCGAAACCCACGCGGCCCGAGACCATGACATCATGCCCGCTGCCCTTGCGGGACAGCCAGATGAACAGGGCGATGTAGCCGCCCCAGATGAGGACATCGGCCAGCATCTAGCGCCACCTTCCCTGACGGATCAGGCTGAAGAGGGAAAGCACCAGCGCGGCCAGCAGTGAAAGCACCGCCAGCAGCACCGGGGCGTCCGCCAGCCCCAGAACGGAAAACAGTTCCATACGCAACTCCGGTTACGGTCTGACGGGAACGGCAGGGAGCCGCCTCCCGAATATAGACAGCGTAGACGGAAGTGCCGTCCCGAGGCAAGTCCATTTTCCGTTTTTCGGCGGAAAGGCGATACTCTCCGGCCCCGGACCGGAAGGCGGAAAGGGGAGCTAAGCAGCCGGGGTCCATAAAAAAAAGGCCCCGCAGGGCCCTTGGGTACGGAAGTCGGATGCGATCAGCGCTTCCAGGGCGTGATGGCGCACTTGATGCAGTCGTCCTGTCGCTGTTCGAAGATGCGGTAGCCCTCCAGGATCTTGTTCAGGGGCAGGCTGTGGGTGATGAGCGGGTTGGTGTCGATGCGGCCGCGCTCGATAAGGCGGATCAGCTCCGCGCTGTGGGTGGCGTCCACACCGCCGGTACGGAAGGTCAGGTTCTTGCCGTACATCAGGTGCAGGGGCAGGCTCTGCGCTTCTTCATACATGGCCACCACAGCCACGGTGGCATTGGGACGGGCCACTTTCCAGGCGGTCTGGAAGGTATCGTGCCCGCCCGCGCATTCGATGACCGCATCGGCGCCCAGACCGCCGGTGGCGTCGAGGATGAGCACTTCCACGTCATCCGCGGTGGCGTCGATGGTCAGGTCGGCATAACCGCGTTCCTGCGCCAGCTGCAGGCGGCTGGGCAGGATGTCCACGGCGATGACCTGCGCGGGGCCGAACAGGCGCGCGCACTGCATGGCGCACAAGCCCACAGGCCCGGCCCCCAGCACGGCTACGCTGTCGCCGGGGCGGATGGCGGCCAGTTCCGCACCAAAGTAGCCGCTGGCCAGCACGTCGCCCACCAACAGTACGTCCTGATAGGACAGGGAATCGGGGATGGGGTCGAGGCCGTTGTCCGCAAAGGGCACGCGCACATACTCGGTCTGGCAGCCGTCGATGCGGCAGCCCAGCTCCCAGCCGCCGTGGCGGCAGTTGTTGACGTAGCCCTGGCGACAGAACCAGCAGGTACCGCAAAAGGTTTCCACATTGGCGGCCACACGCTGGCCGGGGCGCACTTTGCGCACCTCGCTGCCCGTTGCCACCACTTCGCCCACGAATTCGTGCCCTAGCACCGTGCCGGGCAGGGCACGCGGTACCGCGCCGTTGCGGATATGCAGGTCACTGGCGCAGATGCTGGAAAGTTCCACTTTGACGATGGCGTCGCGCGGATCCTGTATCTGCGGCAGGGGACGTTCCTCCAGCCGCAGGTCGTTGGTACCGTGATAGACCAGTGCATGCATGGTTTCAGCCATAAGCCCCTCCTTGTGCGGACATGCAGCCGTCATATCCGTCCACTATGGCGGGCTTTGGACAGTGTGTAAAGCGTTCCCATCCGGCCCGTCCGTCCGGGGCTTCATGGAACGGGCCGTCCCGCGGCATCAGGACTTGCGGATGAGCGTGGGCAGGTCGTCTTCCGTGGAGCAGAAGCGTTCCCAGCGGAAATCGCGGCGGTCTTCCAGCAGGCGGGGGACAAGGTCCAGCACATCGGCGGGCCAGAAGCAGTCAGGACGGGGATGGTGCACGCCCGGTCGTCCGGCCTGCGGACGGCAGGCAAGGATGGCTTGTTGCCATTGCGCCGGGATGGCCTCCAGACCGTACACGGCCCCCAGCAGGGCCCCGCAGATGGCGGCGTTGGTGTCCGTATCACCGCCGCGCCGTACGGTATCCACCACACCTTCCTCCAGCGTGGGCGCATGCAGCAGCTGCCACAGGGCATTGTGCAGGGCGATGCGGACCCAGCCCATCTTGTGTACATAATCCGCAGGCGCTTCGTGCGGCGCCAGCTCCAGGATCTCGTACAGACAGGGCTCAAGCTGCCGCCGCCGGGCAAGCCTGAGCAGCCAGGCGTACAGGTCCTGGGGAGAATCGCCGCTGCGGATGGCCTGCGAGATGAGGCAGGCATACAGGGCGTTGGCCTGCTGACAGACCGGATGGGCATGGGTCAGGGCCGCATCCTGCTGCGCCCAGCGGGCCACGTCGTGCCAGTGGCGGGTGGCGCCGAAGATGCCCAGCGGGCTCACACGCATGAGAGCACCGTTGGCCTGGCTGTCCGGGTCGGGATGCCCGCGCAGGCCCAGGGCGATGGTCCGGCCCATGTCGAAGGGGCGGCTTTCCAGCCAGAAAAGATAACGGCGGCGGGCTTCTTCGGCATCGTATTCCACGGCTTCGGCCAGCAGACGAGCCAGCATGAGGGCCATTTCCGAGTCGTCCGTGGGTTGCCCGGCCAGGATATTCCAGGTACCGCCGTCTTCCAGCAGACGGGGACCATCGGGATAGCGTTCGCGGATGGTGGCCGGGGAGCAGAATTCCACCAGACCGCCCAGGGAATCCCCGGCGATCTGGCCCATGAGACAACCGGCGGCACGGTCGAACAGGGGATCGGTATGGCTGGGCATGGAACTTCCTTTCTTTCAGATGACAGATGGTGGGGAAAGGCCTGCGGGAGAGCATGTCCTTCTCTACTTCGAATGGAGATACCAGACCATCGTTCCATTTTGCGGAATGGAGCATGCCGTCCGCTGCTGTGCGAGGTATTTTATCATCATCTTTCACCCAGATATTTTTTCTGAAAAGCAGATTGTACGCGCTCATGTGGCTGCGGGCACAGCCCGGAGGCGGGCGCTGTGGCAAGATTGGCCTGCTCACGCTGATGCGACCATTGGGGACGTGGCAGCGGGGGACAACAGGCAGGCCGCCCTCGTGGAAGGCGGCCAAACAGGCAGGAGGGCAGGATGGACGGCAGCATGCAGATGGAGGCCGCGCCCCGGGCGTGTCCCCAGCCGGGGAGATGGAAGGGCCGCGCGGCTCTGGTGGGGGCCTCGCTGGCCTTTGTGCTGGGGGCAGCCCATTTTTTTCGCAGCGGGCAGCATGGCCTTGCTTGTGTTTGTCTGGTCTGGGCCGGGCTGCTCTGGCGGCCGGTGGCCTGGCTGCGGCGCAGTGCCGCGGTCTTTTTGCTGGGGCTGGCCGCGGAGTGGGGCATGACGACGCTGGCCCTGGCCCGCTGGCGTCTGCAACTGGGCCAGGACTGGCTGAGGATGGCCTGCATACTGGGGGCGGTGGCCGCGCTTACCCTGCTGGCGGCCGCAGCCCTGCGCAGTCGCGCCTGCCGCAGGGACGAGGTCTCCGGTCCCCGTGCCCAGGCGCTCGCCTGTCTGCTGGTCTCGGCCCTGCTGTTGCTGCTGGACGGGCTGCGGCCTGATCTTTTGCTGCTGCACCGGCTCGTACCGGGCTGGGGAGCGGTGCAGGCCCTGCTGGCCGGTCTGTGGGCGGGCCTCGTCTATGGCTGGCTTGCGGACAGGCGTCGGGCCCCCGTATGGCGGCGGCGCATCTGGCTGCTGTTTTCCTGCGTGTTTTTCGGGCAGCTGCTGGCGGGGCTTTTCCTGCACAGCCTGTTCCTTTTGCAGGGCGTGCCGCACCTGCCCGTGCCGGGACTCATCCTGTCCGGCCCGCTGTACCGGGGCGGGGGCTCGCTCTTCATGCCCGGGCTGTTCGCGGTCTCGCTGCTGCTGGCGGGCAGTGCCTGGTGCAGTCATCTGTGCTATCTGGGCGTCTGGGATGCCCGGGCGGCGGATGCCGGGCCCCGCAGCGGCCGGGGCGTGCCCGCGCTCTGGCGCAAGATGCGCTGGGGCCTGCTGGCCGTGAGCCTGCTCCTGCCTTTGGGGCTGCGCCTTGCCGGGCTGCCGTGGCCCTGGGCCCTGGTCTTCGCGCTGGCGCTGGGGCTGGCCCTGTTGCCCTGTGCCCTCTGGCTGAGCCGGAAGCTGGGCATCCCGGTGTATTGTTGCGGCATCTGTCCGCTGGGGATGACGGCTAACCTGCTGGCGCGTCTCTCCCCGTGGCGTCTGCGCCGGAACGGGCACTGCACGGGATGCGGGGCCTGTGCGCGGGTCTGCCGATACGGCGCCCTGCGCCTGGACGGGGACGGCAGGGTCGCCGGCCCGGACTGGCGCTGCACCCTGTGCCGGGACTGCATGTCCGTCTGCCGTCATAGGGCCCTGGAGATCCGTTGCTGCGGACAGGGCGGGGCGTGGGTGGAGCAGGCACTGCTCTGTTCGCTGAGCGTCCTGCATACGCTCTTTCTCTTCATGGGACGTGTCTGATGCCCTGAGGGCCCGGCAGCTCCCGTGACGTTTCCTGTGGCCGTTCCCCGCGCAGAAAAAAAGGAGGACGGCCGCTGCGGCCGTCCTCCCGTTTTGCGCCAGCAGGGATGGTTTACGGCAGCACCAGCTGAAAATCGGGACGGAAGCTGTCCAGCAGGGAGAGCAGTTCCTTCACCGGTGCGGCGTTCTGGAGCAGGCCCTGCTGCACGGCCTGTTCAGGTGTCAGGCGGCCTTCGAACAGGGCCATCATCTGAAGGCGGGTGCAGGTGAGCAGGGGGGCACGACGGTCACGATCCGCCCTGTGCGCCGTGAGCACGCTGTTGGCCAGATGCAGTTCCCAGCCTTCCTGCGTGTCTGTCAGGCGGATGAGCAGATCCAGCGTCTTGCCCTGGGCCCGGACCCCATCCAGACGCACGCCCAGATAGTCGAAGTACAGGACCGCGGGCATGGCCCTGGCCTGCGTGTTGACGGGGCTGGCGGCATTGGCGGGCACGGCGGGCGGCAGGCCCCGCAGGTCGCGGGCGCCGCTCAGGTAAAAGTTGCGCCAGGGGGCGCTCTCGGCCTGATAGCCCAGCTGTTCCAGGGCATCGGCGGCCAGCTCGCGGGCGGCTTTGTTGTCCGGCTCGGCAAAGATCACGTGGTCGAGCACCTGGGCCACCCAGCGGTACTGGCCGGCCTCAAAGTCCTTGCGGGCCCGCTTCAGGACGGCATCGGCACCGCCCATGTATTCCACATATTTGCGGGCGGCCTCCACCGGGGCCAGCATGTGCAGGTGCGCGGGATTGCCGTCGAACCAGCCCAGATAATAGTTGTACACGGCCTTGGCATTGTGGTTGAGGCTGCCGTAATAGCCGCGCAGGCTGAAGACCCGCTGCAGTTCGGGAGGCAGGCGCAGGGTCTCTGCGATCTCCAGCATGGTCTGTCCCTTGTTGGCCAGATGCAGGGTCTGGTCATTGATGTAGCGGTACAGGTCCCGCATCAGGCCCAGCTCGGTACGCACCCGTTCCGCTCCCCAGACGGGCCAGTGGTGCATGCCGTACAGGACCTCCGCCTCGCCGCCCCAGCGCTGCAGGCTCTCGTCCAGGGCACGGCTCCAGCACAGGGGATCGCGCGCCTTGGCCCCGCGCAGGGTGTAGAGGTTGTGCATGGTGTGGGTGCAGTTCTCGGCGGCGGTCAGGGCCTTGAGCTCAGGGATGTACCAGTGCATCTCCGCCGGGGCCTCGGTGTTGGGCGCCATCTGGAAGATGAAGGTCAGGCCGTCCAGCTGCAGGGTCTCGCCATCCTTTTCGATGAGGCGGGTGGGCTCCAGCAGGCCCGACGTGCCGCGGGAGGTGGCCAGCCCCAGCCCGGCGCCCACATGCCCGCGCGGCGAAGGGGGCAGCAGGGAGCCGTACATGTACTGGGCCCGGCGGCTCATGGCATTGCCGGCCAGCACGTTTTCGGCCACGGCCGCTTCCATGAAGCCCTTGGGCGCGATGATCCGCACCTTGCCGGCGGCTACGTCCTTTTCATCCACCACGCCGTGCACGCCGCCGTAATGGTCCACATGGCTGTGGGAATAGATGACGGCCACCACCGGCTTGTGCGGCCGGTGGGCGTAATAGAGCTTGAGGGCCGCCGCGGCGTTCTCGGCGGAGATGAGCGGATCGACCACGATGATACCGCTGTCGCCCTCGATGATGGTCATGTTGGAAAGGTCGGCATTGCGGATCTGGTAGAGGCGGTCCACGACCTTGTAGAGGCCGTCGCGCAGCACCAGCTGGCTTTACCGCCACAGGGAAGGATTGACCGTATCCGGCGCCTGGGTGGGCATGATGACCGACGGCGGAAAGTCGCGGCTCATGGCCGGGGCCAGAAAATCATAGGGGGCCAGGTTCCAGGTCTCGCGGCCGTTGGCGTCGAGGATGCGGCCCCTGTCCGGCAGGGGAGCCAGAAAGCCGCGCTGGGCATCCTGAAAATCCTGCCGGTCGGCAAAGTCCACTTCTTTGCTCATGGCCGCGTGGGCGGCGCGTGTGTGCCCCG
>ERZ1673738.4511-NODE-4511-length-13758-cov-26.949646_pt1 | contig 13758 bp, 11 predicted proteins | sample MGYA00580198_ERZ1673738 | MGnify/ENA primary metagenome ERZ1673738 (study PRJEB41218, sample SAMN15661784) | gut metagenome | host: Homo sapiens | place: Canada: London | collected 2015-08-20/2019-03-30 | study: EMG produced TPA metagenomics assembly of... | reverse complement strand
AAGCAGATACTCTCCTTTTTTGGCAAAAACGCGCCGCACATGGGGCGCTTTGCCCTGATTTTAGCACAATTGCACCCTGAGTGCAACGCGCGCCCTTGACAAAGAGTTGCGTTTTGACGATAATATGGAGATACGAAAACACGAAACAGCTGCTGGCCGGGCAGGGGGCCCGGACAGCGGGAGAAGGAGGCAGATACATGCGCGTTATTGCAGGAGAAGCACGGGGCCGCAGGCTGGAAGCCCTGCCCGGCACCGAGATCACCCGCCCGACGATGGATCAGGTCAAGGAGGCCATGTTCAGCATCGTCCAGTTCGACCTGCCCGGTGCCCGGGTGCTCGACCTCTACGCAGGCAGCGGCCAGCTGGGCATCGAGGCCCTGAGCCGGGGTGCGGCCCGGTGCGTGTTCCTGGACGAGAACCGGGAGGCCGTGAACATCGTGATGAAGAACTGCAAGAACTGCGGCGTGTTTGACCGCAGCCGGGTCAACATCGGCGAGGCGGCACGGTATCTCTCCGCCTGCCATGAGCAGTTCGACATCGTGCTGCTGGACCCGCCCTTCCACACCGGCACGCTGGAAAAGATCCTGCCTGGCGTGGACAAATGCCTGGCTCCGGGCGGCATCGTGATCTGCGAGAGTGAGACCGGCCTGGTGCTGCCTGCCGAGGTGGGCGGCATGACCCTGAAAAAACAGTATAAATACGGCAAAGTCCTGCTGTGGAAGTATGGTAAGCCCCGGCAGAGCGCCGGAGAGGGAGATGCGGAATGAACGTAAACGAGCTTTTGGATACCATTGAGGATACGCTGGAGGAGAGCGCCGGAATGCCCCTTTCGGGCGGCAAGCGCATCGTGGATGTGGAGCAGATCCGGGACTATCTGGACGAGATCCGCCAGAACCTGCCTGTGGAGCTGCGGCAGGCCCAGTCCATTGTCAGCGACCGTGCCCAGCTCATCGAATCGGCCAACGCACAGGCGCAGGCCATTGTAAAAAAGGCCGAGGAGCGCGCCCGTGTGCTGGTGAGCGAGGCTGAGATCGTCAAGGCGGCCCAGCAGCGCGCCGGAGAGATCGTCTCCGCCGCCCAGACTGAGGCCCGCACTGTCCGCCAGACCGTGACCGACTACTGTGATAATATGCTCAAGACCACGGAAGAGACGATGGCGGAAAACGCCGCACAGGTCAAAAATGTCCGTGCAAACCTGCGCCAGGGCCCCCGGAAACAGCTCTGATGCGGGAATGTGAAATTTCCCGGTGAGAGCTTCCGGCCCCTGCAAGCAAAAACGACGGCTTGCAGGGGCTTTTTTTGGTACATTTTGAGAGAAAAAACAAAAGGGAAACTCTTGCAATCAGGGGCCTGTTTTGTTACAATAAAATTGTATCCTCAAGGCTGACCGGGCCACAAACTCCCGGCAGGCCGCAGGCCGCTTTCCCGGGCAGCAGCTCCGGGCAGAAAAGGGCGGCAGATGCAGGATCTTATCTGAGTTTTGAAAGGAGGCTGGGAACATGGACACAGAAAAAACAGCACAGCCCTTTGACCCGGCCTCGTTTGAGCATGTCCCGGTGCTGCTGAACGAGTGCCTGGACGGCCTGAATATCGACCCGGCGGGCACCTATCTGGACGGCACGGCGGGCGGCGCGGGGCACTCCCGCCAGATCGCCCTGCGGCTGAACGGCGAGCAGGGCGGCAGGCTCATCTCGCTGGATCAGGACCCCGATGCCGTGCAGACGGCCCGGGCCCGGCTGGCGGGCCTGCCTGCCACCGTGGTGCAGATCAATTTCCGCTATGCCGGACAAGCTCTGGAGCAGCTGGGCATTGAAACGATCAACGGCGCGCTGCTGGATCTGGGCGTGTCCAGTCATCAGCTGGATGACGCGGCCCGGGGCTTTTCCTACCGGGCAGATGCCCCGCTGGACATGCGGATGAGCCAGGAGGGGGAGACGGCCGCCGATCTCGTGAACAGCGAGAGCCGGGAGGAGCTGGCCCGTATCCTGCGGGATTACGGCGAGGAGCCCTTCGCCTGGCAGATCGCGGGCAGGATCGTGGAAGCCCGGGAAACTGCCCCCATTGAAACGACATTGCAGCTGGCGGATATCGTGGCCAGCGCCATGCCCCCGGCGGAGCGCCGGAAGAACAAAAACCCCTCCCGCCGCACCTTCCAGGCACTGCGCATTGCGGTAAACCATGAGCTGGACGCACTGGAAGAGGGGCTGGACACCATTTTTGCGCATCTCGCACCGGGTGGAAGACTTTGCGTGATCACCTTCCACTCGCTGGAGGACCGGCTGGTCAAAAACAAGTTCCGCCGCTGGTCCACCGCCTGCACCTGCCCGCCGGAGTTCCCGGTGTGCGTCTGCGGCGGCAAAGCCAAGGCAAAGCTGATCACACGCAAACCCATTGAAGCCAACACGCAGGAGCTGGAAGAGAACCGGCGCAGCCGCTCGGCCCACCTGCGGGTTTTGGAAAAGATCTGAGGGCGGCAAAGCCCCGGAGATGTGAGGAGGAGATCACCATGGGTCAGGCAGCATACGATATGACAGAGGTTCGGCGCAGAAGAGCGCCGCAGGCACAGCCCAAAGTCCCGCTGCGGGTAGAAAAGGGCGGCAAAAAGCGGCTGAACCCCGTGCGGGCCGCCATGCAGCACGCGCTGCAGCTGGTGGGCGCGGCTTTGCTGGTGGGCTTTGCGGTAAGCCTGCTGTGGAGCGAGGCACAGCTGGTGGAGCTGAATTCTCAGATCCAGAGCGCCAAGGCAGAGCTTGTGAGCGAGCAGAGCCAGTATACATACTACAACAGTGCCCTGAACAGCCGCACCAACATCACAAGTGTTGAGGAGACCGCCACCCGCCTGGGGCTGATGAAGATCGACCAGAGCCAGATCACCTACATCCGGCTGGATGAGGGCAGCGTTCTGGTGCGCAAGGCATCCGCTGTGCGGCAGTGGTCGGATCTGCTCCACGATGGGGCAATGACCATTCTTGCCTCTGTCAGAACGGCAAAATAAACCAAACAACGAAAAGCGTGCGGCAGCGCACGCTTTTTCGGTTTTCTTCGGGAGTACGCAATGCAAACACCATCCTCCAATCCCAAAAAGAACAGTGCCCGCCGCCGCAGTGCGGACCCGCACGCACGGCTCAGTGCCCGGCTGCGTCATATCAGCTTTGGTGCCGCCGTGCTTCTTGTGGTGGTCGCCGCGCTGACCGTGATCTACAGCCTGTACAAGATCCAGATCCGCGACGGTGCCACCTACCGCCAGTACGCCGCCGAGCAGCAGCTGCTGGACAGCACCATTCAGGCCACCCGCGGTGAGATCTACGACACCAGCGGCATCACGCTGGCCTCCACCAGCGTGGTCTGGACCATCTGGGCCGACCCCTCTTACAGCACGGCCCTGTATACCACCACCACCGATCAGGATACCAAGGCGGAGACCCGCACCATCGATGAAGCCGCCATGAAGGAGGTCTGCACCCAGATCACCCTGCGCCTGCTTTCGGGCGACGGCGAGAGTCTGGACAGCGTGGACACCACTTCAGCGGAGTACCAGACCCAGTATCAGGCGGTCTGCGATGCCCTCTCCCAAAACGAAAGCTCCTATCAGGTGCTGGCCACCAAGGTCAACAACGCCATCAAGCTCTCCATTGAAGAATACGTCAAGACCTACAACAAGGCCCACAGCAAGAGCGGAAAATCCGCCGGTGCGCTGGAAAAGATCCTGGCCAAGCTGGGTCTGGGCCAGCAGGAGAGCGACGACGGCACCCCCACTGTCCGCAAGGGGCGGGTGTCGGTGTCGGCCTCCAAGGGCTTCCAGCGGGATTATCCCTACGGCCGCTTTGCCGCTGCCGTGCTGGGCTTCTGCAATGCGGATGGTCAGGGCGTGTACGGTCTGGAAAACTCCTATGAGTCCACGCTGGCCGGTGTGAATGGCCGCACCATCACCCTGCGCAATGCCTACGGCAACGCCATTGCCGATGAAAACGCCACTACCTACGCCGCCAAGGACGGCTCCAATCTGGTGCTCTCGCTGGATGTGAACATTCAGGAGGTGGTGGAGCGCTACCTGAACGAGGCCGTGGCGGCCAACACTGTTGAGAACCGCGGCTGCGCCATTGTGATGAATGTCAAGACCGGTGCCATCCTTGCCATGGCCTCCAAGCCGGACTTTGACCCCAATGACCCGCAGGATTTCAGCGCCAATCTGGCCTACCTGACGGAGCAGGTGCAGGCTGAGCCGGAGCTGTACACTATTTACAAAAAAGACGAGAACGGTAACTACCTGCGGGACGAGAACGGCCAGAAGATCGTGGATGCGGAGGCCGACTACACCGGCACCTACCGGGATATCCAGTGGAAGAACAAGACCATCACCGAGCTGTACTACCCCGGAAGTGTGTTCAAGGTCATCACCGCCGCCATGGGTGTGGACAGCGGCAAGGCAACCTATTACACCACCCTGAACTGTTCCGGCGCGTACAGCGTGGCAAAGCAGACCTACCACTGCGCCGGCAGAAAGGCGCACGGGGCCCAGAATCTGGCCGAGGCCCTGCGCAACAGCTGCAACATCTACTTTGTCCAGCTGGGCCAGCGCGTGGGTTCCAGCCTGTTCTATGATTACTTTGATGCCTTTGGCTTTACCGAGCGCACCGGCGTGGACCTGCCCAATGAGACCAGCTTTATGCAGTATTACAGCAAGAGCCGTTTGGGCGAGGTGGAGCTGGCCTCCTCCGCCTTTGGTCAGGCCATGGCCGTGACCCCGCTGCAGGTGTGCACTGCCGTCTCGGCGGCAGTCAACGGCGGCTATCTGGTCACCCCCCATGTGGTGGATAAGATCACGGACCAGAACGGCAATGTGGTGCAGGAGATCGGCACCAACATCCGCCGTCAGGTCATCAGCGAGAGCGCCAGCGAGACCATCCGCCAGATCATGGAGTTTGAGGTGGGCGACGGAACCCAGGGCGGCGGCGGCAACGCCTACGTTGCAGGCTACCGCATCGGCGGCAAATCCGGTACCTCCGAGCAGCTGAACATGGACCGCCGCGCCGATGGCGACTACAAGAAGGTGGCATCCTTTGCGGCTGTCCTGCCTGCCAACGACCCGGAGATCCTGGTCTATGTCATGCTGGACGACCCCAACAATGCCCGCACCGACTATTCCTCCATTCTGGCGGCTCCGGTGGTGGGCAACATCATCAGTGAGATCGCGCCCTATCTGGGCATCGCCACCGATGGCGTGGACCGCAGCGGCACCACCGTCAAGGTGCCCAACCTGACGGGCAAGGAGTGGAGCAACGCGCAGGTGCAGCTGAACATCAAGGGCTTGAAGCATCACCTGGCCGAGAGCGAATCCGACCAGACCGCCGCCCTTGTCACCTACCAGTACCCCCGTGCGGGGGCAGAGGTGCCCTATGGCACCACCGTTTATCTGTATACCGATACCTATGAGGGCAAGCACGCCGAGGTGCCGGACGTGACCGGCAAGAGCGCGGACTTTGCCCGGCAGATGCTGAACGCCGCAGGGCTCAACTGCACAGTCGAAGGCTCCGGCACGGTCCAGAGCCAGAGTGAGGCACCCGGCTCCAGCGTCCAGCAGGGAACCATCGTACATCTGATCTGTGGATAAAGGGGAATGAGAGTATGGAAGCAATTGCAGCAAACATCCTGTTGGAGGGCCTGGCGGTCAACGCGCTGGCCCAGTGCGAGACCCCGGTCACGCTGGTGACCACCGACAGCCGTGAGGTCTGCCCCGGGTGCATCTTTGTGGCGTTCCCGGGCGAAAAATTCGACGGCCATGATTTTGCCGCCAAGGCGCTGGAAAACGGCGCGCTCTGCGTGGTGCTGAACCACCCCGTGGAAGGCGTGCCGGAGGAGAAGAGCGTGATCTGCCCGGACAGCTACCACGCCATGATGGTGCTGGGGGCCAATTATCGCAGCCAGTTCCACCCCAAAGTGGTGGGTGTGACCGGCAGCGTGGGTAAGACCACCACCAAGCAGATGACCTACGCCGCCATAGCAGGCTTTGGCAGTACCATCAAGACCGAGGGCAACCAGAACAATGAGCTGGGCCTGCCCCGCACCATGTTCCGCATCGGCAAAGAGACCCAGTACGCCGTGGTGGAGATGGGAATGAGCCACGCCGGAGAGATCGAGCGCCTGAGCAAGTGCGCCCGCCCGGATGTAGGCATCATCACCTGCATCGGGGTGTCCCACATCGGCAATCTGGGCAGTCAGGAGAACATCTGCAAGGCAAAGCTGGAGATCTGCGCCGGTCTGCCGGAGGGAGCCCCGCTGGTGCTGAATGGGGACGACCCCTTCCTGCGCAAGGCCGTCCTGCCCGACCATGTCCGTCCGGTCTGGTTCAGCCTGGGCGATGAGAACGCTGATGTCTGTGCCCTGTCCATCCAGCAGGATGAAAAGGGCATGAGCTTTGTGCTGGAGGATCACGAGGAGGGGACTTTCCTCGTAAAGATCCCCGCCATGGGCCGGCATAATGTGGCCAACGCACTGGCTGCCTACTGCGCCGCCACCCGTCTGGGGCTGAATGCCCGCCGGGTCATTGCCGGTCTGGCTGACTTTGAGCAGACCGGAATGCGCCAGAAGGTGGTGCACGTCAGAGGCGTGGATGTCATTGAGGATTGCTACAATGCCAACCCCGACAGCATGAAGGCCGCGCTGGCCATGTTCAGGGAATATCCCTGCAAGCGCCGCTTTGCCCTGCTGGGCGATATGCTGGAGCTGGGCGATATCAGCCGCGCCGCCCACGAGGAGGTGGGCCGTCAGGCCGTGGAGAACAAGGTGGACTACCTCGTCACCTATGGCGAGCAGGCCAAGCGCATTGCCGTGGTGGCTGCTGCCAAGGGGCTGCCCACCCTCCATGCCGACACCTACGCTCAGGCCGCCGAGGCCCTGCTGAACAAAATGCAGCCCGGCGATGCCCTGCTGGTCAAGGCCAGCCGCGGCATGGCACTGGAAAAAGTGCTGGAGATCTTTTACAAGGAGTAACATCGAGCTATGATTCGTTTCGCCTTGATCGCCGCCTCAACGCTGGGGTTCTTCCTCACGGCGGCGCTCGGGAATCTGATGGTGCCGCTGCTGCGGGCGTTCCAGGGACGCTGGGATGAGCCCAAGGCCCGGCAGACACCATCGCCCAAGCAGGAAGCACCGGATGCCGAGCCGGAGCGCCCGCCGCAGGCCCCCACCATGGGCGGGCTCTGCCTGATGGTGGGGGTGCTGACCGCTGTGGGTGTGGGCTGGACAGCCGCCTGTGTGGCTCAGCCTGAGCTGCTGGGGGCCGAGAGCCTGTTCTCGGTCCGGCTGCTCACAGCGCTGCTGGGAGCTTTGCTCTTTGGCGGCGTGGGCCTGCTGGAGGATCTGGCCCGCATCCGCAGCCGTTCTGTGCTGGGTCTGCGGCGGCACACCCGCCTTGGGCTGGAAGCCGCTGCCGGTGCCGTGGTGCTGGTGCTGCTGGGAGCCAAAGGCTGCCTTGCAGCCGGGATCACCCTGCCGGGTGTGGGCTATGTCGATCTGGGCATTGCAGCCCCGCTGCTGTGGGAAGGGCTGCTGGTCGCACTGGCCGAGTGTGCCCGCATTGCCGATGGCATGGACGGCATCGTCTGCGGCACGTCCTTTGCGGCCATGCTGGGCCTGATGGGGGTGATGACCCTGCTGGGCTGGTTCCCGCTGGGCGTTCTGCCCGCCGCACTGGCCGGTTCCCTGATGGCCTTCCTGCTCTGGAACTTCCCGCCCGCAAAGCTGCGGCTGGGCAGCGTGGGCAGCCTGTTTCTGGCCGGGATGCTGGGGTGCGTTCCCCTGTGCATCGGCTGGCCCGACCTCACCCTGCCGCTGGCCCTGCCCTTCTGGCTGGAGGGCGGCATGGTGGCCCTGCAGATCCTGGTCTGCAAGGCCAGCCGGGGCCGCAGGCAGCTGTTCCGCTCGGCACCGCTCCACCGTTGGCTGGAGCTGCGGGGCCAGAGCGCGGAACAGATCTTTTATACCTTTTGTGTCATTGCCATGCTGGGCGTGGCGCTGACCGTTCAGCTGGCAAAAATCAGTTAAGGAGGGGTGCAGTTTGGCAACACTCCGCAGAAAAAAAGCAGAGCCTTTTTCCGTCTTTCAGCGGGACCCCGGCCCCTGGCCGCCCATCCTGCTCAACTGGATGGCGACCCTGGCCATCATCATGGTGTTCGGGCTGGTCATGCTGTTCAGTGCAAGCTATACCACGGGCTATCTCCGCTTTGGGGACAGCTTCCATTACATCAAATCCCAGCTGCTCTGCACGGTGCTGGGCCTGGGCATGATGTTCTTGTTCTCCTATTTTGACCACCGTTTCCTGCGCAGAATGGTCAAGCTGGGCTATATCGTCTGCCTGATCCTGCTGGTGCTGGTGCTGTTCAGCAGCCCCATCAACGGCTGCCGCCGGTGGATCAGCTTCGGCGGCCTGACCTTACAGGCCTCCGAGGTGGCAAAGTTTGAGATGATCCTGCTCACGGCAGACATCGCCGCCAGGACCCCGCAGGTCAAATTCGGCGAGCTGCCCCTGCGCAAGTGGGTCCACCACAGCATCGTGGTGGAGCTCATCCGGCCCATCCTGTGGCTGGTGCCTGTCCTGATCCTGCTGGTGCTGGAGCCCCACATGTCGGGCATCCTGCTGACCACGGCCATCGTGGGCACCATCCTGCTGCTGGGCGGCAGCGGTGGCATCATTACCTGGGGCTGTGCCGGTGCCGCGCTGTTCCTGCTGGAGACTTTGCTGAAGCATGTGGACTCCATTGACTACCTGCAGAGCCGTCTGGACGGCTGGACGCAGGATCTTGACCAGATGACCAGCCAGACCAAGCAGAGCCTGTACGCCATCGGCTCAGGCGGTGCCACGGGGCTGGGGCTGGGCAACAGCATCGAAAAGCAGCTCTGGCTGCCGGAGAGCACCAACGACTTTATCTTCAGTGTCGTGTGCGAGGAACTGGGCTTCGTCGGTGCGGTGATCGTCATCGTGCTGTTCGTCCTCTTTCTGGTGCAGGGCTTCTGGATCGCCTTCCATGCCGAAAACCGGTTCTGCACGCTGGTGGGCATCGGCATCATGGCGCAGATCGCCTGGCAGGTGTTCTGCAACATCGCCGTTGTCACCAACACCCTGCCCAACACCGGCATTTCGCTGCCCTTCTTCTCCTCCGGCGGCACCAGTCTGATCCTGCTGCTGGCCGAGATGGGCGTTATGGTCAATATCGGACGCAACGGCGAACGGGCCCGTCTGGAGCGGGAGGAAGCCCACGCCGAGCGGGAGCGCCAGCGCAAGGCAAAGACCATTGTGCTGGATACCGCGCGCAGAGCGCAGACAGAACAGTAAGGAGGAACCAAGATGCGTGTACTCATTGCAGCCGGCGGCACTGCCGGCCATATCAACCCGGCTCTGGCCATTGCGGGAGCCATCAAAAAGGCCGACCCCACCGCCGAGATCCATTTTGCGGGCCGGAAAGAGGGCATGGAGTACCGTCTGGTCACACAGGCGGGCTATCCCTTCCATCACATCGAGATCACCGGCTTTCAGCGGAAGCTGAGCCTGAACAATATCAAGCGGAACATCATTACCCTGTGGAATCTGGCACTCTCCGGCCCCAAGGCCAAAAAGATGATGAAGGACATCCAGCCCGACCTGGTCATTGGCTGCGGCGGCTATGTCTCCGGCCCGGTGGTGCGCTGCGCCGCCAGACAGGGCATCAAGACCGCCCTGCATGAGCAGAACGCCTTTCCCGGTGTGACCAACAAGCTGCTGGCCCCGGATGTGGACATCGTGTTCGCCGCCGTGCCCGCCGCCGTGGAAAAGCTGGGCGCACCCGAAAAGACCATCGTGGTGGGCAACCCCGTCCGGCCTGAGGTGTTCACCCAGGCGAAGAACCGGGAAGCCATCCGTGCCGAACTGGGCGCGGGGGACCGCACCGTGATCCTCTCCTTCGGCGGCAGTCTGGGTGCCCGCCGTGTGAACGAGGTGGTGGCCGACCTCTGCGCATGGGAGCAGAAGAACAAAAAGCCTGTCCTTCATCTCCATGCCACCGGCCAGTACGGCGTGCAGCTGTTCCGGGATCTGGAAAAGGAAAAGGGCTTTGCCCCCGGCGAGAGCCTTGTGGTGAAGGAATACATCAACAACATGCCCGAGCTGCTGGCAGCAGCGGACCTTGTCATCAGCCGTGCCGGTGCCCTGACGCTGGCCGAGCTGGAGGCTGTGGGCCGTGCCGCTGTGCTCATCCCCAGCCCCAACGTGGCCGAGAACCACCAGTATTACAACGCCATGGAGCTGCAGAAGGCCGGTGCCGCTGTGGTCATTGAGGAAAAAGACCTGACCGGCGAAAAGCTGGTGCAGACCGTTTCCGGGATGCTGGCCCAGCCCGGCAAGCTGGCTGAGATGGGCCGCAATGCCCGGAGCCTGTCGGTGGACGACAGCCTGGACCGCATTGCGGATGCCCTGCTCAAGCTGGTCAAGACCCCGTAACGGAAGGAAAAAACAGAGGAAAGGAGGTGCAGCCGGATGCCGCAGAATGACCGGAACAGCCGGAACCGCAAGCGCCGCCGGGCCTACGATCAGACCCGGGATGACCGGCGCGGCGGGCAGAGCACCCAGCGCCGCAGCAGCGCGGGTGCAGGCAGTGACCTGGGGTACAGCGGGTACGCAGGGTATTCCTCCGGCGGCCACCCCATTACGAACCCCAATTATGACCCCGATGCGCCCCGCCCCAGCCGGTATACGGAACGCACGGTGAACTACGGCTCCTACCCGGATAACAGCATCACCTTTCCCACCGGCGGGCGGAGCAGCCAGAGCGGCGCACAGCGCCCCCGCAGCGGGCAGAACGGCTCCGGGGGCAATCAGCGGAACCGCCGCCCGTCTGGCGGCCAGAACCGGAACGCCCAGCGCCGCCCACAGAACGCCCAGAGCCGCAGCGGCCAGCGGATGCGGCCGGTGCAGAGGCAGAACGCCCGGCGTGACCCCGTCCGGCGGGAGGGCAGGAAAAAGCGGAAGCTGACCCGGGCCGCCATCCGGCGGCGCAGGCTCATGCGGCGGCTCACGGCCCTTGTCATGCTGCTCTGCGTCATCGGCGCGGGGGTCTACCTCACCGTGACGATGCTGTTCAAGATCAGCTCCATTCAGGTGCAGACAGCGGACGGTGTGGTGCAGGAGGCCGGCGGCTATACCAGCGACCAGATCCTGCAGGCGCTGGATGTCCATCTGGAAGAGAATATCTTCAGTTTTGACCCCGGCAGCAAGGCCGCCGCGCTGGAAAAAGTGTTCCCCATGCTGGAGGATATCCGGGTGGAGCGGGATTACCCCGGCACCGTGGTGGTGCGGGTAACAGAAGCTCAGCCTGCCTGGGCCATGCAGACCTCCTCCGGCTGGCTGACCCTCTCGGGCGGCCTGAAGATCCTGGAGAAGGATTCTGCCCAGCCTGCCGGTCTGCCCACTCTGTACGGCGGCGAACCGGTCTCTGCCGAGCCCGGCGAACAGCTGACCTTTGCGGCAGAGCCCAAGGCCGACAGCACCCCGGACAGCGCCGCCGACAGCAGCGCCTCCGGCACTGTTGAGGAGGAGGCGGACCAGCGGCTGGAAAGCCTGAACACCCTGCTGGCTGCGCTGGATGCCGCAGGCATGAGCGCCGACGTGACCCGCATCGAGTTTGCGGATGTGGACGAGATGGCCTTCCTCTATCAGGACCGCATCAGCGTCTGGCTGGGCACCCTGAACGAGCTGGAATATAAGCTCAAGCTGGCAAAGCACGTCCTGCTGAATGAGGACGGCAAGGGCTGTGCCGCGACGGACACCGGCAAGCTGGACTTCACCCATATCAGCATGTCCAGCACCCGCAAGTTCACCTTTGCACAGGGTGAGCCGGAGCTGCCCTCCGGCTACATCTTGCCTGAACCGGTGGAGGAAACACCCGCCGAAGAAGGTGTGACCGGTGAGACGGCAGAAGGCACGGCCACAGACGGCACTGCCCCGGCAGACGGCACGGCCACAGACGGCACTGCCCCGGCAGACGGCACTGCCCCGGCAGAGGGCGAAGCCGCTGCAGATGCCGCTGCCGAAACACCAACGGATACCGCCGCAGCCCCGGCAGGCCCCGAAGCCGGACCGACGGCACAGCCGACCCCCGCCGAAGGAACGACCCCGGCGGCGGGCGATGCAAACCAACCCCAAACGACCCAATGAGGAGCGTGTAATGTTATGAAGCTGGAACAATTACTGGAAGGCGTGCCCTTTACGCTGGTGCAGGGCAGCCTGGATACCGAAGTGCAGGACATCATCTACGACAGCCGGAAGGCGGCCCCGGGCCTTGCCTTTGTCTGCATCGTGGGCACCCAGCGTGACAGCCACGAGTTTGCCGCGGACTGCGCCGCCAAGGGCGTGAGCGTGCTGGTCATCCAGCACGACATCGACCTTTCTGCCATGCCCGGTGTGACCGTGGTCAAGGTGGAGAGCAGCCGCTATGCCATGGCGCTGATGAGCGGCAACCTTTTTGGCAACCCCTCCCGCCAGATGACCATGATCGGCGTGACCGGCACCAAGGGCAAGACCACCACCACCCACATGATCAAGAGCGTGCTGGAAGCTGCCGGCCGCAAGGTGGGCATGATCGGCACCAACGGCATCTACTTTATGGGCCAGCATAAAGACACTGCCAACACCACCCCGGAGAGCTACGAGCTGCAAAAGACCTTCCGGGAGTTCCTGGATGCCGGCTGCGACACGGCCCTGATGGAGGTATCCAGCCAGGGCCTGATGATGGACCGCGTGGCCGGTGTGCACTACGATGTGGGCGTGTTCACCAACCTTTCGCCGGACCACATCGGCCCCGGGGAGCACAAGACCTTTGAGGAATACCGCAGCTGGAAGGGTCAGCTGTTCCAGCGCTGTGATGTGGGTGTGGTGAACATCGACGACGAGAACACCGAAGCCCTGCTGGAGGGACACACCTGCAAGCTGGTGACCTATGGCCGCAGCGAGCAGGCCGATTACCGCGCCAGCGGCTACGAGCTGCTGCGCACCCACGATTTCCTGGGTGTGAAGTTCCACGTCACCGGCAAGGACGAGATGGACGTGAAGGTGAATATGCCCGGCGAGTTCAGCGTGTACAACGCACTGGCTGCGCTGGCTGTGGGCAAGGTGCTGGGCCTGCCGGATCAGGCCATCCACGACGGTCTGGGCAAGTGCGTGGTCAAGGGCCGGGTGGAGCTGGTGCCCATCAGCAAAAAGTTCACCATCCTGCTGGACTACGCCCACAACGAGGTGTCCACCGAGAGCCTGCTGACCACCCTGCGGGCCTACAAGCCCCACCGTCTGGTGGTGGTGTTCGGCTGCGGCGGCAACCGCTCCAAGCTGCGCCGCTACGGCATGGGCGAGACCTGTGCAAAAATGGCGGATTTCTCCATCCTGACCGAGGACAACAACCGCTTTGAAAAGATCGAGGACATCCTCGCCGATATCCGGGTGGGCATGAACAAGGGCAACCCCGATGCCAAGTTTGTGGAGATTCCCGACCGTCTGGACGCACTCCACTACGCCGTGGATCACGCCCAGGAGGGCGACCTGATCGCCGTCATCGGCAAGGGTCACGAGACCTACCGCGACCGTGAGGGCGTGAAAACCCCCTTCCTGGAACGGGAGCTGCTGGAGGAATACGCCCAGCAGATCGGGTTGGAATAAACAACAAAAACGCGCTGTGTCGTTTTGATATGAACCCCAAAAGTTAGACAAAAAACGAATTAAGCGGCCCCAACGGTCTG
>ERZ1673738.4484-NODE-4484-length-13822-cov-4.795308_pt1 | contig 13822 bp, 8 predicted proteins | sample MGYA00580198_ERZ1673738 | MGnify/ENA primary metagenome ERZ1673738 (study PRJEB41218, sample SAMN15661784) | gut metagenome | host: Homo sapiens | place: Canada: London | collected 2015-08-20/2019-03-30 | study: EMG produced TPA metagenomics assembly of... | reverse complement strand
GTTCAATACTCTGCGCTTCGCAAAGGAAAACCAGCGCCTGCTTGCGGGGAAGCTCCTGTTTATCAACAGCATACCGGCATGCACGCTTCCGGACGCCGATTTTGAGCAGCTATATCAGCTTTACGGCGATATCATGCAGAATATCGTCGTGGAGTTCACCGAGCAGACCGAGGCAAGCTCCAGCCAGTTAAAGACGCTCCTTGAGCGCAGCCAGCGCTGCGGATTCAAGGTCGCGATAGACGATTACGGAACGGGATATTCCAACATCAGCAACCTGCTGACATTCATGCCCAACGTCGTGAAGATAGACCGCAGCCTTATCATGAATATCCACAAGGATAAGCGCAAGAAGCACTTCACGCGCAACATCATCGACTACGCCCACGACAACAACTTCATGGCTCTCGCAGAGGGCGTGGAACTCACCGAGGAGCTTCAGACCGTTATCGGCATGGGCGTCGACCTTATCCAGGGCTACTATACCGCGAAGCCCTCTGCGGATATCGTTCAGGAGATAAATCCGGACATCGCGGAGGAGATACAGGAATACAACCGCCAGTCCGAGAACCGCCGCACCCGCAAGACCTACTTCACCGGCGACGAGCGCGAGATATCCCTCATGGCGCTTGACCTGGACAACTACACGGATATCATCGTCAACAAGATGGAGTACACCCTGACCGGAAACAAGAACTACACCTCCGAAATGGCAATACGCGCCAAGGACAACATCGACTGCCGCCTGAACCTCGTAGACATCAATGTGCATAACGAGAACGCGGGCGCTTCGATAACGGTGGGTCAGAACAGCACCATGACGCTGAACATCATCGGCACGGCAACGCTGACCGGCGGGATTTATGTCCCGGCTGGCTCCACGCTGAAAATAATCGGCGACGGCACGCTCAGGATAAACTCCGCAAGCAGCCAGACCTACGCCATCGGCTCCGGCTTTACAATGCCGTACGGCAATATCGACATCTGCATGAACGGCGGTCTTTATATCCACCTTGACGGCGAAAAGAGCGTGGCGATAGGCGGCAGAACCAACGACGGCAGCTCATATATCAGGATACGCTGCAAGGAACTCGTCATCGAGCAGATGGGCAAGAAAACCCTCGGCATAGGCAGCCTGCTCTCCGGCGCAGACGTGGATATAGACGACTCCCGCGTGTTCATCGAGCACCATTCAAAAACCGGGCTTGGCATCGGAAGCTTCAGCGACCCGTGCAGAGTAAGCATCAAAAACGGCTGCGCTGACTTCAAGATGTCCGGCGACAAGGTAGGCGGTATCGCGTCGTTCAACTCCTGCGGCGGCAGCATCCAAATGTCTGACGTGCACATCTCCACCGAGTTCAAGGCGAAGGAGATACTAGGTATCGGCGCCGATAAGAACTTCGGCGAGATCATAATGAACGACTGCACGTTCGATTCCCTTATCGAGGGAGCGGAATCAGTCGCGTTTGGCTCCGCCGACTGCGAGGGCACTCTCACGATGTCCATGTGCAGCGGTACTATCACGGTGCGCTCCGGAATCAAGACCCTGCTCGGCGTCAAACCTGAGAATCTTATTTCGGATCACTGCATAGGTCTGAAGTTTGTCGAGGATCCGTAAAAACATATTGTAATTCGGCTGTCGATAAAGTCAATTCCTGCACGGCAAACCGCTTTCTCAATATAGGAGAATGGATAAATAATATGCGCTTCCGCACAGTTACTTTGTGCGGAAGCGCTTTTATTTCAGAGAGTTTAACGTCTGCGCGGGTGTGACATCTTCGGGTCTGCCCCTATAGCGGTTCACGCCGCCTCCCCCAGAGGAGCAGACGCCCGCTTCGCTACGATGCTCTGACGCTCCGACGCTCCGAATTGATGGCTCCTGAAAGTTTACCCCACACAAATCTATTCTCCGCACAAAAAAAGACCGCTCTCCCGAGCGGTCTTTCTTATTACTCAGATCAGATGAACGCGTAATTTGACTTACCGTTCTTCTTAACGGAATACATCGCGTCATCAGCCTTACCGATGATATACTCAACACGGGTGTTGTAGTCGTCCTTTATCATCGAAATACCGATGGACACGCTCACGGTCAGGTGAACTCCGTCGCACTCGAAGCCTTCTTCGAGCTTGGAGATGATATCCTGCGCAGCCCTTGTCGGGTCGTTTATCTCCGCGTTGCGAATGCATGCGATGAACTCGTCGCCGCCGTAACGTCCTGCGAAGCCGAACTCGTTCACAGTGCCCTTTATGGTGCGTGCAACGAACTTCAGCACCTGGTCGCCGGTCGCGTGGCTGTACTGGTCGTTGTAGTGCTTGAAGTCGTCTACGTCGATGAACAGAACCGCCATCTCAGATTTACGCGCTTCGGAAAGGGTGATCTCGTTGTCGATCTGGCTCTCAATGGTCTCACGGTTGTAAAGCTCGGTGAGGGCGTCGAAGCTTGCACGGGTCGTGAGCTGCTGCTCGCTCTTCTTCGCACGGTCGATATCCAGGATAACGCCGACGATCTTCAGCGGGTTGCCTTCCTTGTCGCGGAGGGTCGCAGTTCTGATAAGAACCCAGATGTAGTCGCCGTAGATGTTCTTCATACGGTACTCGTTGTGCTTGAACTCCTCGCCTCTGCCCAGAGCCTCGAGGTCCTGCTTGTAGCGTTCTGCGTCCTCCTCGTGGAGCTTAGCCTTTAACAGGAAGCTGTCACCGAAGTGGTCGGACGGAGCACGGTAGCTGAACTTCTTGTTGAAGTTGTTGGAGAAGAACACTTCGTTGGTTTTGAAATTCCACTCGAAGATGATGTTATCGGACATCTCCGTAATGGTGCGGTATCTGTCCTCGCTGACAACGATCTCGTCAAGCAGGTTGTTGAACGCACGGGACATCTGTCCGTACTCGTTGTTGCTGACCTCGTTCGGGATACGAGCCTCGTGGTCGCCGCGGCGTACCTTTACAAGGGTCTCCTCGATGGTCTTGAGCGGTCTTGTTACAAGAATGGATACGACGACAGCGCCTGCAATTGCAACAATGGAGATAAGTACGCATGCCACAACTATGCCGTTGCCCGCGGGCAGCGAGAAGGAATTTGCATTGCCGTTCACAGGGCAGCTTGCGATCGCGATAAGTCCGTTTTCGCCGCCGACCTTGACCATTGCGGCGTACCACTTATCAGAGGAACCGTTTGCCGGAGAGTACTCGATTATCTCAGGCTCCGCGCCGTCAGTCAGGCTGTCGATCCTGCTCTTGAAAACATCGGAGGGGTACTCGTAATAAAGGTTTACCTTGAAGTTATCAACGATATTGTAATTGTGATTGGGGGAAGAATCCGCAACAGTCACAGAACCGTTGTAGAACGTGCTTCCGCCGGCCGCGCTGTAAAGGAAGCCCTTGCCGGACAGCTTGTAGCTGATAAGCAGGGTCGCGCCGCCCTGATGCTTCTTGTAGAACATCGTGGGGTTGGTTCCGCCGCCGGTGGCCTCGGGATTGATTATCGCATTGTAGTAGAGAGCGCCGTCTGCGTAGCTGTCATACGCGCTGAAATTGTCGATGACCTGACCGATCTTTCCGGTGCTTCCGCAGAAGATCTTGCCGTCCTTGTCCACCAGAGAGATGGAATCTATCTCAGGATTCTCGTTTGCAAACTGCACAAGGTAATTTCCGACATAATCCGTGGTTTTCTGGCTCTTGATCACGTCCTGTACCTCGGTGTTCTTCAGAATGGTCTCCGCCTGCTTATCCACCGTGTCGAGGTAGGTCTGCAGCGTGTAGCGCTCGTTCTCTGCCACCTCGAGTAAAGTATCTCTGAACTGCTTGTCGCCGTCAGAAGAAAGCAATGTGTTTGCGAACACCGTGTAGATCACCATCGGCAGTATCGCGAACAGCATGGCGCTGATCATCAGCATGGTTCTGATCTTCATATATACTCCCCGTTTCTGTTCTGCAAGAGCAGATTATTTCCGCATTCAGCCGTGCGACAGACACAGCTATTTAGTATCAGTATAACACAAAAACTCGTTTCTGTAAACACTTTGACAATAATAATTTATCATTGTCCGGCATTTTTATTAAACCTGCACAAATCGCCCGAAATTATTTTGTTCACAATATGGAGAGATAAAAAAACTATTGCTTATGTTTCAAAAATGTGGTATAATGTCTATAATAATGTGATACGTGCGGACGTATTCCGGAGGGTAGAACTATGGAAAATGTTGTATTAAAGGCGAACCGGTATCGAATAGTAGACAACAGCGCATTCGAAATGCCGCTCCCGCTGAAATTCACTGTGTGGAAGTGCGAAGCGCCGATATGCGAATATCTCGTTTCAGAGGACGAGGAGGTATCCTATACCATCATCACCCGCTTCAAGGAGCTGATGATAACAACGATACACCGTCCCCTCGACATTTCGGACATTTACTACTTGTTCTCGTGCCGTGTTTTTCAGGACAAGACGCCCTATACATACCCTATCCTCGACAGAATGGGAATTGAAAAATACAACGTCTACAACATACTCAGGCGTACCCATGGAATCACTCCCTACGACGACTACTGGATAAGATTCGACGGCGAGACCACAACTTTCGAGCAGGCGTGCGGCGAGTTCGACAAATACCTCATCGCGCCGGAAGCACAGCCGGTTCCGATGATATCCTACCCCAGCGGGGAATACCGCCCGGGACGTTCCACGCGTCCGCCAAAGCAGCCGGAAGCGGACGTGAGCAGCATTCTGAATCAGCATAAGGTGGACGTCGCAAGCATTATGGAGGAGTCCAAAACCCCGGAGGCTATCGCTCCCGAAACCTCCTATGCGCCCGCTCCCGAGGTGGAGAACAACAAGATGTCGCAGGACGACATCGAAGCGCTGCTCCGCTCGGCAGGCATAAGCGACTCCCCCGCTCCCGAACCGGTTTCGGACATACAGGTCGACCCGGCAACCCGCTCCCAGGAGGAGTCCTCCGGCGGCGTAATGTCGCAGGACGAAGTGCAGAGAATGCTAGACGAAATGAACATGTCCGGCGGCAGTGAAAAGCCTGCGCAACCTGCCGAACCTGCCGAACCCGTCGAAACTCCGACCGAAGAAATCATCGAACCTGCGGAGCCTTCCGGAGGCAAAATGTCCCAGGACGACATAGAGAAACTGCTCGCGGCGGCACTCGGCGGCAATGATGATTCCGATTCTGATGAACCCGAGATAGTCGAGAACAACGCTCCGGAAGCTCCGGTAAACGACGAGCCTGCGCCTGCTGAATCCCCCGCGCCCTCCGGTGGCAAGATGTCCCAGGAGGACATTGAGAAGCTCCTCGCGGCTAACGCGCCCGCTGAACCTTCCGAACCTGCTGCTCCCGCTCCCGAGCCTGCGCCTGCTGAATCCTCCGCGCCTTCCGGCGGCAAGATGTCCCAGGAGGACATTGAGAAGCTGCTTGCGGCTAATGCGCCCGCTGAACCTTCCGAACCTGCTGAACCCACTGAACCTGCTGAGCCTGTTCCCGCTCCCGAGCCTGCGCCTGCTGAATCCTCCGCGCCTTCCGGCGGTAAGATGTCCCAGGCTGACATAGAGGCGCTCCTGAATAGTATGCAGGACGAAGCAAACAAGTAATATTTCATAATAATTTCACACGAACATTATCAAATTTATCACATTTGCTGATATAATATTATTGTACGCTTGTGAAAGGATACGCAATGAAAGAAAAACAGAAAACATTCGAGCTTGAGCCTGTACAGCAGCTTCTCCCTGCGGACGCACAGCAGCGCGTTATGGACCAGCTCTACCAGTTCATGGAGCTTGAGCATCTCTACGAGTCCGCGATCCGCGAGGTCAAGACCAAGCTTGAGATACTCGACAGCGAATTCAAGACGAAATACGACCACAACCCGATACATCACCTTGAGGACCGCGTGAAATCCCCGCAGAGCATTCTTGAGAAGCTCAACCGCAAGGGAATACCGTTCAGCTGCGATAACGCAAAGCGCGAGCTGAACGACATCGCAGGCGTCCGCGTAGTGTGCAACTACATCGACGATATCTACACCGTGGCAGACCTCCTGACCGCGCAGGACGACGTGAAGCTCATCAAGCGCAAGGACTACATACAGAACCCCAAGCCAAACGGCTACCGCAGTCTGCACTTGGTTATTGAGACCCCGGTGTACCTCTCCGAAAAAAAGGAGCTTGTCCACGTGGAGGTTCAGATACGCACCATCGCAATGAACTTCTGGGCGACCCTGGAGCACGACCTCAAATACAAGACCGACAGCGTGGTGTCAGCTGACCTTGCGCAGCAGCTCAAGGACTGCGCGGAGACCATCGCCTCCACCGATCAGCAGATGCAGGACATCTACAAGGCGCTTCACAATATTGATTAACAATATAAACTCTCTGCTTCGGCAGGGAGTTTTTTTACATACGCCAACCGAATTTTTATTGACAAGCGAAAACAAATGGTGTATAATATTGGTAACATTAAATCAATGGAGGTAGGTAATATGAAATTCAAGCGATTAACGGCCGCGGTACTTGCGGTATTCCTGGCAGCGGCTTCAGCGATGGAAACTTTCGCAGAAGAGCAGACGGAGCCGTCCGGAGCAGTTTCAGGAGAGAATACCGCAGAAGCCGCTCTGACGCTTCCGGACGACCTCGACTTCTCACAGCCCGGTGTGACGGTCAGGACGGGAGTGATTCCGGACTGCACCAGCATAATTTTCACCGTTCCAAAGGAAAAGTACGACATTTATCAGCAGGCTTACGCTGAAACCGGAAGAGCCGGAATCAGTTTCGGCGTGAAGCTTGACGATTACTATATTGATGAGTGGGACGACGCGTTCGGTACGTCGGCGACGTTCGGATTCTTCGGCGGCGACGGAGCCAACGGATATATAATCGAGTGCGACTGCGCTACCGACGATTCGGTTGACATATGGACAGGCACCACTGAAAACGGCGATGTTGTCGGCATGCTTTACGGCGAGAGCAGCGAGTGGGTATTCGAGCAGGCTGCCAAGAGCGTTACCTGTCAGTTCAGGTATAACATTCTCAGTGCCGGTAAGCTTGTAGACGGAAGCTACGAATATTCCACGCTGGTTCTTAGACCGGGTGAGGAGCACGATATAAGCGGCTGCAAGTTCAAGGCGCTCCCCACTGTGACCTACACCGGAATGCCGTTCACACCCGTCATAGAGGCGGAATACGAGGACCGTACGCTCAACGAGGGCTACGACTACACGGTAGATTATCAGGACGCTGTAACACCTGGCATAGCGTCTGTGCGCATAACCGGAATAAACAGCTTCAAAGGCACAAAGACGCTGAAATTCAAGATACTTCCGCCGAAATCCACGTTAAAGGGACGTAAGGTCAAAAATGAAAACCGCGCCACGCTTACATGGTCAAGGCCAGGCGGTATATACCCCAATTATGAGGTACAGGCGGCTGAGGGCAAGGATAAATTCACAAAGCTTGCGGACATTCAGAACCACAAGCTGAGCCTGAAGGTTAAATGGACTTCCAAATCCGGGTGCAGGTTCAGGATACGCCCGTACATTTCCATCGGAGGAAAGCGGATATACGGAAAGTGGTCAAATGTTGTCAGACTGAAATAACATAAAAAATCCCCCGCTCATACGAACGGGGGATAAATTCTATCTTGAATTAAAGCTCGATTACAACGTCGTTCTCAGCCTTGAGGATAGAGTCGAGGATAAGCTTGCCCTCGATCTTCTCGCCGTTGACTGTAACGGACTTCACGCCGTGCTCGGAACCGTTCGGGTTCTTTACGGTAACGTGGAGCTTCTTTCCGCGGAAGGTCTTTTCCATGGTGTATTCCTTCCACTCGGAGGGGATAGACGGGTCGATCACCAGACCCTTGGTCTCGGGGTTCAGACCGAGGATACCCTCAGTTGTACCAACCATAACGGTGGAAGCGGTACCGGTCAGCCAATGAACGTGTGCGCGGCCTGCGAACGGGCTGTCCTTGCCCTCAACGAACTGACCGTATACGTACGGCTCGAGCACTCTGTGCTCTGCGTTGTCGTTGTAGGTAGCGGGAGCCGCCTCAGTCCAGTACTGGTAAGCGCGGTTGCCGTGACCCAGCTTGGATTCAGCCAGTATCAGCCAGCCCTGCGGCTGGGAGAAGATACCTGCGTTCTCCTTGGTACACTTGTTGAAGCACTGCATGAGCGCTCCGGGGAAGCCGTGCTTTACGTAAGGCGGGTACATTACCATTGCGCCGTACGGAGTGTTCAGCTCGCGGTAAACGCTGTCCATAGCCTTCTCCTGCTGCTCCTTTGTTCCGAAGCCGGAGATTACGGACCAGCTCTGCGGGTTGAGCCACATGGAAGCCTCAGGATCAGTGCGCTGACCGATGATGGCGCCGTCCTCCTTGTAGCCGCGGATCCATCTGTCCTCGTTCCAGCAGGCGGAGAGGATAGTATCGAGCTTAGCGCCGATCTCGTCCAGGTACTTGATGTAGTCTGTATCGTTCTTCTCAACTGCGTAGGTGCGCAGGATCTTGATAGCGTATACGAGCTGGAATGCAACGAAGGTGGACTCGCCCTGCTTGCCGAGACGGAGGCAGTCGTTCCAGTCAGCGTGCAGACCTGCGGGCATGCCGTGGTTGCCGAGGTGGTTCATGGAGAAGTCGATCGCTCTCTTGAGGTGGTCGTAAACGGTGCCCTTCTCGCCGTCGTTAGCGTAGAGGATCTCCTCGTCGAGGAACGCGGAATCGCCGCTCTCGGAGATGTACTTGTAAACTGTCGGGAACAGCCACAGAGCGTCGTCTGCACGGTAGCTGGGGTGACCAGTCTGCTTCGCGTATACGGAGTTCTCGTCGTTCTCGTCGGGGTGGTTCTCCTGACCCGCCTTGTGGTCGTACTTAACGAGGGGCAGACCTGCGCCGTTAGTTACCTGCGCGGACAGCATGAACACGATCTGCTTCTTTGCCATCTCAGGCGCAAGGTGAATGATACCCTGGATATCCTGAACGGTATCGCGGTAGCCGAAGCCGTTTCTCAGGCCGCAGTACTGGAAGGAAGCCGCTCTGGACCAGATGAAGGTGATGAAGCAGTTGTATGCGTTCCAGGTGTTGACCATGTTGTTGAAGTTCTTGTCGGGGGTGTTTACCTGGAGGTTGTCCAGCTTGCTGTGCCAGTAGTTCTTGAGCTGTGCAAGCTCTGCCTCTACCGCGCCGGACTTCTCGTATCTGCTGATGATCTCGGTGATCTCAGCCTCGGTCTTCTGGCCGCCGAGGACGTATGTAAGCTCCTTGGTCTCGCCGGGCTGGAGAACGATGTCGCTCTCGAGCGCGCCAACGGAGTTGGTGTTGTAGTTGAGGTCGCCCTTCAGACCTTCCTCGATGCCCTTCGGGTTGGAGTAGCTTCTGTAGGTGCCTACGAAGGAATCTCTGTCGCCGCAGTAAGCGTCTACCTTAGCGCCAGCCAGACCGAGGAATCTGCCGCTGTTCGGATTGTAGATCTCGTTCTGCATCTGGTGGATATAGTTACCCTTGAAGTAGGTGCGGGTGATGAACAGAGTGTACTGAAGATTTACCTGATCCTGCTCGTAGTTCGGGTCGTTGACGAACTCGCATACGCCGGTAACAGCGAGCTTTCTGGGCTTATCGGAAGTGTTTGTTACCTTAGCAGCCCATACCTCGTATGTAGCGCCCTGGGGAACATAGTAAGTAACCTCGGACTTAACGCCCTTGTACTCGGAAGTGATAACGGTGTAAGCGGTACCGTGGCGGCACTCGCTCTTGAACTGATCGAGAGGCTTGCATACGGGCGCCCAGGAAGCGGACCAGTAGTCGTTGGTCTCGAGGTCGCGGAGATATACGTATCTGCCGGGGGTGTCGGTGCCTACGCCGTTGAAGCGGTAGCGGATAACACGACCGTTAGCGCCGCTCTTTACGAAGCTGTAGCCGCCTGCGTTGTTGGAGATGATAGCGCCGTACTCGGGGTCGCCGAGGTAGTTAGCCCATGCGGAAGGTGTGTCCGGACGGGTGATGACATACTCCTTATTGAGTTCGTCGAAATGACCGTAGTTCATTGGTATTCCTCCATCATTCTGATATTTCTGCCGGTTCTCCGGCTAATTTACGGTTTTTCCGGGCTTTTCCCGGTTGCCTTGATTATATTATAGCAGTAAATCGTTTACATTACAAGGGCGGTGATTTGCACAAAGATTTTTCAACTTTTTTGTGCAAATGCCCTAATCAGCATTCAAGCTCCGCAGGAAATCCCGGCGGAGCTGATTGCTATTTAAGTATTAACGCCTTGTTTCCTGTGCTGCTCATCCCTCGGGAACCAGAACCGCATAGTTGCCCTCGTCGCGCTTGTAGACTACGTTTACAGCGCCGGTGTCTGCGTTCTTGAACATAAAGAACGTGTGGTCGAGCAGGTTCATCTGAAGAATAGCCTCGTCAACGGACATCGGGCGGAGGTGGAACTTCTTCTCGCGAATGACCTCGTACTCCTTCTCCTCTGCCTCGGGTGCAAGACCCTCGAACGCGCCTGTACGCAGGCTCTTTTCAACCTTGGTCTTCTGCTTTCTGATCTGGCGGATAACGCGGTCAACGGTTACGTCGAGGGCGTCGTTCTTGTCCTTCGCGGACTGCTCTGCACGGTAGATGATACCGTTATATTTTACCGTAAGCTCAAGAATGATAAGTTCACGGCGCTCCTCGAGGGTGATCTTAGCCTCTGCCTCCTCGGGGAAGAAGCGGTCCAGCTTTGCGCTGAGCTTCTGTGTCGCATAGTCGGTGAACGACTGGTTGATTGTGAGCTTCTTAGCGGTGATGGTTACTTTCATACTGATCATTCCTTTCGGGTCGGACGAGCCGCGGCATACGCCGCCGCCCGGCAAACCGGGATTTTAAAGCAAATCAGCAGGACCGCCCGGACTTTCGTCCCGTGAGCCTGTTAACTTGTCTGTATACATTGTAGCATATTTATCGCAAATATACAATACCCTTTGTGAAATTTCATTCTTTTTACACATTTTACACAAAAGATTATGTAAACATTGAACAAATATATTACACCTGATATTACAAGTCCATTCACACCCGGCTGAAAAATCCACAAAAACGCGCTTGCGGATATGTCTAATAAAACGATTTTGAAAACTGTTCATTTCTTTGTATTGAAAGTCATGTTGAAAAGTGGTATAATTGATACATCTAAAAAAATTGGGGGGGAGCCTTATTGACAGAAGAGAAACGCAGGAAGCTGCTGAGCCTGTTCTGGGAATTCTTCAGATACGCCGTTGTAGGCGGTATCGCATTCCTGGCGGATTACGGCACGCTGTTCCTGTTTCAGGAGCTGATACTCACCGGAGGAACTCCGTGGGAGCTGTTCATCTCCACCGCGGCGGGATTCATCGTAGGCCTGATCGTGAACTACGTGCTTTCGCTGACGTTCGTATTCCGCAGAAAGGACAACCGCGGCAGCGGTAAGAGCGTGGCGGCATTCCTGATTTTCACCGTGGTCGGCGTGATCGGACTGGGGCTGACGGAACTTATAATGTACCTCGGAACCGAGCTGCTGCATATAAGCTACCTTATTGTAAAGATAGCCGCCGCCGCCATCGTCCTTGTATGGAATTACGTTGGACGAAAGGTACTGATATTTGACAGAAAAGGAAAAATTGAAACCAAATGAAAAATGTAGTAATCATCGGCGCGGGTCCTGCGGGACTTACCGCCGCATATACCCTGCTGAATGAAAGCAGCGAATATCACCCCATAATAATCGAAGCCAGCGAATTCATCGGCGGAATATCCCGCACCGCGCGGTACAACGGGAACCGTATCGACATCGGAGGCCACAGGTTTTTCTCGAAAAACAAGGAGGTCATGAAGCTGTGGATGGATATCCTCCCGCTTCAGGGCGCGCCCTCAAAGGACGACAAGGTGCTCGGCAGGACCCACACCTTCTCCGACGACCCGGAGATAGACCCGGACAAAATCGACAACGTTTTCCTTGCGCGTACCCGCTTGTCCCGGATATACTTCCGCAAGCGCTTCTTCGACTACCCCATCTCGCTGAAACCTGCGACCTTCATCAACATGGGATTCGTCAACACGATGAAGGCGGGCTTCGGATATCTCGGCAGCGTTATCCACAAGCTCCCGGAGACCTCGCTTGAGAATTTCTACATAAACCGCTTCGGTAAGCCGCTCTACCAGATGTTCTTCGAGGACTACACCGAAAAGCTCTGGGGAGTTCACCCGTCAAACATCGCCGCGGACTGGGGCGCTCAGCGCGTCAAGGGGCTTTCCGTGTGGAAGGTCATAACCTCCGCGCTTTCCAAGCCGTTCAAGAAAAACAAGAACAACGTCGAGACCTCGCTCATCGACGAATTCTACTACCCGAAATTCGGCCCCGGTCAGCTCTGGGAGCGCATGGCAGAGATAGACCGCGAAAAGGGCGCGGAGCTTCTCATGCAGCACGAGGTCGTGCGCGTAAACGCGGAAAACGGCTCAGTGAGATCCGTGACCGTGCGCTGCACCGACAGCGGCTCCCCGGATTTCGGCAAGGAGCGCACCATCGAATGCGACTTCCTTGTTTCCTCGATGGCGGTCAAGGATCTGGTGCAGGCTCTCCCGGACGTGCCGGAGGACATACTGCACATCGCGTCGGAGCTTCCCTACCGGGATTTCATCACCGTAGGCCTGCTGCTCGACCGGCTCGAGATCCAGAACAAGACCAAGACCCCGACCATCAACAATATAGTCCCGGACTGCTGGATATACATTCAGGAGCGCGAGGTAAAGCTCGGAAGGCTCCAGATATTCAACAACTGGTCGCCCTATATGGTGGACGACAACACGAAGCACGTCTGGGTGGGGCTTGAGTACTTCTGCACCGAGGGCGACGAAATGTGGAACACTCCCCCGGAGGAGTTCATCGACTTCGCCTCAAAGGAGCTGGAGCAGATCGGCATAATAAAGCGCGAGAACATCGCAGACAGCTTCACCGCCAAGGTGAAGAAGGCCTACCCGGCGTACTTTGGAACCTACAAGGAGTTCGGGAAGGTGCGCGGGTACCTCGACAGCTTCGATAATCTCTACTGCATAGGCAGAAACGGCCAGCACCGCTACAACAACATGGATCACTCCATGCTGACGGCGATGAACGCCGCCCGCTCGATAATCTCCGGCACCGGAGACCGCGAGAGCGTCTGGAGCGTCAACACCGAGAAGGAATACCACGAGGAAGCAAAGGAGCAAAAGCAATGACCGATACAGCCGCTTCAGGAAAGCGAAGCATACCGAAAAGCAGCATTATCCTGCTCTGCCTGTTCATTGTCTACCTTGCGCTGACCTTCATCGGCGCCGCCCGCCACGAAATATGGTACGACGAGGCGCAGGCGTGGAATATTGCAAAATACAACGATATTTCCGGTATCATCGACTTCATGAAATATGAAGGCCACCCGCCGCTCTGGCACTTTGTCCTCTACCCGTTTGCCAAGGCGGGGCTTCCGGCGGATATCCTTCCGTTCATAAGCTGGTTTATTTCCGGCGTGGCTGCCGGGCTTCTTCTATGGAAGGCTCCGTTCAGACCGCTGCTTAAAGGCATTGTGCTGTTTTCCGGCAGCCTGATATTTTACAACAGCGTGATGTCGCGCGTATACTGCCTCATTCTGCTGATACTTGTGCTGCTTGCCATCGTCTACAAGGACAGAAACCGCCGCCCTGTCGTCTACGGACTGCTTATTGCGCTCCTTGCAAATACGCACCTCATGATGTCAGGTCTTGTCGGAATACTCGGTATCTACATGATAATCGACCTGTTCAAACTGTGGAAAACATCTTCAGGGACAATG
>ERZ1673738.4482-NODE-4482-length-13826-cov-5.278266_pt1 | contig 13826 bp, 10 predicted proteins | sample MGYA00580198_ERZ1673738 | MGnify/ENA primary metagenome ERZ1673738 (study PRJEB41218, sample SAMN15661784) | gut metagenome | host: Homo sapiens | place: Canada: London | collected 2015-08-20/2019-03-30 | study: EMG produced TPA metagenomics assembly of... | reverse complement strand
ACCGTTGAGTTTCAGAACAATATAATACCGTCGTACGAATTAAAGACATACGACGGAGATTGCCGGTCGGCAATCTCGGGGACACGGTAAGCAAACGTGCAGGTTCAGAAAAATAAAATACCGTGTCCATTGTACCACATTTTCGCAAAAAAATCAACACACGGAGAATATATGATAACAGACAGAGAACAAATCAAAAGAACGCTTTCCGAAAAGGAGCTTTTCGTATTCGACATGGACGGAACCATCTACCTCGGTGAAAACGTATTCCGCCCCGCGGTCGATTTCATAAAAAAACTGCGTGAAAACGGGAAAAAGGTGCTCTTCTTTACGAACAATGCATCGAGAACACCCGAATTCTATATAATCCGCCTTTCGCGTATGGGCTTTGAGCCTTCGCGCGGTGAGATCATGACGTCCGGAGACGTTACCGCCGAATACCTTTCGCACGAGTGCTCCGACAAAAAGGTTTACGTCATGGGAACGCCGGAGCTTGTCCGATCCTTCCGCAAGCACGGGATAAACGTGATTTGCGGAGATGACGGCGAGATCGTTCCGGGCACTCATGCCGATATCGTCGTTACAAGCTTTGATACGACACTGACGTACAATAAGCTGAAATATTCGTGCGAATTCGTTTCGCTCGGCGCGCGGTACATATCGACCCATCCCGATCTGAACTGCCCGACCGAGGACGGCAGGATCCCCGACAGCGGCTCAATTGCCGCGGCTGTCACCGCATCGACCGGAGTTGTCCCCGAGTATTTCGGAAAGCCGGAGAAATCGTGCGTCGATACGATCGCCGCAAGGCTCGGCGTGGACAAAAGCAGGATAGTCATGATCGGCGACCGCCTTTACACGGATATCGCGGCGGGCAGAAATTCCGGCGTGACCTCGCTCCTTGTCCTCACCGGAGAAACCGATGCGTCGATGCTTGAATCCGCCCCCGAAGGGCAGATTCCCGATATCGCACTGCGCGACCTTTGCGAGGCTTCGGAGATAATGTTCGGCTGATGCCGTTGAGTTTGAAGCTTACCTTCCGGAGCCGATGACCCCCGCAAAAACCTCGGCAAAGCGCCGCCCGGCTTCCTTCGCGGATTCAAGCGTGTTTCCCGCCGAACCGACTTCCACGAGAAGATAGCGGCTTGCAAGCTGCTCGTTGAACGACGCGGAACGCAGATTGATGTTTCTCATCATGCCGGGATATTTCGTGTGCGCGGCGCTCTGAAGAGCAAGTGCGAACGAGAGATTTTCCTCCCAATCGGGGAAATCCGCGCCCATCTCGTCCGTGCCGCAGACCAGCATTATCTGAGCGACACCGTCCGGGCTTATCGGGGCGACAAGCGTCATATCGGATGAAAATACCGCATCCCTGTGTATGTCGAGAACATATCGCAGCGTCGGATACTGAGCCGTGTATTCGGCGACGGCGGCTGCACTGCGCGAGTATGAATCTATGTAGGATTCCCCGTCGAAAAGCTCGGTGCAGTGAAGCGTCCCGATCCCGTTTTCGCGGAGAACCTCCGCGGCGGCATCCCCTACGGCTACGGTGTTCGAAGAGGTGTCGTGCGTCCTGAACGCCGTGTCCTCGCCGTATTCCGCTGCTCCTTCGGGAGAATAGCATTCGGTGGCGTGAGTGTGTATGATCAGAACGAGAGGCTCGCCGCTACCGACCGACGATGCGGGAATTACGCATGAAGCGAGAAGTGCTTCGGTGTCGGGGGAGTATCCTGTCTGGTTGGAAAGCGCGAAAATGTTTTCGCACGACATATCCTCGGTTTTTATCGGATGCGTCGCCGAGGCAGCGCCGACTCCCGCGGGCGGCTCGGCGGGGGCTTCTTCGTTTTTCGGATCGCTTTCCCGATCGTCCGTGCTGCCGTTCAGAACGAAATTGCCGTTTATCTCTTCATCGCCGTCGCCGCTTATCGCATCTCCGGGATCGCTCTTTCGGAGGATCCCCGAGATCATGTGCTCGGCGTATGCGCCGTGTACCGCCTTTTCCGCTGCAGTATAAACTATAGCGGTGTAGGACATAACGGAGAACGCGCAGAAAAAGGCGGCGAGCATCTTCGGAAAGCCTGCTCTGCTCCTGAATTTTTTCGACGGACCGATAAGACTTTTCTGACCGGATTCACTTCTTCCCGCAATTTCTGCGTTCATATATGCCTCCCCCACACGGAGTTTTCGCTTGCATAAACGTCCCGCCGCGCTCTGTGCGCATGGACGTATCTTTTGATACTAAGATATTTTCGGAGGGGGCGGAATATGCTTGAAGGCTCACAGCCCGAAGGCTTTTTCTATCGCCTCGGAAAGCATGGAGGACACCCGGTCTATTATCATGTCACATTCCTTCGGCGCAACGAAAAAATCACGACCGCCGTCGAGTACGGCGCGCACCTCGTCCGAAAATTCGCCTATTCCGGCGCGCTCAAGCGCGTCGTAGACGAGTGTCGAGGAATCCACAACCGTCGGAATGCCGATCGAGATCACCGGAACTCCGGCTGTCTTCCCGGTGATCTCCCGGCGTGAGTTTCCGATTCCGGAGCCGGGGCGTATTCCCGAATCCGAGATCTGCACGGTCGCGGCAAGCCTGTCGAGACTGCGCGCGCACAGCGCGTCGATCACGATGAGCGCATCGGGCTTTACCTCCGCGATCCCGCCTTTGATTATCGTAAGAGCCTCCATCCCGGTCTGTCCGAGCGTTCCGGGGACTATCGCCGATATGCGAGAGCAGCCGAGCGAATCGAGGATGCCTCCGCAGCCGACAGCGTGGCGCGTGACGGTCAGCTTGTCGAGAGTCTGCGGTCCGAGAGCGTCCGAGGTGATAAACCTGTTACCGAGCCCGCAGACGAGCACCGAAGAGCTTTCCGAGATCTTCTGATTTGATGCATTTTCGAAGAAATCGGTGATCTCGTCTGCAAGCGCATCGGTGAAGCGCGCGGCGCGTCTGTCATCCCAAAGCCATAGACGCCCCGGTGACATGGTGACGTACCTTCCGGCACTATTTTTGTATATTTTTTCTTCGCCGCCGGCGCGTATCGTCAGCTCGGTGCAGCGAAATCCGTATCTTTCGTATTCACGAAGCCCGCCGCGTTTCGTCTCAATGCATTCGCAGGCGAGGTCGCTTCTCGAATAAGCACAGTTTTTCTCCATGAGCTACCTCCGTATAAAACTATTATGTGCAAACTGACGAAAAATATTTTTTTCAATTGTGCATTTAGATGAATATTTGTTTTTTTACAAAATATATGATTGATTATCGGCGGAAAGCGTGGTATAATACATTAGTAAAAAATTACGCAATACTTTATCCGTATCCGGAAGGTCGAAAAGGATTTTTCCGCGAATTCCAAGGAGGACTAACCCTAAATGAAACGAATCATTAGCATGGCGCTGATATTGGCGCTTCTGTGCGGAGTTTTATCCGCCTGCTCCACGCTTGAAGACGGGGACAAGGGCGCGATAATCGATGTTTATTTTACAGATGAGCTTTACAACTTCGATCCGGCACTTTCATACACCGACGATTCGATGGTGAAAATAACGGCACTCCTTTTCGAAGGCCTTACATACCTTGACGATAATGGCAATTGGAAAAAAGCCATTATGGATAAGTATACATATACGACCGACGAGGAAAAGGGCGAGTATAAGCTTCTCATAGACCTCAAATCGACGAAGTGGAGCGACGGACGCACCGTTCAGGCGGCGGACTTCGTATATGCGTGGAAGCGCATAATCGATCCCGAGTTCCGCGGCGATGCATCGAGCCTCCTTTACGATATAAGGAACGCGCGCAAGGTGAAATTCGGCGATGCCTCCATCGACGATTTCGGCGCTTCCGCAGTCGATACATATACCCTGCAGGTTCTTTTCGAGCACGATATAGATACGGATGCTTTCTTCAAGACCGTCGCGTCTCCCGCACTGGTTCCTCAGCGTGAGGATACGGTCGCGTCAAACAGCGAGTACTGGGCAAGAAAGACATCGACCATTCTTACGAACGGTCCGTTCGCCCTCAAGCAGATCGATTACGGTCACACTCTCCGTATCGAGCGCAACTCCTACTACTTCCGCGATACCGATAAGCCCGACGCACTTGACAAGTACGTTATTCCGTGGAGAATCGTTACCCACTACGATTACGGCGATATCAACGCGCAGTTCGACGCTTATATGAACAGCAGTATTTGGTACCTTGGCACCATTCCGCTCGCACAGCGCGAGGCTGTAAAAAAGCAGGCGGTCATCTCCGATGAGCTTGCAACGCACACCTATTATTTCAACGTAAAAAACGATCTCTTCAAGGATGCCCGCGTAAGACGAGCGCTTTCGATGGCGATCGACCGTGAGCAGATCGTAAGTATCGTTACATACGCAAAGGCGGCAACCGGACTCATCCCCTACGGTGTTTCCGATGCGAACGGCAAGAAGGACTTCCGCGAGGTTGCTGATTCCGAATCAAAGCTTATCTCCACCGCGGCGGATATGGACGGCGCAAAGGCGTTTCTCCGCGAGGCGGGAGTTTCCGGCGGTTCGTTCGACCTGACCGTCAAGGACAACGAGCAGGATAAGGCTGTTGCAGAGTATGTTGCCGGCGAATGGAAGAAGCTCGGCTTCAACGTAAAGGTCAAGGCTCTCAAGGGATCGCGCATCGGCGGAAGCAACGATGCCATAAGCAATCTCTATGAAGATAAATTCAACGATGCTTATTCAAAAGGAGATTTCGACGTTATTGCAGTCGATATGAATATGCTTACGACCGATGCGTTCGGTGCACTGTCCGTTTTCGCCGATGATTTCTCCGGCGGCGGTGTTGACCTCCGTTCCGAGAATTATGACGTAAAGGGTCACATAACCGGATACTCGAACAGTGAGTACAACGACCTTATCGAACGCGCATACGCGGCAACCGATTCTTCGGAGAGAACCGCACTTCTTCATCAGGCGGAGCAGATGCTCGCCGAGGACATGCCGGTGATCCCGCTTATCTATCTCCAGGACGCATACCTCATTAATAAGAAAGTCCTTTCGGGATACAAGGACGGCTTCAACGGAACCCGTGACTTCACCCGCATGAAGATGAAGAACTACATGGCATATAAAGAGGCGATCCTCGCGGCTGAGCAGAAAGAAGCCGAGGAGACCGCAAGCGCACTCAAGTAAAAATCGATCGGCACAAAGTGGGGGTGCTGCGCATAAGGTGCAGCTCCCCCACGCTGTCTTTTTCGGAAACAAGGGAAAAGTGAGGCTGTGCGCGAACATTCTCGTCGGTGATAAAGCGGCAATAGAAATGAAAGTGAGATTTGATTTATGATAACTCCTGCGCCTTTGCAAGATCCGGATGATATAAAGGTATTTATACTCTATCTTCTCAACAGAGTGGGATATCCGCTCAAATACGATCGGGTGGCTGATATAGTCGTGCAGGACGGTATGGTCAATTTCATGGATTTCGGAACATATTTCTTTGAGCTGCTCGACGCCGGGCATATAAAGGAAATTCAAAACAAGCCAGGTGAGGATCCTGAGAACCCCAAGGGGCATCCGACATATACCGTGTCCGAAACGGGAAAGGTCATCGCGGAAGAGCTCAAGGACCGCCTTCTCGGCATCGTTCGTGAAAAGAGCTACCAAAGCGCGATAAGGTATCTCGATTTTGCCAAGCGCGGCGCGGTTCTCGATCAGAATTACCGTCCCGACGGAGACGGTTATCTGTTTCACTGCGAGATAAAGGATCGGCAGGGAGTCCAGCTTGATCTTACCGTTCGCGCGGACAACGAGTATCAGCTTAAGCAGATGAGGTATGTTTATTCCGAGCGTCCCGAGGTTGTTTTTAAGGGAATCATTGCGCTTTTGACAGGAGAAGTCAATTATTTGTTTGATAAAGACTGATATTTTTCGAAGTTTTGACAGGGCACAACAAAATTTGTGAAAAGTTTTTTAATTAACTATTGACAATTGAACAATTTGTGGTATAATATTTGCAGGACACAGTATATGGTCAGTCTGTGACTGCACGTTTACTTACTGTGTCCCCGAGTTTGGCACGGTGTGACAAACTCCAACGAGAAGGGAAATTTTACGCCTTACTTCGTAAGCCTTTGCGGCTGACGCCGTCCCGCGCTTTACGCGGTATATACGTCCGGTCGGATGTGTGCGTAAATTTATTTGCGGATTGTTTGCCGACAATCGGCAGTGCTGGAAGCGTTTCTATGGAATCAGATGTTTTCGTTACGGTGAAAAAAGTAAAGAGCGGCGACGAAAGAGCGTTTTCCGAGCTTTGCGAAAAGTATTCCGCTCTTGTGTCGGTGAGTGCCGATAAATATTGCCGTATGCTTCCGGAAAACAGCAATGCAACGCCCGAGGATTTCGAGCAGGAAGCGTATTTGGCGCTTTACAGGGCGGCTGTGACGTACGATACCGATCAGACCGATGTCACGTTCGGGCTTTATGCGAAGACCTGCATACGGAATGCGCTGATTTCTCTCCTCAGAAAATTCCGCCGCGCACCGAAGCTTGTTTCGGATAAGCGGGCTCCCGCTGCGCTTTCCGATCCTCTTTCGGGGATTATTTCGGACGAAAATGCCGAAGCTCTTCTGAAAATGCTTTCAGGAGTGCTTTCGGATTATGAATATAAGATGCTGATGCTTTATGCGGACGGCAAGACGCCGCGCCGTATTGCGCAGGAGACCGGACAAAGCGCAAAATCCGTCAGTAATGCGCTTTTTCGCGCCAGAACAAAACTTAAAGAGCTGTACGAAGATCAAAAATAGTATTTTTGCGTGAAAGCGCTGAAAATATATGCCCGAATAGCTTAATCGAGAGCGTTGTTTACAAAGGTGACGGTTGGAATCCGTCGAGGGCAAAAAATTCATTTATCCATATTAAGCGAGGTAGCAAAATGTTCGAAGACAAGACCCTTAAATGCGAGGATTGCGGTCAGGATTTCATCTTTACCGCAGGTGAGCAGGAATTTTATGCCGAAAAGGGATTCCAGAACGAGCCTAAGAGATGCAAGGCTTGCCGTGACAACCGTAAGAATGCAACCAAGGCGAACCGCGAGATGTTCACTGCAACTTGCGCAAACTGCGGCAAAGAGGCAAAGGTTCCTTTCCAGCCCAACAACGACAGACCCGTATACTGCAGCGAGTGCTTCGCGGCAATGAGGGAACAGCAGTAATCAGCCGTCGGTTGATTTGAATTTTTCAAAATTCCCGAAGGGGCTGTGCATTTTTGCACAGCCCCTTTGACTGTTGGGGCGGAGTCTTTTGCCTTCGTCGATGCGGGCAAAAACGGACGAAAGTGCTTTCGATAGCGTCAAAAAGCGGAAAAACGGTGCTGCGTGGGGATTTTTGTCTGTTTTTCGAACGAAAAGGAGGCAAAAAAGCCCGCTTCGACGATAAATATTAAAAAAAATATATACAAACGGATTTTTTTGTGCTATAATAACTAATGTGGCATAGAATGCGAACATTTATCCGAACCGCACCGAAGGATCGACGGATTTACATATCCCTTGTACATACGGGACTTCGGCATACTTTCGGTATTGCGCGATTTTTGCAGTATCGGGTTTCAAAATTCGCACAGCCCGAAGATCTTACAGGGAGATTTTATATATGTCCGAAAGCGAAAGAACCTACCGGCATCCGCATCGCAGAGGAGAGACCGAAAAGGATGCCGCGCCGGGGGCGGTGTGCGGAAGAAATGCGGTACGGGAGCTTGTGCGTTCCGGACGTGCGATAGATAAAATATTTGTGCTCCGCGGAAAGCGGGAAGGCTCCGTCCTTGCGATAATTGCGCAGGCTCGCGAGAATAAAATCCCGGTTCTCGATGCAGATTCGGCAAAGCTCGATTCTCTTTCGGGCGGGGTCAACCATCAGGGAATCGTCGCGCTTGCCGCCGAGAAGGAATATTCGGACGTGTCCGGTATTCTTGCGTTTGCCGCCGAGCGCGGAGAAGCGCCGTTTATCGTTATTGCGGACGGAATCGAGGATCCGCACAATCTCGGCGCGCTTATCAGATGCGCGGAGTGCGCCGGAGTTCACGGAATAATACTGCCGCGCAGAAGAAGCGCGGGACTTACGCCCACTGTGTCGAAAACATCGGCGGGAGCGCTTGAGCATATGCTTGTTGCGAGAGTTTCGAATCTTGCGCAGACTGTCGATGAGCTGAAAAGGGCGGGCGTGTGGGTGTACGCGGCGGAGGCAGGCGGAAAAGCCTACTACGATACGGATTTCTCCGGACCGTGCGCGGTTATTTTCGGAAGTGAAAGCCTCGGAGTGTCTCACCTTCTTATGGAGAAGTCGGATTTTCAGGTTTCGATTCCAATGTACGGTCATGTGAATTCGCTGAATGTATCAACGGCGGCATCCGTGATACTCTGCCATGCGGCGATGCAGCATCACAAAAAGTAATATCCTGCGGACATTATCGGTGATTGATATGCGGATTTTCCGCGTTTTTATACAGACTGCCCGAAAGAGGAGGAAAGGTACGGTTATTTTATGGAAGACAAAAAATTACCGCAATCCGAAACAGACGAACAGAATATAAACGGCGCGGTGCCGGATGACGATGAGTATTTCTCGCTTGAGGCTGTGTCCGACGAGGTATCGGATGACGATCTCGATTTGTCGGAGCTGATACGCAAGTATATGCCCGACGAGGAGGATCCTCTCGCATCGTCATACGATGCGCCTTCCGAAGAAATTTCGGATAATGCTGAACCGGAGTATTACGGCGGCGAAGACGGCGCGAATCCGGAAGATTATCCGGAAAGCTATGATGACGTGCCTGCGGACGGCGGCGCTGATTACGACGCTCCCGATGAAGCGGATGCCGATACGATCGATTCGGCGGTATACGCGGACTATGCGGATGAGGTAGGCGCCGACGGCGATGCCGGAGAGACTGCCGAATACGAAGACGGCACCGGTCTCGATTATATCGGATATGACGACGATTCCGATGATGCCGACGGAGAACTCGTGTACGATGAGCCTGCCGCCGATGAGGAATATGCATACGACGGCGGCGAGACGGACGCGGATGATGAGCAGTACGGCGAATACGGCGACGGCGAGCCTTACTATGACGAGAATGCGCCCGAGCTTGATGAGGTTGCAGATGTCGCGCTTGACACGGACGGCGAAGAGGATTCCATGTCCGATACTTCGTCGCAGGACTATGTGAATTACGAGGACGGTGACGGCGACATCGAGCTTGACGGCGATCTCGATTCCACCGATATAAATCTTATGCTGGCTTTCGGGCTTGACGACGAGCTTGAACGCACGATGGGACCCGAGGTTGCGCAGAAGCTGACGGAAGAGCTCGACGAAGAGCAGCGCGTGCGCGACGAAAAAGTCCGCAAGACCGTTGACAACGAGTATATGAACAGAACCCAGACCGCAGGCATTGCGGCGGACTACAAGAAGAAGTTCAAGGGACTCAAGCTGAAGATATTCCTTTCGGTCGTCTTGGCGGCGGTACTGTTTTTCTATGAGAATCTGCGCATATTCGGATTTGAATTCGACGGTGCGCTCAACCCGGCAGTATATCCCGTGGTTTACATAATGGTAAGCCTTCAGATACTGCTTTTCTGCGCAGCGTGCGCATACCGCGAGATTCTCGGCGGTATAGGCGAGCTGTTCACCGGAAAGATCAGCCCGCGGTCGGTAACTGCGGTGATGACGGCGGCAGCTGTCGTTTATTCTGCGATACTGTCGCATACCGTTGTCCCTCCGGAAATGCCGATTCTGTTTAACTTCGCGGTGGCGGTATCGATCATATTCACCCTTATATTCGAGTTTCTCAACACCAAGCGCGAGATATTCGCGTTCAATGTTGTTGCCTCAAAGCGCCCGAAGCACATCGTCGCAAAGCTTCCTTGCGAGGCGGAGGACGGCGGGGATATTCTGAAGTTTGAAACGGCTTCGTTCATTGACGGATACTTCACCCGAACCAAGGAGCCGACCGGCGCGTCAAAGTCCTATGCGACGGCTTCTCTTGTGATAGCGATCATTTCGGGAGTGCTGTGCGCGCTTTACACAAAGTTTTTCTCGACGGGTTCCACCGTCGCTCAGATTGCCGAGAGCGCGGCTGCGGCATTTTTCATTGCCTGCCCCGTGTCGATGTTCATAACGATGAGCTATCCCTTCTTCAGAGCATCCCGCGATGCTTACGACAACGACGGCGCGATCATCGGCGAGTGCTCTCTTGAGGAGTACTCCGAGGCATCTGTCGTCACCTTTGACGATGTCGGCGTTTTCCCGTCCTATGGTGTCAAGGTTCAGAATGTCAAGATATACAACAACCACCGTATCGACCGCGTGCTCTTCTATGCGGCGTCGGTTTTCTCGACGGCGCGCGGACCTCTTACCGATGTCTTTGATGCGGCTACGGTCGAGATCGGTCATTCTGACGACGTGAAGATAAAGGCTGCGGGGAGCGGATATCTTGCAGCATCGGTTGACGGCAAAAACATAACCTTCGGCACAGCATCCGAGCTTGTCGAACGCGGATTTGTGATCCCCGAAAGCATAACCGACGAGGATGAGGAAAACGGCGATGACATTTCGGTAATGTACATGTTCCGCGAGGAAAAGCTCATGTCCAAGATGCTCATCAAATATACCATGGATACCGATTTTGAGTTCATAATGGACGCTCTTTGCGACGAGGGTATATCGATAAGCATCAAGACATACGATCCGAATATCGACGATTCGATGATCGCCGTTCATGTCGGGCGCGGCAAGTATTCGTATACGGTATCCCGCTATGAGGGAGCCGACGACGGAAGCACGGTCAGGGACAATGCGGATTCCGGCATAGTCAGCCGTTCCACGGCAAAGACGCTTCTGCAGATCCTTTCCGACTGTACGAAGGTGCTTGCCGCCCGCCGCGTCGGAATAACGATAGGCGTGATCTCCTCGATTATTTCGTTTGTTCTTATGATTCTTGTCCTTCTTGCGGGCAGAACCGAGGCTTTGAACTCCGGAGTGCTGTTTATTTATCAGCTCTTCTGGCTGATCCCCTCACTGCTTACCGCAAGAATGTATGTGAGATAGCCGTTATATTTATGAAAAAGGAGTGCGGGAGGGGAAGCCCTCCCGCGTCTTATTATGAGAGAAGATATAAAAAGTTTTATTTCGGGCGTTTCAAAGCCCGCACGCTATATCGGCGGAGAACCCGGATGCCTGAAGAAGGATCTTTCAAAGGTCGATCTGCGGGTCGCGTTCTGCTTCCCCGATATATATGAGATCGGTATGTCGAATCTCGGCATGCGGATACTCTGCGGAGTGCTGAACGAGATCGACAACGTATGGTGCGAGAGAGTGTATTCTCCGTGGACCGATATGGAAGAGGAGATGCGGAAGCGTTCGATACCGCTGTTCACATCGGACAGCGGCGACGCGGTCGGGGATTTTGATATTGTCGCTTTCACGCTTCAGTACGAGCTTTGCTATTCCACCGTGCTTAATATGCTGGATCTTGCCGGGATTCCGCTTCTTCGCACAGACCGCGGAGAGGATTCGCCGATCATTCTGGCGGGCGGACCGTGCTCATACAATCCGGAGCCGATGTCCGATTTTATTGACATTTTCTCTATCGGCGAGGGCGAGGAAGCGCTGCCGGAGCTTGCCCGACTTTATCTGAAGATGAAGGAGGACGGCACTTTTACGAAAATCGCGTTCCTCCGCGAGGCATCCCACCTCGACGGCTTTTATGTGCCCTCGCTTTACGAGGTCGAATATAAGGAGAACGGCTCGATCGCACGTCTTGAGCCGAAATACCCGGACGTGCCGTCAAAGGTTACGAAACGGATCGTTCAGGACGTGAACACCGCGTTCGTGCCGGTCAATACCGAGATACCCTTTATAGAGACCGTCCACGACAGAATCACGCTTGAGGTGTTCCGCGGCTGTATACGAGGCTGCCGCTTCTGTCAGGCTGGATTCGTATGCCGTCCCGTGCGCGAAAAATCTCCTGCGGTGCTCAACGAGCTTGCCAAAAAGAGCGCCGAGCTGACGGGCTATGAGGAAATATCGCTCTCCAGCCTCTCAATAAGTGACTATTCCTGCATAAACGAGCTTACCGACACACTGCTTGAATGGACAGAGGACAAAAAGATAAATCTTTCGCTTCCGTCGCTCAGAGCGGACAGCTTCACAAAAGAGCTTATGGAAAAGGTTTCGTCGGTTCGCTCGACTACGCTGACCTTTGCGCCCGAGGCGGGAAGTCCGCGCCTGCGCGACATTATCAACAAAAACATAACCGAGGAGGATATCCTTCGCGCGGCGCGTGTCGGATACGAGGCGGGAAAATCCAAGATAAAGCTTTACTTTATGATGGGACTTCCCGGAGAAAATTACGACGATATCGCCGGAATTGCCGCGCTTGCACATAACGTGGTTTCGGAGTATTACCGCACTCCCGACCGCAACCGCAGAATGCAGCCGTCGGTGACAATCAGCGTCGCCTGCTTTATCCCGAAGCCGAACACGCCGTTCCAATGGGAGGGTCAGAGCACGCTTGAAGAGCTTTACGAAAAGCAGAAGTTCCTCTCCGAGCAGATTACCGACCGAAAGGTAAAGTATAATTATCACGATGCCGAGGTCTCCCGCCTCGAGGCTGTATTTGCACGCGGAGACCGTAGACTTTCGGCGGCACTCGTCGAAGCGCATCGCCGCGGGATTCGCCTTGACGCATGGGAAGAGCTGTTCGATTATGAAAAGTGGTGCAGCGTATTCGAGAGCGTCGGGCTTGATATGTCGTTTTATGCGAACCGCACGCTTCCCGATGACGAGATACTTCCGTGGGATATAATCGACTGCGGCGTTTCAAAGGAGTTTTTCCTCCGCGAGCGTCACAGGTCGCAGCAGGGCGTGCCGACGAAAAACTGCCGTGAGGGCTGTTCGGCTTGCGGCGTAAACTCGCTTGTCGAGCCGAAGTACTGCCGCTATTGTCCCGGACATCCCGAACCGAAAAAGGAAGATATCGCCAAGCCGTTTGTTCCGAAAAACACATCGTATGTTCCGACGCTCGACGCACCCGCAGAGAAAATAAAGCCCGGCCGGACGGTGCGCGTCAGATTTGCAAAGGAAGGTCCGATGGTCTATATCGGACATCTCGATCTCGCAAAGTTTATGATCAGACAGCTTGTGCGCTCGGGTCTGCCGGTGTGGTATACCGAAGGCTTCAATCCGCGTCCGCACCTTGTGTTCGCGTCCTCTCTCTCGGTCGGATGCGGCGGCGAACGCGAGATTATGGATTTCCGCCTTGCGGGAGAAGCAAGTGATGCGGAGATCTTCGAAAAGCTTGCGCCTCTTATGCCCGACGGAATGCGGATAATAGAAGTATTTACCGCCGAGCATAAGCTCAAGGAGATCGAGTGGGGCGAATACGAGATTGCATATTCGTCGAGTCGCCCCGGGATTGCCGAAGAGGTGAACGAACTCTTTAAATCTCCCGTCATCATGATGAAGCGATCGAAGAGCGGCGAACACGAAACCGATATAACTCAGTATATCGGAACTCTTGAAGTGTCCGAGCAGGACGGCGCACTCACCGTAGTATTCACGGCAAACGCAGCCGACGGCCGTTATCTGAACCCCGTGTACATCGCAAAAGCCATCGCCGAAAAACTCGGATTTAACGAGCCGTATTCGGTTATGCGAAAGAAGCTTATGCTTTCCGACGGAACCGAGATGAGATAACATTCCCCCGATATTTTAACAGCATGCAGAGCCTCCCGTCCGAATGGACGGGAGGCTCTTTTGCGCCGCGGCATTGATTTTTGAATCGGCGGAGATGCT
>ERZ1673738.4468-NODE-4468-length-13857-cov-4.840603_pt1 | contig 13857 bp, 8 predicted proteins | sample MGYA00580198_ERZ1673738 | MGnify/ENA primary metagenome ERZ1673738 (study PRJEB41218, sample SAMN15661784) | gut metagenome | host: Homo sapiens | place: Canada: London | collected 2015-08-20/2019-03-30 | study: EMG produced TPA metagenomics assembly of... | reverse complement strand
CGTCCTCGTCCCGAAGTCTGTTTTATGGGCGGGAATCCGCCCATACCTGCCGGCCGCGGCCGGGGTTTTGGCTGCCATTTTCCTTTTCTCCGCAATCTGCGCCTATCTCTACAGCGCCGCCCTTCTGCGTCCCGTCGATCGCCTCGTCCGCAAAGCGGGCAGCCTGGTGATCGATCCGGGCAACGAATTTGACCAGCTCAACAGCGTGTTCGACCGTTTGAGCGACGAAGTGGACCGCGTACAGCTTCAGATGCAGCGCGATCTCCCGCTGGTGCGCGAGCAGATTCTCCTTACGCTTCTGAGCAACTATACCGAGGTGCCCGAGGATTACAGCGAACAGGGCATCACCTTCCCGCACGATACCTTCGCCGTGGTGCTCGCCGCGCTGCCGGAGCGCGTCAACCGGCCGGACAACACCCTGCGCGAACCGCTCAAAATGATTGTGCGCCGCCATGTCCTGGAAAAACTCGGCAGCGTGGGCCGCGTATACAGCGCCTTCGGCGAATCGCAGAGCGTGCTGTTTCTGGTCAACGCGGACGACTCCTCCGGCATGCGCAAACAGCTGCAGCGCCTGTGCAAGGAGCTGAGCCAGGAGCTGCACGAGGCGATCGCCATGCCGGTCGTCCTGTCCGTGGGCATCTGTCCCAAGGGTGTGCGCGTCCCCTATCAGGCATGCCTGCAGGCGCGCCGCGCCATCCCGTTTGTGGACGGCGAAGAGGGCGGCGTATACGTGTGCGGACCGGGAGAATACGGCCTTTCCGCCGATCCGCCCGTGATGAATGGTCTGGCCCAGTGCGTCCTTGACCATGACATGTCGTCGCTGCGCACGCGCCTCTCCCGCTGCTTCGAGGCTCTGGCCCCCGATCGCGAGAACCTGACGCAGCTGCGCCGCTTCTCCCAGCTCATTCTGTGCCACGTACAGGCGCGCCTCATCGAGCTTGACATTCCCTCCGAGACAGCCTCTCTGAACGCGGCCATGAAAAAGCTCGACGCCGCGCCCTCTTACGACGCCTGCATAGCCGTGCTGCTCAGCTGGTTCTCCTCCCAGATTGAGGCGAGCACCTGCCTCCCGGAAAAATCGTGGCATTACGTGCGCGAGGCTGTCGCCTACATCGAGGAACATTACCGCGAGAATCTTTCCATTCCTCAGATCGCAAAGGCAGTCTCCGTCAATCCCGTCTATCTCAACAAGCTGTTCAAGCTCTCAACAGGAAAAACCATTTCCGAGTATCTCAATTACTACCGAATCGAGGCGAGCAAATCGCTCCTGCTCGGGCCGGACGCCACCGTCGCCTCCGTCAGCGCGGGGCTTGGCTACAACGACGTGCGCAGCTTTATCCGCTTTTTCAAGAAATTTACCGGCGTGACGCCGAAGGATTTCCGGCAGCAGAATCTGCCGGAAGGAAGAAATCCAGCCTGAACGGGGAAAGATAGTGATTGAAGTTGTCCGGCGAGTATGGTATAATAGCAAAGAATAAAAATCAGTAGAACGCATGCCAGATCCCGTTTTTGCAGGTTTACTGAAATATCTTCCAAGGGAGTGCTGTCTGTGATTCAAGGAAATGATCTCCGAAACGCCCTGATCTCCGGCGCTAACAATATCGCCCGCCATAAAACGCAGGTCGATGAACTGAATATCTTCCCCGTGCCGGATGGCGACACCGGCACCAATATGAGCATGACCATCGGCGCCGCGGCCAAGGAACTCGCCAAGAGCGAGGGCGGCACCGCGGATTATGTGGCCCATGTGGCCGCCTCCGCCCTGCTGCGCGGCGCGCGCGGCAACTCCGGCGTTATTCTGTCCCTGCTCTTCCGCGGCTTTTCCAAGAGCGTGGAAGGAAAGGAAGAGCTGACCGGCTCCGACCTCGCCAACGCGCTCGGCGTAGGCGTGGAGGCCGCCTATAAGGCTGTCATGAAGCCGACGGAGGGCACCATCCTCACAGTTTCCCGCATCGCCTGCGAGAAAGGACGCGCCGCGGCTGAAATTGACAACGACGCGGTCTATGTGTGGAGCGCCATCTGCAAGGGCGCTGCTGAAGCGCTGGAGCAGACTCCCGAGCTTCTGCCCGTTCTCAAGAAGGCCGGCGTCGTCGATGCGGGCGGCAAGGGCCTGTGCTACATCTTCGACGGCATGCTCAGCGTCTTCAAGGACGGCGTAATCGTCAGCAACGAGCAGCCGGAGGTCAGCGCCGATCTCTCCTCCGACGATTTCTTCCGCAACGCCGCCGCTGAGTTTGATCAGGAGATCAATTTCACCTACTGCACCGAATTTATCGTGGGCCGCGATCCCGAATGCAAAAAGGATCCGCTCGACCTGCGCGCTTACCTCGAGGGTATCGGCGACTGCGTCGTGGTCGTCGACGACGAGGAAATCATCAAGGTCCACGTCCACACCGAGGATCCCGGCAACGCCCTGCAGGCCGGTCTGACATACGGCCAGCTCCTCACCGTCAAGATCGAGAACATGAAGGAGCAGCACCGCAAGGCGCAGGAGGCCAACGAGGAGAACAAGGCAAAGACCGAAAAAAAGGTTCTCACTCCCGTGGAACCCACTGAGGAAGTCGGCTTTGTCGCCGTGGCCGCGGGCGAAGGCCTGAACACGCTTTTTTCCGACCTGGGATGCGCTCAGATCGTCAGCGGAGGACAGACCATGAACCCCAGCACAGAGGATATCCTCGCTGCTGTGCGCGCCACGCCTGCAAAGACGGTTCTGGTCCTGCCGAACAATAAAAACATCATCATGGCGGCGGAGCAGACCATTCCGCTCGTGACGGATCGGAAGGTCATTGTTCTGAAGACCCGCACCATCCCGCAGGGACTTTCCGCTCTGCTGGCCTATGATCCCGATTCCTCCACGGAGCAGAATACCGTCAGCATGATGGAGGCCGCTTCCCGTGTGGACACCGGCTCCGTGACCTTTGCGGCACGTGACTCCGAATACGGCGGGCATAAAATTTCTGAGGGCGATATCCTCGGCCTCGAGAACGGCAAGCTCACCCTGATTGAAAAGGATATCGTGCACACCTGCAGCAAGCTGACGCGCTCGATGGTCAACCGGAACACCTCGTTCATTACGATCATCTACGGCAGCGATGTGACCGAAGAGCAGGCCAACGACGCTTATAACCGCATCAAGTCAAAGGTCTCGAGCGACATCGAGATCACCCTGGTCAACGGCGGTCAGCCGGTTTATTACTTCCTGATCTCCGTCGAATAATCTCACAGTACAGCGAATGTTCCGGGCCGCAGCGGCGCTTTCAGGCGTGTGCGGCCCGGATTTTTTTCCGGCTTCCGAAGTTTCCCGTCCCTGCGGCGTCCTGCCGGCGCGCCGCCCGGCACGGCGGATACGGAAGTCCCTGCAAAAAGGAGGGAGTTTTTTGGCGTCCCTGTATGAAACGCCGGTAACGGCCCTGCGCGGCGTCGGCGAAAAGCGTGCCGGGCTGTTTCGGAAACTCGGCGCGCCCACGGTCGGCGATCTGCTGCGCTGCTATCCCCGCGCCTGGGAGGATTTAAGCTGTCCCGGGACCATCCGCACAGCGCCCCCGGATCAGCCGTTTGCCATCCGGGCCACTGTCACGCGCGCTCCGTCCGCTGTGCGCGTTCACGGCGGCTCCACGCTTTACCGCGCCTTTGCCGACGACGGCGAGACGGTTTTTCCCATCACCTTTTTCAACAATCCCTATGTCGTCAATCTTCTGCGTGAGGGAGAAGAATATATTTTCTACGGCCGGGTCCATTTCTCTTTTCAAAAGCGAGAGCTGCTGTCCCCGGAATTCTATCCGGCTGCCGCCTGCCCGCCGATTCGTCCCGTCTACCGCCAGACGCAGGGCCTCAATTCCCGCGCGATTGGACAGGCCGTCAAGCAGGCGCTTCTTCTGCTTCCTCAGACGGTCCGCGACCCGATCCCCGACGATCTGCGCGCCGCGCGCGGTCTTTGTTCCCTCACACAGGCGCTGCACGACATTCATTTTCCTCCCACCGCACAGGCTCTGGAAACGGCGCGCGCCCGTCTGATCTTTGAAGAGCTGCTCGTCCTGCAAACCGGCATCCTGCTCCTCGGCAGCCGCAAACGGACACAGACGGGATGCGTCGCCGCGTCCGACCGGACGGAAGAGTTCTGGCAGCTCTTTCCCTTTGCTCCGACGAACGCGCAGCGGCGCGCTGTGCGCGAGGCCGCGGCCGATATGGCAAGCGGCTTCCCGATGAACCGTCTGGTGCAGGGAGATGTGGGAAGCGGTAAAACGGCAGTCGCGGCGGCTCTTTGCTGGCAGGCGGCGAAAAACGGCATGCAGGCAGCGCTCATGGCTCCCACAGAGCTGCTTGCGCGCCAGCATTTTGCGACCCTCTCCTCCTTTTTCCGGGATACAGACGTACGCCCTGTGCTGCTGACAGGCTCCACGCCCAAAAAGGAACGCACAGCGATCCTGGAAGCCCTTGCGGACGGCAGCGCGTCCATCGCTGTCGGCACGCACGCTCTGCTCTCCGAGGGCGTAACCTTTTCCCGTCTCGGGCTGGCCGTCACGGATGAACAGCACCGTTTCGGGGTGGCCCAGCGCTCAGCGCTCGCCGGAAAAGGCGACTCCCCCCATCTTCTGGTCATGAGCGCGACGCCCATCCCGCGCACGCTCGCGCTGATGATCTACGGCGACCTTGACCTGTCAATTCTCGATGAGCTGCCGCCGGGCCGCACGCCGGTGCTCACCTACGCCATCACCTCCGACAAGCGGCCCCGGGCGCTGAATTTCCTGCGCCGTCACGCGGCCGAAGGACGGCAGAGCTACATCATCTGCCCCATGATCGACGAGGGAGGCGACGATCGCGCCAGCGTAACGCAGTACGCCGCCCGCCTGCGGGAGGAGGACCTGCCCGGCCTGCGGATCGGTGAGCTGCACGGACGGATGAAAAGCGCGGAAAAGGACGCGGTCATGAGCCGCTTTGCCGCGGGAGAACTGGACGTTCTTGTCTCCACCACGGTGGTGGAGGTGGGTGTGGACGTGCCGAACGCGGCGGTCATGATGATCGAAAACGCGGAGCGGTACGGCCTTTCCCAGCTGCACCAGCTCCGCGGACGCGTCGGACGCGGTTCCCAGCAATCGTACTGCATTCTCGTCACAGACGCGCAGAATCAGGAGGCTCTCTCCCGTATGAAGGTTCTCTGTTCCACCACGGACGGCTTCCGCGTGGCCGACGAGGATCTGCGGCTGCGCGGTCCGGGCGACTTCTTTGGCAGCCGCCAGCACGGACTGCCTGAACTGCAGATTGCGGATTTCTCGCAGGATCTCTCAGTCCTCCAGGAAGCGCAGGAAGCCGCACGCGCGATCCTCGCCGCCGATCCCGACCTCTCCGCCCCCGCCCACCGCGGCCTGCGCGGCGCGGTCCACCTCCTCTTCTCCCAATCAGAAGCAACCTAACGCCTGCAGCACGCCTGCGGCGGGCAATTCGCACGCCTGCGGCGGGCAATTCGCGCGCCTGCGGCGAGCAATTCGCGCATCGGCGGGCACGCCCGCCGTATGTCTGACAGCAGGAAAGCGACCCCTCTGCGGTCTTACGCCGCAGAGGGGTCTTGCTATGCGGCCCGCGCTGCTGCCGCAAAGAGAATCGGGAGCAGATACAGACCACCCCCGCACTCCCGACGCAGGAATACACGAGAGCCGGTGCAGACCACCCCCGCGCTCCCGACGCAGGAATACACGGGAGCCTGTTCAGACCGTCCCGCGCTGCGCAGCTTTCCTACTCACACCGCTGCCGCGCGGGCCATCGCGTGCAGGCTCAGCCTGCCGGGCCATCGCGTGCAGGCTCAGCCTGCCTACCGCCCGCTGTATACTGCTGTTAGCTTTGCATACCGAAGCGCAAACTCTGCGTCGTTCTCCATCCGCAGGATTGCAGCGGGAGTGTCGAGAGATCCGTCCGCCGCCAGAAGGCCGAGCGCACGCGCTTCCCGGCGCGGCAGTTCAATCGCGTAGGAGAAACCTGCGTATGTCTCACCCGGCAGAATGGATTTGCTCAGCACATCCCCTGCCTCGGTGTTCGGCAGCGGCAGACAGTATTCGCCGGTCTCCCCGTCCCCCAAAAGCGTCGCCTCAAACCGGGCAACCACGGCTCCGGCCTCCTCGTCCCATGCCGTATCCAAAAAAAACGACGTCCTGTCCGATGATTCCTGCACAACCGACAGAGCCTGTCTCCCAATGAATCCACAGCCCCACGCTCCCGGCGACGATCGCGAGGACAAGAACCGACGCGGTCATCACGGCCCATCGCCGCCTGCGCTTTTTCTCGATGTGCTCGACGTTTTCCGCCGCCCGGCGGGAAAGCTCGGCCCTCTCTTCCCTTGTCAGTTCGTCGAAGCGTCCGAAGTCGGGTTCCATATCGCGCGGCGGCAGCGCCGCTCCCTCGTCCTCCGTCCGGCACAGCGCTTCATACAGCGCCTCCGGCGTGCCGGAATCCGGGAGCCGCAGCCGTTCCAGCGACTCGAGGATTGCCGCGCCTTCCTCCTGCTCGTCGGCAAGCTCCTGCCGGTGCGCGGCAAAGACGGCCTCCGTCTCCTGCGGGCGCTCCAGCAGACGGCGAATTTCCTCCACCGAAAAACGATACCCGCGCAGCCGCGCCACGAGCTGCAATCGGCACACATCCGTTTCCGTGTAATCTCGGTATTCATTCTCTTCCCGGATCTCCGGGGAGATCAAACCCTTCTCCTCGTAAAAGCGCACGGCGCGTCTTGTCAGCCCCGTCCGCTCACAAACCTCCTTGATTTTCATACGGAACTCCTCCCTTCCCCCTTATCATAGAGTATGACGCAGGGGAACGGTCAAGTATTTTTTCATCCTTTCCGAAAAAAATGCGCTCCGTTTCTCCCGATAATAAAAAAATCTCCCCTTCGGTCTGTGCCAAAAGGGAGAAACGATTTTCCCGCAGTCTATATCCCATACAGCCAAAAATACTCCGGAAGCCAGTCCGAACGATCCCACGCTCTCCAGGCCGTTCTCTCCCGCACAGCTTTCGCGCAGGCGGTTTCTTGTGATTCCGTGCCGATCCAGCACCTCTGCCAGCTTTACCTTCACAGAACCATACTCATCCGCTGTGTAATGTACAATGCTTTTCACTCCGCCTCACCCCCTGTTTTTCTTATTAAAAAGCAGACCTGACTTATTTCACGGGACAGCGGCGTCGCAGCCGGTCAGGCGGGCAATCAGGAACCCGTAATTCGTCATCGGCACGCCCTGCGCACGGGCCTGCTCCACGCGGGAGAGGACGTACTTGCGGTTGAACATACAGGCTCCGCAATGAACCACCAGATCGTAAGGCGTCAGATCTTCGGGAAAATCCGTGCCGCGAACAAAGTCAATGGCAAGTCCCTGCCCGAATCTCGCGCGCAGCATGCGCGGAATTTTCTCCCGGCCGATGTCCTCCGCAAGCGGCGCGTGCGTGCACGCCTCGGCGATCAGAACGCGCGAAGCCTCTGTCAGCCCGTCGAGCGCTTTCGTCCCTTCGGTGAAATACGCCGTGTCTCCCTTGTACGCCGCCATCAGCACCGAGAACGACGTCAGCAGACTCCCGGGCGGCGTGCAGTCCGCCACCCGGCGGAACAGCTGACTGTCCGTGATGATAAGCTTCGGCGGGTGCGCGAGCGACGCAAGGGAAGCTTCGAGCGTATCCCCCGTGCAGCAGGAAATCAAGCATTTCTTGTCGAGCAGCTCGCGGATCACCTGCACCTGGGGCAGAATAAGCCGCCCCTTCGGAGCCTGGATATCCTGCGGCATGACAAGCAGCACGAGATCTCCCGCTTTGCACAGGTCCCCCGTGATGCTCTCCTGTTCAAAATCGGACGGCATCGCCCGGATCATGGCCGCGCGCAGCGCCGCCACCCCTTCCCCGGTTCTTGCGCTGACAAGAACCGGCTCTAGCTTTGCCTCTTCCCGCACACGCTCGGCCAGCGCAGCCGCGTTCGGCTCGTCCGCTTTGTTGACGACCGCTACCACCGGCGTTTTCTTTTCCCGGAACAGGGCAAGCCACTCCAGCTCCTGCTTCAGCCCGCCGTCCGAGAACAGCAGCAGCGCCACGTCCGTTTTCCGGGCCGCCTCCTGCGTGCGCTCCACGCGCAGACCGCCCAGCTCGCCCTCGTCGTCAAAACCTGCCGTATCAATGAACACACACGGACCGATCCCGTGCACCTCCATCGCCTTATAGACCGGATCCGTGGTCGTGCCCGCCACGTCAGAGACGAGAGCCGCCTCCTGCCCGGTGAGGGCATTCGTCAGCGACGACTTGCCGCTGTTCCGCTTTCCGAAAATCCCGATGTGCAGCCGGTTCGCTCTCGGGGTGTCCGTCAGTCCCATGCTTGCATTCCTCCAAGTCTCGTTTGAGACAATTTTATCACAATTTTCCTTTTCGCTCAACTCTCTGTTTCCAAAAGACGCCATGAAAAACAGCCTTTGTTTTTCACGGCGCTTTCCTGCCGCCGGGATCCGATCGCACAAACACATTCTCAGGAAACATACGCGGCCCGTTTCCTTCTGCCATACAGAAACGCTTCACTCTGTATCGTCTGCCTTTGCTGAACCCGCGCTGAGCCAGTACGGCGACCCTTTTTTCTCATATTCATCGAGAAAATGGTGAACCGTACCGTCGCCGCGATACCCGACGAGCGTACCGAGGTTGACGTTATGGAAGCTGTGAAAGATGTTCTGCCCTGCGCTCGGATTCGTTTTCTCGAGCGTGCGGATCAGCTCCTTCATCTCCTGCCGCTTCGAATCGAGCGTACCGTTGGCCGTGCCCTCCGTGAGACGGCAGGCACAGCGGAGAAATTCAAGATTATTGTACCTCGCCCAGGCAATAATGTCCGCCTCGCGCACCAAATACAGCGGGCGGATCAACTCCATGCCCGGAAAATTGGTGCTGTGAAGCTTCGGCATCATGGTTTTCATCTCCGCGCCGTAGAGCATGCTCATCAACACCGTCTCAATCACATCGTCAAAATGGTGGCCGAGCGCAATCTTGTTGCAGCCCAGAGCCTGCGCATGCTTATAAAGGCAGCCGCGCCGCATCCGCGCGCACAGGTAACAAGGCGATTTTTCCGCGGCTGCGGCGGCCTCGAAAAGCCGGTTTTCCACCACTGTGACGGACAGCCCCAGTAAAGCGGCGTTTTCCTCGATCCGCGCGCGGTTTTCCGGACTGTAACCGGGATCCATTACAAGGTTCACCAACTCGAAGCGCGTCGGGCTGAACCGCTGCAGCAGCTGCATACACTTCGCGAGCAGCATCGAGTCCTTTCCTCCCGAAATGCACACGGCCACCCGGTCGCCGTCCTCCAGCATTGCGTAATCGCGAAGTCCTCCGATAAATTTCGTCCAAATCGTCTTTCTGTATTTCTTCTGAATGCTCAGCTCCGCCCGGCGCAGCCGTTCGTCCATGATGTTTTCCTCCTGATCGGTGTTTCCGCACCGTCAGGCACGGAATCGTTCTGCTTTTCATTATAATGCGTCCGCTCCCAAGCCGCAAGTCTCGCCATTTTCCCCAAGGGAATTGACATTTTGCGCTTTTCGCATTACCATGAAAGCAAAGCGCCGGAGCCGGTGTTCCGATCGGCGCGGAGAGCCCTCCCCGCCCTTCCGGAAGGATCGAAGCCACGAAAGGCGCTGCCCGCCGTTTCCCGCGCAGGCTACGGTATTGTTAGGACAGGCTCCGCTTTCCTTCCCGTTTCGCCGCAAAAAACGGCGAAACAAGGCCGAATACGGGGAAAAGGGCGCATGAAAAAGGAGGATGGCAGCTTATGAGCAGCCGCTTTGACGAAATCATCGACAGATACCATACCATGTGTGAAAAATACGACGGGATCGCCCGTACAGGAAGACCCTCCGATACGATTCCGCTGTGGGTGGCGGATATGGATTTCCGCTCTCCGGACTGCGTGCGCGAGGCGCTTCACCGGCTGGCTGACCACGGCATTTTCGGCTATACCGACGCAGGCAAGGAATATTTTGCTCCGATCCGCGGCTGGTTTCAGGAGCGTTTCGGCTGGGAACCGAAGCAGGAATGGCTGATCTGCACGCCGGGCGTGGTCTACGGCTTCTCGGCGGCGATCAACGCCCTGACGCAGGAAGGCGATGCGGTTCTGATTCAGCAGCCGGTCTATCCTCCTTTCGCGGGCGCTTTGCGGGAAAGCGGACGCATTCTGGTCAACAGCCCTCTGCACGAGGAAAACGGCGTATACCGCATGGAACCGGCGGAGGACATGGAGCGCCGAATCGTCGAAAACAACGTGAAGGTTTTTCTCCTGTGCAGCCCGCATAATCCCGTAGGCCGCGTGTGGACGCGGCAGGAACTGGAAACGGTCAATGAAATCTGCCTGCGCCGCGGCGTGGTGGTGATCTCCGACGAAATCCACGCAGACTTCACCTTCCCCGGCCATCCGCACACCGTTTTCGCTTCGCTCAGCAAAGAGGCGGAGCAGAACTGCGTCGTCTGCACCGCGCCGAGCAAAACCTTTAACCTCGCCGGACTGCAGACCTCCAATCTCTTCGTTCCGAATCCTGCCCTGCGCGAAAAGCTGCGGTCGTTCATGGACCGGCTGCATTACGGCGCGCCGAATCTCGCGGGCATAACCGCCTGCATGGCGGCGTATCAGGGCGGTGCGCCGTGGCTCGATGAGCTGATCGAATATCTGGCGGGGAACGTCTCTCTTGTGCGCAGCTTTTTGCAGGAGCGGCTGCCGCAGCTTCGTCTCGTGGAACCGGAAGGCACTTATCTGCTCTGGATTGACTGCCGCGGTCTTGGCCTGACGGAAGAGGGACTTGCGGATCTGCTCACGAACCGGGCCCGTCTTTGGGTGAACGAAGGCGTGATGTTCGGCCCCGGCGGCGAGGGCTTCATCCGCGTCAACATCGCCTGTCCCCGCTCGGTACTGCAGGAAGCGCTCAACCGCCTTGCCGAGGCAGTGGGGAACTAAGCGTCCGGCTTTTTTGACGGCGCATGGCAGCAGCGCATCCACAAAAGGGACTGCTGCAAAACAGCCTCACAAAAAAGTATGCAAAAAAATCGGTCCCCGAGAAAAGCAGAACCGCTTCTCTCAAGGGCCGATTTTCATTGCCTGTTTTGAATTTCTTCTGCAGATTTCTCTTGCGTTTTCATTCTGCAGCAGTCCCTTTTGCATGGTATGAGAATTCAAACGACGCGGGGAGCGCTTGCTTCAAAGCGAAAGCAAGCTTGCCGCGCCCGGCGCGAATCTTTTCCGTCAGCCTACTCTGACCTCGCACTGCTTCACACCGGACTGACCGGGAAGCACGGAATAGAGGACGGTGGAAGCGCCCAACGGAGCGCCCTCCTTCGCGGTGACCTTATAGAAATAATCGCGGCCGCTGTTTCCGGTATAGACGACTTCAAAATACTCGTTGCTCTCCAGATAGCAGCACGGCGGATTGGAGCCGGCCACAACCGTCATACGGAACTGATACGATTTGCCGGGCTGGATGGAAACGGGGTTGGTCGTATCCGAAACCACCTTTCCGTAAAGCTCCACATTGGCCGCCTCAGTCTGCGCGGCGGTCGGCTCACCGGAAGCGACAAAGAGCCAACAGTTGGCAACGTTGCGTTCACTTCCGTCGGAGGGGGTATTCTGCACGGTCAGGCTGTCGGAACCAATCTCACGGGAAACTACCGTTGTGCTGCCGCCTCCGTCGAGATTACCGGCCCAAACAGCGCCCTCCTTCATCATCAGATCGGCCAGCTCCGTAAGGCTCAAACCGATCGAACTGTCCTGCCGCCCGTCCGCGGCAAGGAAAAAGACGGTTCCGTCCTTTTTCACGCCAACCGCGGTGCGCGGCGCGCGGGCAGCGGATTGATCCGTGCAGACGTTCACGCCGTTCTCCACCAGCACGCAGTGCAGGCCCATCGCCTGTTCCAGCTCAGGCCATTTTTGATCATAGACGGACTTGTCCCCGTAAACCACCTCTCCGTCCTTCGTAAAGCCGAAGAACAGCCAGTCGCGGCCCGCCACGTTGTAGCCGTGAATCAGATCGCCGTTCTGAATCACAACGCCCCACGGCTCGCCCGTGTTTATATTATACATATCGCCGTTGATTGCAGCCACGACGTTATCCCCGTGGAGCACCGCGCTGTTCGCCATGTCACGCACAGTATCGCGGCCGACGGAAACGCCGTCCGAGGGCATGGCGGGGCGAAGCGTAACGCCGGAATCCGGGCTGAGCGTGAGCGTAATATAGCGGCTCGAGACGCCGTTCACCGTATAGCTGTATTCCGTCTGCGTCAGACCGGAAACAAGCGGGCGGCTTGCATCCTGCTGGATGGACCAGGACGTGAAGGCGGAAACCTGCTGTGTGAGGGAAAAGCCGTTTTCTCCGGCAGGAAGCACACACTGCGCGGCCACCATACCGGCCGCAAGCAGAGCGGCAAGCCAGCGTTTCTTTTTCATAAAAACATCCTCCCTGTGTCATAGTAATGCCGTTGATTTTCCGGAGGAACACCGCCGGAAAACACCATTCCTTTTTATTTTGCGTCATAATTGCAACAATAGTTTGAATAAATTCTGAATTTTAGCATGGAAAAATCCGGTTCCGACACAGAACCTTAAAAAGCACACGGGAATTGTATCATACGGCAAAATCCGGTATAATGAAGAAAGAATACGGATCCACAAAACGCGCTTCCGGCAATTTCCGTACAGCCCCGTAAAGCTTGGCCGGATCGGCTCCGCACGCGGGGACCCGATGGATCTTTTCGAAAAAGGATGATGAAGCTTGTTTGAAATACAGGAAAAGCTGGAGCAGGCCGAACGGGCTCTGCTCGTCGAGGTGGACACAGGGGAATACGACGCGGAAGCGTCGCTCGCGGAGCTGTATGAGCTCACGCGCAGCGCGGGGGCCGAACCGTGCGGAGCGGTTACGCAGAAGCGTCCCGCTCCGGATCCGGCAACCTACGTCGGCTCCGGCATGATGGAGGAGATCGCGTCGTTCTGCACCGCGCAGGAGATCGACCTGCTCATTTTTGACTGTGAACTCAGCCCCACGCAGCTGCGCAACATTGAGGAAGCGTCCGGCGTGCGCGTCGTCGACCGCACGATGCTGATCCTCGACATCTTCGCCGCGAGGGCGAGGAGCCGTGAGGGACGGCTGCAGGTTGAACTGGCCCAGCTTCGCTATCTTCTGCCCCGGCTGACGGGACGCGGCACACAGCTCTCCCGGCTCGGCGGCGGCATCGGCACGCGCGGACCGGGCGAAACGAAGCTGGAGACGGACCGCCGCCACATCCGCAGACGGATCGGCTCGCTGAAGGAGCAGCTCGACGAGGTCGAGCACCGCCGCGAGCAAATCACCCGCCGCCGGAAAAAGGACGGGGTGATCACCGTGGCGATTGTCGGCTACACAAACGCCGGAAAATCGACGCTGATGAACCGTTTGACGCAGGCGGGCGTTCTCGCCGAGGACAAGCTCTTCGCCACGCTTGACCCGACGGCACGCGCGCTCAAGCTGCCGCATGGGCAGACCGTCATGCTGATCGACACCGTCGGCCTTGTCCGAAGGCTGCCGCATCAGCTGGTACAGGCGTTCCACTCCACGCTGGAGCAGGCTGCGGACGCCGACGTAATTTTGAATCTCTGCGACGCCTCCAGTCAGGAGGCCCGCACCCATCTGGAGGTGACAAACGAGCTGCTCGCACAGCTCGGCTGCGGCGACCGGCCCGTTCTCTCCGTGATGAACAAGTGCGATCTGTGTCCGGAGGTGCTCAACACGCTGTCGATCGGCAGCACCATGCGCATCAGCGCGAAAACGGGACAGGGAATCGACCGCCTGCTTCTCGCCATTGAGGAAGCTCTGCCTGAAAAAACAGAGCTTGTCACCGCCCTGC
>ERZ1673738.4464-NODE-4464-length-13874-cov-6.013532_pt1 | contig 13874 bp, 6 predicted proteins | sample MGYA00580198_ERZ1673738 | MGnify/ENA primary metagenome ERZ1673738 (study PRJEB41218, sample SAMN15661784) | gut metagenome | host: Homo sapiens | place: Canada: London | collected 2015-08-20/2019-03-30 | study: EMG produced TPA metagenomics assembly of... | reverse complement strand
CGGGTAAAGTATATCCGTTACAGAACGTAATTGCAATTGGTTTAACCGTAAATTTCTAAAAAACGAATCATTATGAAACTAAAAAATAGAATCATACAATTATGTGTACTGACAGGGGGAGTATTACTTTTCCCATCATGTAACGACTTCCTAGACAGGGAGCCGCTGGATCAGGTAACACCGGAATCGTATTTCCAGAATGCAGATCACTTGGCAGCTTATAGTATTTCAAAATATCAGAATCTGTTCTCTACTCATAGCGGATTTAGTGCGGGTACTGTAAACAATGACGGTGCTACCGACAATATGGTTTCAGGCGGCAGCAGCGGTAGCGGACTCCAGAATTACTACACCAAGGATGTTTGGAAGACAGAAGCAGCCAATGACAACTGGGATTTCTCCTTTTTTCGTTATTGCAATTACTTCTTTGAAAAAGTACTCCCCAAATATGAGGCAGGAGAGATATCAGGTAACGCTGACGATGTGAAGCATTATATCGGTGAAATGTACTTTATCCGTGCCTGGAAATATTTCCAGAAGCTGAGGATGTATGGAGACTATCCGATTATCACAGAAGTATTACCGGATAATGCGGAAATATTGATAGAAAAAGGTGTACGACAACCACGTAACAAGGTGGCGCGTTTCATTCTTGAAGATCTTGACAAGGCCGCCGAGTACATGCACGACCATGGTTTTGCCGGAAACAACCGCTTGAACAAGCAATGTGCTTTGTTAATCAAATCACGTGTAGCACTCTACGAAGCTACTTTCGAGAAATATCATCAGGGTACGGGACGTGTACCGGGTGATGCCAACTGGCCGGGTAAGCGAGTGCATCCTGATTATAAATATGATGCCAATACCGAAATAAACTTCTTTCTGGACCAGGCGATGTCCGCAGCAGAACAAGTAGCCGATGTCATTAAGCTGACACCTAACAGCGGTGTGTTCAATCCGGCAAATGACAACGACATTTCGGGATGGAATGATTATTTCGATATGTTTTCAGCCGAAGACATGAGTGGATTTGAAGAAGTGCTCTTCTGGCGTGATTATTACTCCGGCGACTTTACCATCGCACACGGCGCTACAGCTTATGTAGCTTCGGGAGGCAACAACGGTATGTTGCACAACTATGTACAATCTTTCCTGATGAAAGACGGTATGCCTTGGTATGCAGCCACAGCCGCATATCCTTTTAAAGGTGACGAACGGGTAATGGATGAAAAAGCCAACCGCGACGAACGTCTGCAACTCTTCTTATTTGGTGAGGAAGATATGATACCGGCCGTATCCAACGCTGCAACCAATGCCATGAAAACATATCAGGACGCAAACTACCCCAATATAATTGTAGCCGAATCGGAAATCAAAGACTTAACAGGATATCGTATTCGTAAATGTCTCTCTTACGACCAGAAACAATATGTTTCGGGACAGGCTCAGTCTACAACCGGTTGTGTAATTTTCCGTGCAGTAGAAGCTTATCTAAACTATATGGAAGCTGCCTGCATGAAGAATAACGGGAATGTTACGGGAAAAGCTGCCGAATATTGGAGAGCTGTACGCATACGTGCAGGAGTTGATCCGGACTTCACTAAAACCATTGCCGCAACAGACTTGAGCAAAGAAAACGATTTGGCTAAATACAAAGGCGAGAATGAAATGATCGATGTGACACTTTTCAATATCCGCCGCGAACGTCGTTGCGAATTCATTGGCGAAGGCATGCGTATGGATGACCTGATTCGTTGGAGATCATTAGACAGACTGTTGGTCGAACGATTTATTCCCGAAGGATTTAACTTCTGGGGAAGTGACGCTTACAAACGTTATGAAGGAGAAGATGCCAAGTTCGAATATATCGAAGGCCCAGACAACGCTATGGCAAATGTTTCATCCAGAAAATTATCCAACTATTTACGTCCTTATTCTGTTGTACAAAAGAATAATGAAATCTATGACGGTTATACTTGGGCTAAAGCGCATTATCTCTATCCCGTACCTATCCGACAGATCGAATTATTATCACCGTCAGGCGAAATAGCTTCATCGGTTATCTATCAGAACCCATACTGGCCTGAAGAAAGAAACACAGCAGCTATAGAATAATTATATCAAATATATAAATATTGATTTTTAGTATAATAATAAGGAGGTTGTGGTAAGAGATTTATAGCAACTACATAAGGTTTAAAAAAGGAAAATTGAAAAAGGGTGTCCGTGAGGATACCTTTTTTTTGCATTCATTATCGCTATTGAAATGATATGGAAAGTCTTGCCCTTTCATACTTTTCCGGTATACATGCCTTTGCAGTAGACACTTATCGATATCTTAAAGTCAATCAAGACGAAAACATCACCAATTATCAAGCCAATCGGCAACGTAGGTATAATAAGAAAAAGGGAGAAATGATGTTATAGGGAAATACATAAAAAGGCCAAGTTCTCCAGGTACTTATTCTGAAATAATCAAAGCAACTTTTTATTTACTAATATTAAGTTAACTTAAGCAGTATAGTCATAATTCATCAGCTATACTTACGACAAAGGTAAACATTTATTTTAATAAACCATAAAATTAAGTGATTTTTTTTGCATAAATACTAAAATATGTTCCATCACCCATAGCTATTCTTGTCTTTTCGTTAAATCCAAGTAGACTTCAAGTAGAACACAAAAGGCCATTTCTAGTCATAAACATACAATATAAGGGGGAGATCTGATACACATATTTCCTACATAAAGGGTAGGTAGTAAAAGCATTACTACCTTTATCTCTCTTTTTCCCTTATATAGCTATTCTCATATATCTACTCAAAAATAAGTACCTGGAGTACTTTATAATAGTCATAACTCCGTACCATCAGCACAGCTCAGACAAGACAAAAACGATATTATAAGATAACCCTAATCAGACAAGCTTATGGAGTAGAAACAAAAAAGACACTTAAACATCACTTCCGGCAAGATAAATCTTTACCGGAAAAATCTCAAAAAACAAACTATTCAAATTTATGTTTAACCGAACAATTTAGTGTATGAAAGAAAAAACCAACCTGTTTCCAAGCCTGATACGACTTCGGGAAACAAGTCGCCTAAAAATGGCAATTGCCGCTTCTATCATGCTTTGGTGTGCAACACCTCAGCAAGCCACGGCTGATACTAACGAAGAACACGCGATTGAAGCTGTACAACAAGCTAAAGTAAAAGTAAAAGGTACTGTAGTAGATGAAACCGGAGAACCGATGATCGGTGTAGCCGTAAAAGTTCTCGCAAACAACACAGGTACCATTACCGACCTGGAAGGAAAATTCTCGGTCGAAGCCCCTCTAGGAGGCGCCATCCAAATTTCATTTATCGGATACAAAACCGTTACGGTGAAAGCAAGTAGCGAGCCTATCAGTGTGACGTTGAAAGAGGATTCTCAACAGTTGGACGAAGTCGTAGTAGTAGGTTACGGCTCACAGAAAAAGGTGAATGTAACCGGTTCTGTCAGCATGGTGGACTCAAAAGTAATCGAATCTCGTCCGGTACAAAACGTATCACAAGCCCTTCAAGGTGTGGTTCCGGGATTGAATATGTCAGTAGGTAATAGCGGTGGCGCACTGGACAGTAGTCTCAGTATCAATATCCGCGGTGCCGGTACCATCGGCGAAGGTTCGAGCGGAAGCCCGTTGGTATTGATCGACGGCATCGAAGGTGACATGAACACAGTGAACCCGAATGACATCGAAAACATTTCAGTATTAAAAGATGCCGCCTCTTCTTCTATTTACGGTGCACGTGCTTCTTTCGGTGTAATCATGATTACAACCAAGAGCGGTAAATCCGGTAAGACTCGTGTGAATTACTCGGGCAATGTACGTTTCTCCGATGCAATTCAGATTCCGGATATGGTGGATTCTTATACCTTCGCACAATACTTCAACCGTGCTAACACAAACGATGGAGGAGGTTTGGTATTTGACGAAGCGGCCTTGGAGCGTATTAAAAACTATCAGACAGGGAAATACATCGATCCGAACACTCCTGAATACTATGGAGCGAAGGCCGGTAATGACGGAAAATGGCAAAACTATACAGGTTCCTTCGCCAACACAGACTGGTTTAAAGAGTTCTATAAAAATTGGGTACCCTCAACAGAGCACAATCTGAATATCAGCGGCGGTACAGACAAACTCACTTATATGATCAGTGGCAGTTTTCTTGACCAGAAAGGTCTGCTAAGACACGGTGAAGATCAGTTCAACCGTTACACCATGAACGCAAAAATTTCTGCAAAGTTAACCGACTGGGTTACTTTGAACTACACCAGCAAGTGGACACGCGAAGATTACGACCGTCCGACTTACATGACCGGTCTGTTCTTCCATAATATCGCCCGCCGTTGGCCGACTTGTCCGGTAAGAGATCCGAACGGACATTATCAGCAGAAAATGGAAATAATCGAAATGGAAGACGGTGGTAAACAAACCAGTCAGAAAAACTGGTATACCCAACAATTGCAGGCCATCTTCGAACCCATAAAAGACTGGCGTATCGTAGCAGAAGGCAGTATGCGTACCTATACACGCAAACAATCATGGGCTGTGCTTCCTATTTACGCTTATGATGCCGACAATCAACCCTATTTATTAGGATGGGGCGATAATGCAGCCGGTTATTCCGAAGTACAAGACTCACGTGAAAGTGAAGACTACTTTTCTACCAATATTTATACGGACTTCGCCAAGACCTTCGGTGATCACAACTTTAAGATAATGGTCGGTTTCAATGGTGAGCTTTACCGCCCAAGCGGGCTGACTGGGTTCGGTACAGACCTGATCAGTCCTGAAGTACCGTCTTTGGGATTGACACAAGACAATAAAAAAGCCAGTTCATGGGCCAGTGAAAAAGCAATCGCCGGTTTCTTCGGACGTTTAAATTATAACTATAAAGAACGCTACATGCTTGAGGCCAACCTTCGCTACGACGGTTCTTCCCGATTTATCGGTGACAAACGCTGGGGGCTTTTCCCATCATTCTCCGCAGGATGGAACATCTCACGCGAAGCATTCTTTGAACCACTGACTCAAGTGGTAGGAACTTTAAAACTGAGAGGTTCGTGGGGACAGCTCGGTAATAACAATACCAGTGAAACGAACGCTTGGTATCCATTCTACCAAAACATGCCTACAGGCAGTGCTTCCTCGGGATGGTTGATCAACGGCAAAAAACAGAATGTAGCCGGTCTGCCCGGTATCGTCAGCAGTTTGATGACCTGGGAAACCATCGAATCATGGAACGTGGGTATCGACTGGGGATTGTTTGACAACCGTCTGACAGGTTCATTCGATTACTACAACCGCTATACATACGACATGATCGGTCCGGCTCCTACACTGCCCTCCGTATTGGGTGCCAGCGCTCCACAAATCAACAACTGCGATATGAAATCGTATGGTTGGGAATTAGAGCTTTCATGGAGAGACCGCATTCAGCAGTTCAATTACGGTGTCCGCCTCGTCATGTCTGACAATATGCAGAAAATATTGGAATACCCGAATAAAACCTTGTCTTTGGGCGAAAAGTACTATACAGGAAAAACCATAGGTGAGATTTGGGGATATAAAACCATCGGAATTGCACAAACCCAAGAAGAGATGGACAAGCACTTAGCCAACGGAGGAAAACCGAACTGGGGATCAGCCTGGGGTGCCGGTGATATCATGTATGCCAATATTGACGGAAAAGACGGTGTGAACAGCGGTGCCAATACAGTAAACGACCATGGCGATTTAAAGATTATCGGTAACAGCACTCCGCGTTACAACTTCGGTCTGACACTGGATGGTTCCTGGAAAGGACTCGACTTCTCACTCTTCATTCAGGGAGTGATGAAAAGGGATTACATGTTGGACGGTCCGTATTTCTGGGGAGCCAACGGAGGTATGTGGCAATCATGCGTATTCAAGGAACACCTCGACTATTGGCGTCCTGAAGGCGCCCCATTGGGAGCAAACACCAATGCCTACTATCCGAAACCATACTTCAGCAGCAATAAAAACCAAAAAACGCAAAGCGGTTACTTGCAAAATGCAGCCTACTGCCGCCTGAAGAATGCACAAATAGGTTACACTCTTCCCAAAGCATGGACCAAGAAAGCCGCCATGGAATCGGTACGTGTTTATGTATCAGGAGACAACTTGCTGACAATCTCAGGCATCAGTGATATATTCGACCCGGAAACACTGGGTGGAGACTGGGGACCGGGTAAATTATATCCGTTGCAGAGAACTATTTCAATCGGCTTAAACGTTAACTTCTAATTCATTGAATGAACTATGAGACTAAAATTAAAACATATATACTTCTGCTCATTGATAGCAATGGGCGGATTGGCGATAACTTCGTGCGAGGATTTTCTCGACCGGTCACCTATCAGCCAGGTAACTCCTGAGAAGTACTTCAGTACAGTAGACCAGGTAGCAAACTACCTCAATAACTACTACAACGACTATCTGGACGACTCCAGAAATTATAAGCTATATCACCAACAGGCTTGGAACTCAGGCATGCAACGCAACGATGCCAACACAGACAACCTGTTGGCAGACGACAGTAGCCTGGATTATTTTGCCGGTAACTGGCAGGTAGGAAGCGGGAAATCGATTCAAGCTCCATTAAACCGAATCCGTACATGGAATTACCTGCTTGAACAAGTACTTCCCAAAGAAAAAGAAGGATCGATTCAAGGATCGGTTGAGGACCTGAAACACTACATCGGCGAAGCTTACTTCTTCCGTGCCATGGCCTACTACAAAGCATTGGTGAAATATGGCGACTATCCTATCGTAGATAAAGTTCTCCCCGATCAGGAAGAGATTTTACTGGAGTACAGTACACGTGCTCCGCGCAATGAAGTAGCCCGCCAGATTCTGAAAGATTTGGATGAAGCTATCAACCGTATGCACGACCAGGGTTTCCAAAACAACCAGCGTATCAACAAGCAGGTGGCTCAACTCTATAAATCAAGAGTAGCCCTGTTCGAAGCTACTTTCGAGAAATATCATCGGGGAACCGGACGTGTGCCGGGAGATGAAAGTTGGCCGGGTGCTAAAATGTCTTACAACAGCGGCAAAACGTTCAACATTGACGGTGAGATAGACTTCTTCCTGACCGAAGCCATGAATGCAGCAGCAGCCGTAGCCGACCACTGCACGCTGACCGAAAACTCACACGTGCTAAATCCGGAGTATGGACAAATCTATAATTGGAACCCGTATTACGAAATGTTCAGCACACCGGATGCTTCCGGTTATAGCGAGGTGTTGTTGTGGAAACAGTATGACAAATCATTAAATGTTTCACATTGTGCGCCTGCACGTCTGCAGAACGGTGACCGTACCGGATTGACTCGCGGATTCATTACTACTTTCTTGATGAAAAGCGGTTTGCCTATTTATGCTGCAGGCAACGAATATCACGGTGATGTATCTATCTCGGATGAAAAAGAAAATCGCGACGAACGTCTGCAACTGTTTGTATGGGGTGAAAAAGATGTATTGCACAGTGATACCAAAAACCCAGCTGTAGCAGCAGCCGGCACAACACTGCTTTTCGGAGTTCCGAATATCATCTCCGAACAGAAACAGACTCAAGACCTTACAGGATACCGCCCACGTAAAGCTCACACTTACGATTACGCACAGACTAAGGGTGACGAACTGCTAGGGACCAATGCTTGTGTTGTCTTCCGTTCTGCAGAAGCTAACCTCAATTACATGGAAGCCTGCTACGAGAAAACCGGTTCACTGGATGCCAAGGCACAAAAGTATTGGAAAGCACTCCGCACACGCGCCGGTGTTGACGACGATTATGCCAAGACTATTGCAGCAACCGACTTGAGCAAAGAAAATGACTTAGCCGTTTACTCGGGCAGCAAAATGGTGGATGTTACCCTCTATAATATCCGTCGCGAACGCCGTTGTGAATTCATCGGTGAAGGTATGCGCTGGGACGACCTGAAGAGATGGCGTTCCTGGGATCAATTGCTGACCAAACCCTATATCATTGAAGGTATCAACTTCTGGGATGCCGCTTATAAAGATCACAAGGACATTAAGGACGATGGTACCCTTGATGCAAACGTTTCGCCCAAAAGCGACAGCAAATACTTACGCCCACTTCGCAGAACCTCAATCAATAATGAATTGTATGACGGTCTGACTTGGCGTAAAGCATTTTATCTGGATCCGATCGGCATAGAAGATATGTCTTTGACCGCTACCAATCCGGAAGATATCAACACAACTCAGTTGTATCAGAATCCTTACTGGCCGATGACTGCCGGTAAAGCATTGGAATAGTGTTTTCGATAGGAACTAAATACAAAAACAATATAATTTTTTACTAAGTATTGATTTTTAGTATAATAGGGTGTTGTGGTAAGAGATTTATAGCAACTACATAAGGTTTAAAAAAGGAAAAGGGAGTCCGTGAGGATCTCCCTTTTCTATTTTACTCAAAAACGGAAGGTTATCCTTTGCACATGGTCCTCAACCGGACACTTCTCTTTATTAACATTGTTAACACTATCTGTGAAACCTTCCTTTATCTCCTGATAAGGAACAAGTTTTTTACATCGAAAGGGCTTGTTATTTAAATACAGAACACTTGCTTTAACATAGAATTAAAACAAGCATTTCCCGAAGGAAGAAGGAAAGGCCACAATATCTTGGTTTCTAACGAGATATCAAAGGAAAGTTCCAGTTTCTCCCCCCATAATACATATACGGTAATGAAAGAGATATTTGCTATTTCAACAACTAAATTTTCTATCGTAAATCGGAATAAATGACTTCAACCGATATCATAAAAAGAAATCAGCAGATTAAGCAATCATTTACTTAAAATGCTGATTTCAAATATCAATATAAAATATCGCTAAAAGTCAATCACAGGATTTTATTCCCATTCGATAGTTGCAGGTGGCTTCGAACTGATATCATAGGTCACACGGTTCACACCTTTTACCTTATTTATAATATCATTCGACACTTTACCAAGGAATTCATAAGGCAAATGCGCCCAGTCAGCTGTCATAGCATCCGTTGAAGTCACGGCACGCAAAGCAACGGCACGTTCGTAAGTACGTTCGTCTCCCATTACGCCTACCGATTGAACAGGAAGCAAGATAACACCTGCCTGCCACACCTGATCGTACAATCCCCAATCGCGCAAACCCTGAATAAAGATATCATCGGCATCTTGCAAGATACGAACCTTCTCAGGAGTAATATCACCTAAGATACGAACAGCAAGTCCCGGCCCGGGGAAAGGATGACGGGTAATCAAGTGCTCGGGCATACCTAACTCTCTACCTACACGACGAACCTCGTCCTTAAACAACAGGCGAAGCGGTTCACAAAGTTTTAGATTCATCTTTTCAGGAAGTCCTCCCACATTGTGGTGACTCTTGATAACAGTACCGGTGATAGAAAGTGACTCGATACAGTCCGGATAAATCGTACCCTGAGCCAGCCATTTCACATCTTTCAGTTTATGTGCTTCTTCATCGAATACGTCAATAAATCCTTTACCTATAATTTTACGTTTACGTTCAGGTTCGGTGACGCCTTCCAGTTCAGAGAAGAACTTCTCACTGGCATCCACACCAATCACGTTCAAGCCAAGGCATTCGTAATCGTGCATCACGTTCTTAAACTCGTTCTTGCGAAGCATACCGTGGTCAACGAAAATACAAGTCAAATTCTTGCCAATAGCCCTGTTCAGCAAAACGGCGGCTACAGAAGAGTCAACTCCTCCGCTTAATCCCAGTACAACCTTGTCATCACCCAGCTGAGCTTTCAATTCGGCAACCGTGCTCTCGATGAATGACGCCGGACTCCAGTCCTGTTTACAGCCACATACATCGACAACGAAATTGCGAAGCATCTGCGTACCGTCTTCACTGTGGAAAACTTCCGGATGGAACTGTACTCCCCATACCTGTTCGCCCTCTACCTGATAGGCGGCAATAGCCACTTTGTCTGTCGATGCAATGGTTTTAAAATTCTCAGGGATAGCAGTAATGGTATCACCGTGGCTCATCCATACCTGCGTACCCTCTCTCACACCTTTGAACAAAACATTGTCCTTGCAGAAAGAAGTCAGGTGAGCACGTCCATACTCACGGGTACCTGCCGGTTCTACTTTGCCACCATTGGTATACGCCATAAACTGTGCACCATAGCAGATGCCCAAGATGGGGTATTTACCTCTGATTTCGCTCAAATCGACCTTGAACGCACTTTCGTCATATACGGAGAAGGGGCTTCCCGACAGAATCACTCCCTTGACGGTTTCATCGCCTTTGGGAAACTTGTTATAGGGGACAATCTCGCAATACGTATCCAACTCGCGCACCCGGCGACCGATAAGCTGCGTGGTCTGTGAACCGAAATCAAGTATTATAATTTTCTCTTGCATATATAGATATGTTATGAATTTGGCGCAAAATTACTGCTTTTCTTTCAATAAATCACGTATTTCAGTCAACAATATCTCTTCTTTTGTAGGTGCAGGAGGTGCGGGCGGCGCAGCAGGTGCCTCAGCTTTCTTCTGAGTCAACTTTGTAATCAGTTTAATAAATAAGAATATAGAAAAAGCAATGATAAGAAAATCGAAAGTCGCCTGCAGAAAGTTGCCGTAATTCAATGTCACAGCAGCGGCCGTCTCTTTTCCGTCAGCCCCATATTCCGCAGCTTTCATTACCCATTTCAAGTCCGTAAAGTTCACTCCCCCAATGAGTAACCCCAAAGGTGGCATAATGATATCGGCTACAACCGACGAAACGATTTTGCCAAAGGCACCACCAATAATCACACCGACAGCCATATCTACCACGTTTCCTTTCATGGCGAAAGCTTTAAAGTCTTGTAAAAAAGTACTTTTTCCCATCTTTTTTTATATTTAATATGAATTTAATATGCGAATATAAAAACATTTTCTTACTTTTGCACCGCATTCTGATGAAACAAATGCAAATTTAGAAAAGTATTTGAACAAATATTATAAAACCCTTAAAAGTTTAAACAAAATGATTAAAGTAGGTATTAATGGATTCGGACGTATCGGACGTTTCGTATTCCGCGCTGCAATGAAGAGAAACGATATTCAGATCGTAGGTATCAACGACCTTTGCCCGGTAGATTACTTGGCTTACATGCTGAAGTATGACACAATGCATGGCCAATTCGACGGTTCTATCGAAGCAGATGTTGAAAACAGCAAGCTGATTGTTAACGGTCAGGCTATCCGTATCACAGCTGAAAGAAATCCGGCTGACCTGAAATGGAACGAAGTTGGTGCTGAATACGTAGTTGAATCTACAGGTTTGTTCTTGAGCAAAGACAAAGCTCAGGCTCACATCGAAGCAGGTGCAAAATATGTTGTAATGTCTGCTCCTTCTAAGGATGACACTCCGATGTTCGTTTGCGGTGTTAACGAAAAGACTTATGTTAAGGGTACTCAATTCGTATCTAACGCTTCTTGTACTACTAACTGCTTGGCTCCTATCGCTAAAGTATTGAACGACAAGTTCGGTATCGTTAAAGGTTTGATGACTACAGTTCACGCTGCTACTGCAACTCAGAAAACAGTAGACGGTCCTTCTAAGAAAGACTGGAGAGGTGGTCGTGGTATCCTTGAAAACATCATCCCTTCTTCAACAGGTGCTGCTAAAGCCGTAGGTAAAGTATTGCCGGTATTGAACGGTAAACTGACTGGTATGGCATTCCGTGTTCCGACTTCTGACGTTTCTGTAGTTGACCTGACAGTAGTTCTGGAAAAACCGGCTACAATGGCAGAAATCAACGCTGCTATGAAAGAAGCTTCTGAAGGCGAATTGAAAGGTATTTTGGGTTACACTGAAGATGCAGTTGTTTCAACTGACTTCCGTGGTTGCGCTAATACTTCAATCTACGATGCTAAAGCCGGTATTTCTTTGGATTCTAACTTCGCTAAAGTTGTTTCTTGGTATGACAACGAATGGGGTTACTCAAACAAAGTTTGTGAAATGGCTCGCGTTATCGCTGCTAAATAATCAAGCTAAGATACAATATACGAAAAGCTGTTCCGGTTTCCCCGGAACAGCTTTTTTTATTTTCCTCTCCCAGGCCCTATAGTCCCGAATCACAACAGAATCAAATAAATGGTAGTAAAAACAGTAGTGAGACACGTTAAATAAGAAGAAAACTGTACGGAAGTCTGTGATACTCTGTGGTGAAATTTGTAATTTTGTAAATGTAACATTGATATTACTGAATATGACAAATATAGCAAATGCACAAAATCCATTTTTTGAGAAATATACAACTCCGTATGGCACTGTTCCTTTTGACAAAATAAAAAATGAACATTACGAACCCGCCATTCGTGAAGGTATCAGTCGCCAGGCAGCAGAAATAGATGCCATCGTCAACAACCCGGAGGCTCCCACATTCGCTAACACAATTCTTGCTTATGAAAAATCAGGAGAGTTACTCGATCGGGTTACCACCGTATTCGGCAATTTGCGCAGTGCTGAAACCAATGATGACCTGCAGAAGATTGCCCAGGAGATGATTCCTTTGTTAAGCGAACACAGCAATAACATCAGCTTGAATCAGGAACTCTTCGAACGTATCAAAGTTGTATACGGTCAAAAGGATTCCATAGAGCTGACTCCGGAACAAACCAAGCTTCTGGAAAACGCTTATAACGGATTTATTCGTCGCGGAGCCAACCTGCAGGGAGAAGCCAAGGAGAAATATCGCGAGCTGACAAAGAATCTTAGTAAACTGACATTGGATTTCAGTGAAAATAACCTGAAAGAAACCAATAACTATCAGTTGACTCTGACCGATGAAGCCCAGTTGGCCGGTCTGCCGGAAAGCGCCATCGAAGCCGCTGCAGAAACAGCCCGGGAAAAAGGAGTGAATGGCTGGGTGTTCACATTGCATGCCCCCAGTTATATTCCTTTTATGACGTATGCTGATAACCGGGATTTACGTCGTGAACTTTATATGGCTTACAATACAAAATGTACCCACGACAACGAATATAACAACCTGGAAATTGTGAAAAAGATAGCCAATATCCACATGGAAATCGCACAATTACTGGGTTATGACAATTATGCGGAATATACACTGAAAGAACGCATGGCCGAAACCGGTGATGCCGTATATAAACTGCTCAACCAATTGCTGGATGCATATACCCCCACCGCCCATAAAGAGTACGAAGCTGTACAAGAATTAGCCCGTACAGAACAAGGAGATGCTTTTGAAGTGATGCCTTGGGATTGGAGCTACTACTCCAACAAACTGAAAGACAGGCAGTTCAATATTAACGAAGAGATGCTCCGCCCCTACTTCGAACTGAGCAAAGTGAAAGCGGGAGTCTTCGGACTGGCTACCAAATTGTATGGCATCACGTTTCATAAGAACCCGGATATCCCGGTATATCACAAAGATGTGGATGCTTACGAAGTGCTGGATAAAGACGGAAGTTTCCTCGCCGTACTGTATACGGATTTCCATCCGCGCGAAGGTAAACGTTCCGGTGCCTGGATGACAGAATTCAAAGGACAATGGATAGAAGATACCGGTGAAAACAGCCGTCCACATGTATCGGTAGTCATGAATTTCACCAAACCGACAGAAAGCAAGCCGGCACTGCTGACTTATGACGAGGTGGAAACCTTCCTCCACGAATTCGGGCATGCCTTGCATGGGATGTTTGCCAACTCAACTTATCAGAGCTTGAGCGGAACGAATGTATACTGGGACTTTGTAGAGCTCCCGTCCCAAATCATGGAGAACTTCGGGATTGAAAAAGAATTC
>ERZ1673738.4448-NODE-4448-length-13924-cov-6.656067_pt1 | contig 13924 bp, 18 predicted proteins | sample MGYA00580198_ERZ1673738 | MGnify/ENA primary metagenome ERZ1673738 (study PRJEB41218, sample SAMN15661784) | gut metagenome | host: Homo sapiens | place: Canada: London | collected 2015-08-20/2019-03-30 | study: EMG produced TPA metagenomics assembly of... | reverse complement strand
TTTCAACGAGATCTTAATTCGTTCTTTTTGTTGTTGTTCAATTTCCAAAGACCAACGCCTGCCTCTTCCGAAGCGGCCCGATTATTCTATCATACCTTCCCCTCCTTTGTCAACCCCTTTTTTAACTTTTTATTCATTTTTTTCAGATTTTTTGGAATTTATTCAAGAAGCTCCATAATTTGTGAAAAATTCTTCTCGTTTTTTGTCACAAATGCCAATCTCTCCGTCAAATTTTCCCGAAGCGCCCCGTCATCAAGCAGCTTTTTCAGTCCCCGATAGATTCCTTCCTCGCTGATATCGCCGACAAGGCCAAGGGTTCCGCCCTCCGTCTGTTCCGCCGCGGAGGTATAATCGGTGACAAAAATCGGTCTGCAAAGCACCTTTGCCTCTTCGACCGCGATCGGCTTTCCCTCATGGCGGGACGGCTGAAAATAAATATCCGCCGCCTTCATGAATTTATACGGATTTTTCTGCATCCCCATAAAAATAACGCTATCGCGGATTCCTGATTCCGCAATCTGTGATTGTAATTTCTCCGCATACGCATCATCCCCCTGTCCGATGATATACCACCGGATGGGATAGCCCTCCGAAATCAGCCTTGCCACCGCCGGCACGGCGAGATCATATCCTTTTTGCGGGCAGATTCTTCCCACCGTCAAAAGTCTCATGCCGCCGAAATCATCGCCGAAATCCGCCGGCTCCGAGGCCACCGAAAGGATTTCTTCTTTATTTATTATATTTTCAATCGTGACGACCCGATCCGCGATATCGGGAAGCGCAGACTTCAAGGATTTCTCGATCTCAGCGGAAACCGTCACGACCTTATCGCATTTCTGAAAATACGCAAGATACAGCGCATCCTCGCGCGGCGGACGCGAATAATCGAAATGCAGCCATGCGATCTTCCGCTTCGCACGGACCTTGTCGATCATATAAAACATCGTCCGATCGCCCCAGTAGGCGAGCGCGATGTCATATTCTCCCGGGAAATCGGGCATTTTCTCCATCATGGAAAGCCACATGCGGTTCGCCGCAAAGCTGCGCCGCTCGGGATTTTTTGCCCGTTTGATCTTTACAAGATGCGAAAAAAGTCCGAAGCCCCGAAACGGATTTTTTAGAAGATATTTCCTCATGATAATGTCCCGTGCATTTTTCCGGTCGATCTCAAACAGCTCGCCAAGCGCTCCCATCTCCAAAATACGGATTTTTTCCGGCACAAGCGGCAGAAAATCGCCCGTTTTCCGCGCCAGCAGCAAGTCCACGTCATATTTTTCATAATCGATGGTATTGGCAAAGGAAAGAAACGATTTCTCGCTGCCCGCCGCCGCCATCGTGATGCCGATCACAAGAATCCTCTTTTTCATGAATCCTCCTTTTTTCGTTCAAATATGTATCCCGAAATCGCCGAAATCAAAGATGCCGGCGCCGTGCCGCAGCAGCCCTTTCTCCGCCAAAGATTCAAACGCCCGACGGACACGACGGATTATGTCCGTCGACAATTCCAAATTATGATGTCCGGGAAAGATTCTTTCGACCGGCAGCGTCTCCACCCTCATGACCGACCTCATGAAAGCGGCGGGCTCGGTGCTCGGATAAAAGGCATCAAGCACCCCCCGCATAAACAAGATCCCCGGAAAACAGATAACCCCGCTCCGGCTCCCAAAAGCAGACATGTCCGGGAGAATGTCCGGGCGTATGAAGAACCGACAGCCGGCGGCCGCCAAGGTCAAGGGAATCCCCGTCGAAAAGCAGCCGTCCGGCGCCGCCCTGATAGATCTCATACCGGTCGATATCGAAATCCGCCGGAAAGCCGCACGCGCCCGCCGTTAAATTTTTCTTTACGGCAGCCGGCGGAAGCGGAAAACCGCCGGAAAGCCATGCCGCTTCGCGATGGAACACGGCGATATCCGAAAAGAAACGGTGTCCGCCGATATGGTCCCAATGCACATGCGTCGTTACGACCGTCACCGGCAGTGATGTCAGACCGCAGACTACCGCTCCGATATCGGCGACCCCCAGTCCCGTGTCGATGAGAACGGCGCGCGTATTCCCAAGCAGAAGATAACAATGCGTTTCCTCCCGATGCCGGTATTCGCTGATGACAAAGGTATCGGACCCCACCCGCTCTACCGTGAACCATTCGTCCAATTTCATATGCGTGCCTTTCGATGTTATCAATTTGTATCTTTTATTATAATCTATTATTGCCCCACTGTAAAGCCGACTTTCCGCAAATTACAAAAAAACACGGAAATCATTGACTTTTGGAGTCCGTTATGTGATAATATCCGTGTAAAATCTGAACCCACCGAAAGGAATATCATTATGGCAGACTTTTTCGGAGCAATCGCCGCCGGCGAGATCGGAACCGGACGGGCGCCGCTCGTGTTTCCGGAGCCGACACCCAAAAACGGCGTCGTTTTCCGTCTCGAAAAAACAAGCGGCAGCATGCGCCGCGAGGTTTACAAAAAAATCGATACGCGGGCGGAGCTTGATTTTGAAATCGAAAAGCTCAAAACCAAATACGCCCCCTTTATGCAAAAGCTCGCGCCGAGCCCGAAAAATCACAGGAATGCACTCGAGCTTACAAGCTTCGGCATCCGAGAAGCGGAACCGGAGGATCTCGCCGATTTTTCCCGCGTTCTTCGCGGCGAGGGCGAATGGAAGCAGATCACCGTACCGTATTTCTTCGGTCCCGTCGGAAACGCCTGCACCTACTACCGCACCGCATTTGAGATGAAAAAGCCGGACGCGGACAAAGCGGTTTTCCTGCATTTCGACGGCGTGGACTACATCGCGGAGGTCTTTGTCAACGGAAGCTTCGCCGGCTCGCACGAGGGCTTTTTCGGCGCGTTTGAATTCGACGTCACGCCCTATATCAGAGACGGCGAAAATACGCTTGTCGTCACCGTGCGCAACGACTACGTATACGGCGGAAATCCCGGCCCTACTACCGGCGCGCCGCGGCTGGAGGGCGATAAGCTGTACGCCGCCACCGGCTTCGGCTACGACGATTCGGAAACCGGCTGGCATCACTGCCCGCCCGGCACCGGCATCTGCCAAAGGGTGACGGTCGAAACGAGAAGCCGTGCGTTCATCTCCGATCTGTATGTGCGCCCGCTGCTCGGAAGCGGCGAATACGAAATCTGGTGCGAGGTCCATAACTGTGACTATCTGCCGCTTGAGAATGTAAAACTCACGTATTCCGTCTACGGCCGCAACTTTGAAAAAACCGTGACGGAGCATTTTGAATACGAGCCGATTACCTTCGCCGGACGCGAACGGGGCGATCTTATATCCGTCCCGGAGCTGTCCGACGCGGAAGCAATGAAAAGCGCGATGAAGCTTATCTTCCACAAGGGCGCGAGTCTCGTGAAGCTCCGCTTTCCGATCGAAAGCCCAAGAGTATGGTCGCCGGATTTCCCCTATCTCTATGAAGCGCAAGTCGCCCTTTCCGTCGGCGGAATCGAAAAGGATACCGCCGTATCGGCATTCGGCATGAGAAGCTTCGCCGAGGACATGGAAAGCGTACCGCGCGGCATGTTCTATCTGAACGGAAAATCCATCCGGCTGCGCGGCGCGAACACAATGGGCTTCGAGCAGCAGGACGTGCTGTGCGGGGACCATGACCAGCTGCTTTACGATATGCTGATGGCAAAAGCCTGCAACATGAACTTCCTGCGTCTCACGCAGCGCCCCGTGCAAAAGGAAATCTATGAGCTTTGCGACTGCATCGGGCTCATGCTTCAAACCGATCTCCCGCTCTTCACCGTCATGCGGCGCACGAAATTCGCCGAGGGAATCCGGCAGGCGGAGGAAATGGAGCGCCTGATTCGTCCGCACGCATCGAGCATCCTTATCACCTACATGAACGAGCCGATGGCCAACGGCGGAAACCGTCCGCACCGGCATCTCGTCCGCAGCGAAATGGAAGCCTTTTTCGCAGCCTGCGACACGGCGGTGCGGCTCCTCAATCCCGACCGCGTCATCAAGCATATCGACGGCGACTACGATCCGCCGGACAGCACACTGCCCGACAATCACTGCTACTGCACATGGTATAACGGACACGGCATCGATATGGGAATGCTGCACCGCGGATACTGGCTCGGCGTGAAGGACGGCTGGTATTACGGCTGCGGCGAGTTCGGCGCCGAGGGACTCGATCCGGTGCCGCTCATGCGCCGCCGCTATCCCGCCGCATGGTTGCCGCAGACGCCCGAGGAGGAAAAAGCATGGGAGCCCGGCAGAATCAAGGATGCGCAGAGCGGCAACATGCACTTTTTCTATTATGACACGCAGGAGACGCTCGAGGACTGGGTGCGGGAAAGCCACCGCCATCAGGCGTTCGGCACAAAGCTGCAAACCGAAGCGTTCCGCCGCGACCCGAAAATGATCACTTTCGCCATCCATCTTTTCATCGACGCATGGCCGTCCGGCTGGATGAAAACCATCGTCGACTGCGAACGCAATCCCAAGCCCGCCTTTTTCAGCTACCGCGACGCACTGACCCCCCTGATGGTGAGCATCCGCAACGACAGGACGGCTGTTTTTGCCGGAGAGGAGCTTTCTGTCGAGCTTTTCGTCTGCAACGACACGCATACCGCATCCGACGGGCATAAGCTCGTCTTGGAGCTCACGGACAGCGCGGGAAACGTCGTCATGGACGGCGAATACGACGCCAAATTCGGAGAGAATTCCAGCTTTATGCAAGGCGACGTATGCCTTACGGCGCCTGAGGTGACAGCGCGGGAAAGCTATACGCTGCGCGCCATCCTCACGGACGGCACAGGCAAGGTCCTGCACTACACCGACGAGAGCATCGAGGTGTTCCCACGCACGGCGGAAGAGCCGGAAACGGCGATTTCGGTTTCCGGCGAAGAGTTCCTTGCAAGACTGGCGGAGCTTACAAGCGTCGCGGCTTCGGGAAAAACCGTCGTTGTAAACGGTCTCGAATCCGGCACCTACGACATCGCGGGCACGGAGGTCAAGGTCAAAGCGTGCGGTATGCGCGCGCTTCACTTCGTATCGAGAAAAACCGGGCACCCGCTGGTCGAAGGCTTTACCCCCTATGATTTCCGGCTTTGGTATGACGCGGAAAAGGACCGCATCACCCCGCTTCTTCGCCACACTTTTACCGCGGACGGCATGACGCCGATTCTGACAAGCGGCAACAGCCTCACCGCAAGCGCATGGGGACAGAAGCTCTATCCGGCGTTCGCCTGCGCCGAAATGCAATGCGGAAACGGAAAAATCATCTTAAACGAGGTCGATTTGGATTCGCATCTTGCAAATCCCGTCGCCCGCATCTTCAAAAACAGATTGATGCGGTACTGACCGCCGCCGGAAAGGAGCCCCACCGAAATGAAGAAAAACAGAAAAACGGCGAATCCGTCTCCGGTTTTTTATATCCTCGCCGTCATTCTTCTCATGCTCTTGGTTTTTCTCAGCGCCTATCGCCAAAACCGGAATACGGCGGAAGCGTCGCTCACGGCGATATCCGTCGCCGCGGCGTTTCTCATCGGCATTCCGTTTTCCGTCCTCGTCCATGAAGCGGGGCATCTGCTCTTCGGGCTTGCCACGGGATACCGACTGGTTTCCTTTCGGCTCTTTTCCCTCATTCTGAAAAAGAAGGACGGCAGGTGGCGCATATGCAGAGAGCCGGCCATGATGGCGGGGATTGCCGGACAATGCCTGATGGCGCCGCCGCGGAAGAAAAACGGAAGATTTCCCTATCGGCTCTACAATGCGGGAGGCGTGGTGCTCGGCCTTGCCGTAGCTGCCGCACTGCTCGCGGCAGCGCTCCTTTTCTGTCGCTCCTTCCAGCTCTATTTGTTTCTTTTCGTCACCGGAGTATACGGTCTTATTGTGAATCTTTTCAATGCGGTTCCGACAAGCGGAAAACATATCGTCAACGACGGAACCAATGCCCGTGCGGCAAAAAGAAGTCCCGTCACACGCGAGGCGCTTTGGAACCAGCTGGAATATACGGCGCTCCAAGCCGAGGGCGTGCGCACGCGCGAGATGCCGGAGGAGCTTTTCTTTCTGCCGGAAGCATGGGCGCTTTCCAACGCGCTCACCGTAACGGAAAGGATGATGCTGCTCGACCGCTATGAGGATACGGGCGCTTATGAGGATGCACGTGGTACGGCGGCTTACCTTTTGGAGAATGCGCACCCGCTTCTTCCGGTATACCGTGCAAGCCTGACGGCGGAAATGCTCTTTTTCGAGCTGATCCTAAGAGGCGATCCCGATGAAATTGCCCGCCTGTATTCGGAGACGGAAAAAAATCTTCCCCTGCTGAAAAATCATGCCACCGCTTACCGCGTCCTGTATGCCTACCATCTTCTGTCGTCGGGAGATGCCTCCGCCGCGGCCGATGCGCTTGCCCGCTTTGAGTCGCTTGCCGCACGGAATCCGGTGGGAACGCTTCCCGACCGCGATATGATCGCATATACACAAACGCTTTATCAAAACAGAAAAGAAGGATAAAATCATGTTGGAACTCCATATCAAAGGAACCGCCGCCTTAACCGTCACCGATGAGGTGACCGCCGCCACGGTCGGCAGCGGCATGCTCCCCGTATTCGCAACCCCCTCTATGATTGCGCTTATCGAAAAGGCGGCGGCCGACTCCGTCGCGTCCGGCCTTGAACCCGGCATGACGACCGTCGGAACAAAGCTCGATATCGCACATACCGCCGCAACGCCGGTCGGCATGGCGGTCCGTGCCGAAACCGAGCTCGCGGAAATCGACGGGCGCCGTCTCGTTTTCACCGTCCGCGCCTTTGACGAGGTGGGCGAAATCGGCTCCGGTATACATGAGCGCTTCATCGTGAACGCCGAAAAGTTTCTCGCAAAAACAAACGCAAAGAAAGGATAACCCAAGATTCCAAAACAAAAAGCGGCAAATGCCGCTTGTTGTTTTTAAGGTTTTATTTTTTCATTAACCGACCGAATTTCTCCGATACTATATAGACGAAAGCTTTCAAAATTCGCAAAAGGAGGTGAAAATTTTGGATTCAAAGCTTGCCGCACAGCGCATTTCGGAAAATCTCCCCGCCATCTACGGGTATGCGTTCGCCCGTCTTTACAACAAAGACGACGCGGAGGAGCTCACAAGCGAAATCGTATGCGAGATTCTTTCCTCCGCGGAAAGGCTGAAAGAGGACGGCGCATTTTGGGGCTTTGCATGGAAAATCGCGGAAAATACGTTCCGCAAATTCATCCGAAAAAAAGACCTGCTCTCAAAATTCTGCGATATGCCGGAGGAAAATGCTCATGTGCCGTAAAGTAACACACAAGAACTTATTAGACAGCAGACCACTATTCCGCAGCATGATACAGATTTTAAGGGTTATTCTCCACTTCACGATATGCTTTTGGAGAATAGCCCGTTTTTTCTCTAAAGCATTTTCCGAAATGGCTCATTTGACGAAAGCCAACGCTGGCCGCAATATTGCCAACAGGTTCGTTTGTAGTTTTCAAAAGCTGCGCTGCCATTGACAGACGATATTCAGTGAGATACTTATAAGGCGTAGTATTCAGACTTAATTTGAAACATCTGGAACACTCTGATTTGCTGATATTTGCGCTTTTTGATAAATCAGCTAATGTAATGTCCTCTGCGTAGTGTTCTTCAATATAGCGGAGGATTTTTTGCATACGAAGATTGACAACGCTTTCCTTTCCTTCTGGCGGGATTGTTATGTTTTTTCTCATAATCAGCCACAGGGCAGAAAGCCGGACTAAAACCTCATAGGCATAAAATGCCGTTTTATTTCTTTCAATCTCTACTAACTGCTGTAATATCACTGTCATATCTTTATGCCAGTCAACAAGGGAAGAAAACCGGAAAACGGAAAGCTGTTCGTTTGCCGTTATGTTTTCAACAAAGATTTTCGCCGGACTTCCGGGATAAAATTCAAGGAAATATGTGGGGAAAATAAAGCTGTTATAGTGACAATCTCCAAGCCGACTTACCATATGCACTACATTCTTATTGATAAAAACTGCTTCTCCTGCCTGTACCTGTATCGCATTATCAAGTGTCCGTACTTCTATTATACCATTCAGTACATAGATGAATTGCAAATCTTCATGCCAGTGCATGACTTGAAAGCCCGGATTTCTGGGATAGGATTTATCGTTGATAACATCAAGAACCAGATAGGGAAAATCCGTGTTGATATTCAGATTGACCGAATTGATGAAATCCTCTTTTCCATTTTCCATTGCCGCTTCTCCTTTGGGAATATAATGATAATATTCGGTGATTTTTTAATAGTATCAGCCCATTTGTTGTGATAAAATCATAATATGCCCAAAAGAAAAAGTCAAGACAGAGAGGAGGGCTCACGATTGTACTTCCTTTATGGAAAAACCGAAGTGGAATATTTGAAAGGCAAGGACAAAATCTTAGGTGCTGTCATTGATGAAATCGGTCATGTTGACCGCGAGACAGACACCGATTTGTTTTCCTCTGTCGTCCATCACATTATCGGCCAGCAAATATCAACAAAGGCGCAGGCTACCATTTGGCAGAGAATGAAAAACAGTTTTGGAGATGTAAATGCTGCGGCTATTGCAGAAGCTGATATTTCCGAATTACAGTCTTTTGGAATGACATTTCGCAAGGCAGAATACATTCAGGATTTTGCAAAAAAAGTGCAGGGTAAAGAATTTGATTTGCAGCGTATCGCCTTTATGCCGGACGCAGAAGCAATTAAGGAATTAGCTTCCCTTAAAGGCATAGGCGTATGGACAGCGGAAATGATTTTACTATTCTGCTTGCAGCGTCCTGATATTTTCAGTTTTGATGATTTGGCAATCCAGCGTGGGCTGCGTATGGTCTACCACCACAGGAAAATAGACCGCAAGTTGTTTGAAAAATACCGCAGGCGGTTCAGTCCTTATTGCAGCGTTGCCAGTTTGTATTTGTGGGCTGTTGCGGGCGGGGCTATTCCCGGCATGAAAGACTATGCGCCGAAGAAAGGAGAAAGCCGTGGAACGAGAAGAAAAGATAAAGGCAGTCAAAAACAGGGACAAACGGTATGACGGGCAATTCTTTGTTGCAGTAAAATCTACGAAGATTGTTTGCTGCCCGTCCTGTTCATCACGCACACCATTAGAGAAGAATATGGTATTCTTTAATACTTTGGAAGAAGCATTGAAAAACGGCTACCGTCCTTGTAAACGGTGCAAACCTGAAATGATTTGAAAACAGGAGGAAGTAAGAAATGGCGAATATTATTGTTTTGTTTGAAGTGAAGCCCACAAAGGCCGGAATGAAGAAATACCTTGACCTTGCGGCCATGTTGAAACCCTTGCTTGCCGGATTTGAGGGTTTTATCCGGGCAGAGCGGTTTTCCAGTCTGAATGAGGACGGCAAGCTGTTGTCCATGAATATATGGACGGACGAGGCCGCCGTAGAGCGTTGGAGAAACGCAATGCAGCACCGCATGAGCCAGAAAGAGGGACGGGAAAAACTATTTGAAAGCTATAAAATTACGGTCTGCTCCGAAATCCGTTCCTACACGGACACGGAACGCACACAGGCTCCACAGGACTCTAATCAGTATTTTGAATTGGAGGGTTGATAATGCAGTACACCAGTCATTATTGTTCCCCCATTGGCGATATTCTTTTAGCCGCAGATGATATTGGCTTAACCGGATTATGGTTCGAGGGGCAAAAATATTTTGCGCTTTATCTGGACAAAGAACATGAGGAAAAAGAAGTTCCCCTTTTTGAAAAAGTAAAACAGTGGCTTGATATTTACTTTTCGGGGAAAGAGCCGGACTTTACTGTACCGCTTCATTTCACGGGCACAGACTTTCAGAATGAGGTATGGGAAATCCTCTATACTATTCCATACGGCCAGACTATGACATACGGCGAAATTGCAAAGCAGATCGCCGCTAAGAAAGGATTGCCGCATATGTCAGCACAGGCCGTAGGCGGTGCGGTAGGCCATAATGAAATTTCAATCATTGTTCCCTGTCATCGTGTCGTAGGCACAAACGGCAGCTTAACAGGTTACGCCGGGGGAATAGATAAAAAGATAAAATTGTTGCAGTTGGAAAAGGCAGATATGGAATCCCTTTTCACGCCAAAGAAAGGAACCGCTTTATGAAACCGGAGAACATAGAAAAAATCAATCGCTCCTTTGAACTACAAGCCCCGAACTTTGAGAGCAAATCCGTTAATTTCACAAAGGAGGAATATTTGAATTACACGATTTCCTGCGTTGCGCCATGCAGGGAAAACACGCTTTTGGAAGTAGCAGCCGGGACTTGTGCCTGTGGCCGCTCCTTTGCGCCATTGGTACAGACAGTCGTATGTCTGGACACAACGGTTCCCATGTTGCAGATTGGACAGCAGGAAGCCGATAAAGAACATTTAAGCAATATGGTTTTCGTGAAAGGATATGCGGAGGAACTTCCTTTTCTGGACAATAGCTTTGATATTGTATTTTCACGCCTTGCTTTCCACCACTTTACAGATGTAACCGCTGTTTTTTCCGAAATGGTTCGGGTACTAAAACCCGGCGGCAAGTTGATAATGATAGATATGGAAGCCGCTGATGAACTGCTGCGGAAAACAGAAGATGAAATTGAAACTCAGCGCGACCCGTCCCATGTAAAAAATCTAAGCAAGGCAGAAATGTTAAGTCTATATGAAAAACATGGTCTTGCCATAGAAAAATGCGAAACAACGGAAATGCCGCAGCGTTTGGAAAACTGGCTTGCCCTTACGAGGACACCAGACTTAATTCGTGAAAAAATCAGACAGCGTATGCAGGCAGACGTAACCGGTAATGACAAAACCGGCTTTTCTCCATATCTCAAAAACAATGACATATTTTTTAATCAAAAATGGGTGTTGACGATTGGCAAAAAAGGGATTTAGCAAAGCCAGCCGAGCCAGTCAACGGCAAGATGAACGGGCTACGCCCGCCGTTGACAGCCCCGCCTGTTTTCGCAGTTGGGCAGCTAAGGAGCGACAGCCTAAAGTGCTGCCGCCCCTTACTATCATAAATCAATCCACAGCCCTTTGTGGAGGAAAGGGGGAATTTCCATGACCTGTACAGAAGAATACAAGGAGCATATCGTTTACACATTCCATGCCTTTTGTAGAGTTGTTATCCGCAACGCCATGTATACGGCGGTACGGACGAGGAACAGGAAATACAAAAGAGAAATATCCCTTGACTACCTCACAGACGAGAAACACTATCCATTCGGCACAAAAGATGAATATTTCAAAGCACCGGAGCCGGAGGAAGAATACCTGTTGACGATATGCGGCGATACCGTTGTTTTCAGCAACGCCCCGCTTGTTGAAGCCCTCTCCCGCCTGTCCGAACAGGAGCGGGAAATGCTGTACCTGTCCTTTTTCAAGCGCATACCGCAGCATGAAATCGCCAGACGTTACCAGTGCTACCGCAGTACAGCGGGCTACCATATCCGCAGAGCCATAGGGCGGCTTTATGAGGAAATGGAGGGAATGGCGCATGAGGAATAGCAGGCTTCTCCCCTATGAAACAATCGTACAGGCGACCAGCGGCGAGCCGGAAGCGGTCAACCTTGTATTGCAACATTACAGGGGCTACATACGGTACGCCGCCCGGATAAGCGGGCAGGCAGACCGGGACGCAGAGGACTATATCACGGAAACGCTTCTGAAAGCGTTGTTTAAGTTTCGGCTGGACAAGTAGCTGCACTCTTATTTACAACTGAATAATCGCCGCCGGAGGGCGGTACACGGAGCAGGAAATCAGCAATAAGGTTTCCTGCTTTTGCTTTTAATCCGTTCTTAAAATTAGCTAATAGTTGTCGGTAAATAAATATTGATTTGTTGTCGGTAATCAATTATAATAGATATACTGGCAAGTGGGAGGAGGTGAATATGTCGCCACGAAAGCGAGGGCGACCCGTTGAAGAAAACCCTAAAAACATTCGTTTAGATATTCGGGTAACAAAAGAGGAATTAAAAATACTTGATGACTATTGCGAACGGAAAGGTGTAAAACGCCCGCAAGGTTTACGGGACGGGATTAAAGCCCTTGAAAAAATGTAAAGGAAGTGGCGGTCACTGGCAAGTGTTTACTCCGCCACTTCCCCACACAGCCCCGCCGCAGGACGGCGAGCCGCATAAATATTATACAATGTGCGGTTTCCTCTTGCAAGCGGCTTGTGAAAGAAAATCGAAAGGACGGATAAAATGATGAGGATTTTAGAAGCCCTCTACAACGGGAATCTTCTTGCCGAGCCGGTTATCGAAAACCGCAGCCCTGAACATCAAAAAGCGATTGACACCGCCCATCGGCGTGTAGAAGCGTTAGCAGAAAAGCTGAACGCCGAGGAACGGGAAATGCTTGATAGCGTGACGGAAGCCATGAACGAAGAAAGCGACTACTTTGCAGCAGAGCGTTTTATCCGTGGCTACTGTCTGGGAGCGTTAATGATGTTGGAGGTCATGGAGAAACGGGAAGAATTAGTTATCCCGCCGCAGGAGAATTGATATGAGTATACTGGACGATTTATACAACGGACGGATTTATCCTTTTGAGCAGATAGTCCCAGCGGATAAGAATTATCGCCCCGTCAATGCGAAAGTCGGGGAAATGCGGGAGTATTTCATTGAGAAGCTGCCGCCGGAGGACAGGGAAAAATTCAGTCAATGGCACAGCCTTATCCATGAAGTAAACTACATGGATTCCTATGCGAATTTCGTTTACGGGTTCCGGTTAGGGCTTATCCTTTGTCTTGAAACATTAACCGGATTTGAGCCGCCGGAAGAATAAAAACTGAATATTGATGAATGAGCAGGAAATCGGAGAAAGGTTTCCTGCTTTTTTGCGTTCATTTTTCGCCGGAGAGCCACCCCGCCGCCCTGTTTTTTGAAAAAAGTTCCTGTTTCATTTGGCATTTTGAAAAATTGACCGTATTAAGCCATGAAAAGGGGAAATGGAGTTGGCAAATTTGATTTTGCGGTGGTGTGGTATATGAAAGAAAAATCAGAAAAAATTTCTGGAATCTTTGGCAGTTTTCCGTTTCTTTGGGGAGTGGGGATTGAAAGGGAAATTTGAAAAAATTCTAAAAATCTCCGTCATTTTTGCTTTGTTCTGGTTTGTAGGTAGTGAGAGGGATTTTCTTAAAAATGCCGCCCGCAGAGTTGGCATATTTCCCTTTTCCGGCACTGATATAGCAAAGGGCAGCCAGAATATCCCGCCGGAATTGTAGTGGTAGATAGAGGACGCTAGAAGCTGCCACTTTCTTAGAGCAAGATTCTACCACAGTACCAAATTTCGCTAATCGCTCTATTTGTCCTGCGGGAATCTTGTTGGGGAGTGCCTTCCCCAAACCCTGCTTTGCGGCTTGCGCCGCTTATCCCGCCGCTGCCATGCGGCAACCGAAAGGAGGTCAACGACCATGCGAAAGAAATACAACACGCCCCACCGCCGCCATGTGGTAAAAACCCGGCTGTCTGATGAAGAACACGCCGACTTCATGGAGCGGCTGGCGGCATACAAAATCAGCCAGTCCGAGTTTATCCGGCAGGCGATACGGGGAGCGACCATACGCCCCGTGATTACTGTTTCCCCCGTCAATGATGAACTGCTTGCCGCTGTCGGGAAGCTAACCGCCGAGTACGGGCGGATCGGCGGCAACCTAAACCAGATAGCCCGCTGTCTGAATGAATACGGCGCACCCTACACCGCCCTATCCGGCGAAGTACGGGGAGCCGCCGCCGACCTTGCCGCCCTCAAGTTTGAAGTCCTCAAGAAAGTAGGTGACGCTGTTGGCGATACTCAAACATATCAGCTCTAAAAATGCGGATTACGGTGACGCTGAAAAGTATCTCACATTCGAGCATGACGAGTTTACCATGAAGCCCACCCTTGACGCAGACGGGC
>ERZ1673738.4433-NODE-4433-length-13958-cov-22.745666_pt1 | contig 13958 bp, 15 predicted proteins | sample MGYA00580198_ERZ1673738 | MGnify/ENA primary metagenome ERZ1673738 (study PRJEB41218, sample SAMN15661784) | gut metagenome | host: Homo sapiens | place: Canada: London | collected 2015-08-20/2019-03-30 | study: EMG produced TPA metagenomics assembly of... | reverse complement strand
GAGGCATTACAAGTGATGTAAATTCGCTTTATGAGAAAAAGGGTGGAAAACTTGATAATGGTAAATATGTAGTAGGAAAAATAGAAAAGAAAATGCCTACTCTTACAAATTTTCATGACAAATTAGTCCAACGTGGAAAATGTAAAGAATTAGCTGACATTTTAATACCATTCCTAAAAGGTAATTCTTTGGGAATCTTCGATTGTGAAAGTAAAATTACATCTTCTGAAGATATTATTTGTTTTGATATGAGTGAGATTAAAGATGAATTTACAAAATTGTATTCCTCTTTTGTTATCTTAACTTGGGTGTGGCAAAAATATGTACTAAAAAATAGAGAAAAGAAAAAAATCATAGTTTGTGATGAAGCCTGGTTATTTTTAAAATATCAAGAATCCGCAGACTTCCTTGTGAATGTTGCTCGCCGCCGGTCGCAAGTATAATGTTCCATTATTCATTCGGTAGCCAATTTATTGATGAATTTTTAAGTTCTGAAGAACGGAAAAACCATTATAAATATATGTTCAACAAGATATTTATTTAAGCAAAGTCCTGGATCAGTCGATGAAGTTGTAGATTTTTTCAATTTATCTGAAGGCACGAAAAATTTTCTGACTGCTGCTACTCCTGGTCAATGTGTAATAAGTCTTAACAATACAGTTACAGCAATAAAATTTGTTATAACAAAATACGAAGAAACCTTTGTATTTACTTAAAACTGGAGGTGAGAAAAATTGAATAAATTATTTAAAAGTTTTGTAATAGTAGTTACAATGCTTTTTTTATTATCTCCTATATGTTTTGGGGCAACTCCTGAACTAAAAAAACAAATAAAAAAAGAAGATGGATCTTTATTTGAAAAAATCATTGCGGAATGCATTGGTGGAATTGCAGAAACAGTCCTAGATTTTACAACACGGAGAAAAAGCAAATGTAGGATTTAAAGATTATGACGAACTTATTTTTAATAAAAAACAGGCAAATGATAGTTTATCACCTTTTACCAATGAATTATGGTCTAAGACTATGAAATGGTATCAAATTTTTAGTATTATTTCTGGGACATTGATATTAATTGCAGTATTTATATTGGCTTTTAAGATGATAAATGCAGGTATGAATACAACTAGGAAAAATGAAGTAAAAGAAAATTTGATGCGTTTATGTTTTGGTGGTGTTGCAATAGCTCTTGCTCCCCTATTTATTAGATTTTTATTGTATATGAATAATAGTCTAGTATATTTATTGGTTACAGCAGCCAATACTGGAACACTTGATGCAACATTAGGAAACTCTATGCTAACAAGTATAAAAACTGGAAATGCAATTTCAACAGCCCTTGTAATTGCAATGTTTATATATTTATTTGTAAAATTAAATATTAAATTTATAGTTAGACAATTTACAATTATAATATTTACTATTTTTACACCTATTGCTGCTGGACTTTGGATAATAAATAAAAATGTAACTGCTGCTAGTATTTGGGCTGGTCAAATTATTATGAATATTTTTATGCAATTTATATATTGTTTTTTATTTTTAATATATCTTGCATTTTTGCCAGCTGGTGGTGGCTGGGCCATCTCTTTAATATGGGCTATGATGATACTTCCACTTGCTGATACACTACAAAATTGTTTGCAAAATCTAACTTCAAGAATTGCTGGCATTGATAATGAACAAATGACAAACAGAGTTCTTGGAACAGGTGCTATGCTTGGTTTTGGATTAGGTGCTATTAAAGAACAATTTAAAACTCCTGATATTCCAAGTAAATCATCTAACAATGGAACTGATAATAATTCTAATAATGGACTAAAAGGCATTATATCAAGAGCAAAATCATTTATAAATCCAGTAACAAACTTATCGGATGAGAAAGATTACAATGGAAATATAAATCCTATAAGGGATGTAATAACACCTACAAAGGAAAATAAACAGGAAAATGTAACAATGCCTAAATCAAAAATAGATAACAAAGATAATATAAGCAATGGAAAAATAACTCCAAAATCAGTAGTTAAGAATGTTGCAAGTGTTGGATTTAAAGGAACAAAAGCATATTTAAGTGCTGGAGCAAAAATGGCTGAAGGAGATTTTAGTTCATACAAATATAAAAAACAACCATCTTCAAAAAATAACAAGTCTATGCAAAATACTGAATATTTAAACAATATAAATAGTTTGCAGAAAGGGGCTGAAAATGAGTTTAAAGGAAAAAACGAAGAATGAAATCAAAAAGAAATTCAAGAAAATCGTTTTTAAAATAATTAAACCATTTATCCCATTTTTAATTGTAATTTTTTTAATTGTTTTAGCAGTATGTACCGTAGTAGACTCTATGTTTACAACTGAAGATGATATGCAAATGGCTGAAAAACTTTCAAGCGAAGATTACGAAGCACAATATGCAGAATGGCTAAAAGATAAAGAAACAACACCGAGTACAATAATAAATGATGGAAAAGGTCTTATTCCTACTGGTATGTTTACCTGGCCAATACCTGGTTATACATTAATTACATCACATTTTGGAATGAGAACACATCCTATAACTGGAGTTTACAAATTGCATAGTGGCACAGATGTCGGAGCGCCTATCGGAGCAAATTTTGTGGCTATGGCTGATGGTATTGTTACAACAGCAAAATATAGTAATGCGTATGGAAATATGGTAATGATAGACCATCGGCAATAATATTGTAACTTTATATGCACATGGTTCTGAAATCTTAGTACAAACAGGACAAGTAGTAAAACAAGGAGAGCCGGTTTTAAAAGTTGGCTCAACTGGTTACTCAACAGGTGCACATGCACATTTTGAGGTTAGAATAAATGGGAGTTTTGTAAATCCTGAAACTTATTTTAAATAGGAGGTCTAAAAAAATGGTTTTAATTTTCACAGATAATGAAATATTAAACAAAGATTTGAACAAAAATATTGAAAATAGTAGAGTTGTATATTATCCGGATTACATATTGGAAGAAAAAGAAGCCAATATCTTAATTGCCACATTACAACCAAATAAATATAATTTTAAAGACTTTATGTTTAAAGTTAGAGAAAAAAATATAAGAGTAATTTTAATTCTTGAAAATGCACAAGTACCAGAATTAAAAGATGCTCTTTTTTTAGGAATATATGACTTTATTTTTGATCCTTTTGAAATTGAAGATATAAAAAAAGAAATCAGCATTGCTACACCATTTTCTGAAATTTCAAAGTATATAGAAAAATACTTGAATTAAAGTATTTTAACTATTCTAATTGAAAGGTGGTGATATAACTACATTTCAAAATTTTAATGGAAGGAGGATTTTAGTTTTGCACAAAAAAGTAATTATAATATCAATCACAGTCGTTCTTATAATTATTGCAACAATATCTACATTTTTTATAGTTAAATATTTTATGAATAAAAATAAAATAAACTATGTGTATGAAGAATATTCAAATGATAATACACAAAACAGACTAGATACTGAAAATAACAATATTGAATCAGATTCGACTGATAATTTAATGTTACATATTGATGGAGAAAATGTACTTGGTGTTATAAAAATTGATAAGATTAATTTTGAAGGGTTAATTTATGAAGGAACTTCTATGCAAACTCTTTCAAAAGGAGTCGGACATTTTGAAAATACACCATATATCGATGGAAATGTATGTTTAGCAGCACATAATAGCAATTTATATTGGGCTAAATTACATACATTATCTACTGGAGATAAAATACATTATACTTGCTTTTTAGGAACAAAAGAATATGAAGTAAGTAATATTTCAAAAATTAGTGAAACTGATTGGAGCTCTTTGGAAAATACTGATACTAATACTTTGACACTTATTACTTGTGTAAAAGGACAAAAAAATTTAAGACTTTGCGTTCAAGCAAAAGAAATAAAATAAATTTTTTTTCTTTTGAGCATTGTCAAAACAATATAAATGATGTTACCCTAGAATAAATATAAATTATGAAAGGGTGATGTTTTATGAATAATAAGAAAATTTGCATAATAATTAGTAGTATTTTAATTTTTATAATTATTATTTGTGTAGCATTATATTTATATAGCAAGAACAGTCAAGAATTAGAAAGTAGTAAATCTCTAGAATCTGAAGAAATACAAAATGAAATAATAGAAAATACAACTGATGTAGAAATTCCAGAAGTTCAAGAAGAAAAATCTATATCAAATGAAGATGAAAATCAAAAAGAAATTAATACTTCTATTGTTCAAGAAGAAAAAGAAGATTCAAAAAATGTTGCTGAAGCAAGTTCAAAAACAAGCTCAGAAAAAACAAATACTAAGTCAATTGAATCAAAAGCAAAAACTACACAAACAGAAACTAAGAAAACGGAAACTCCAAAACAAGTAGAAAATACAACAACAACTACTATTATTGAAACACCAAAAAAAGAAGAAATAAAAGAAGATCCAAAGCCTAGTCAAAGTACACCTAGCACTAATACTGAAAAATATGTAAAAAATGATGCTATGATAAACAAAATTAAAAATGTTATACAAAATAATGAATCTGATTTTATGAAACAGTATGGATACAATATTGTGGTAGATAGATCAATAAAAGCACAAACAAATCAATTTACTTATACCGAAAATAGAGTTAAGAGCTATATAACATATAAATTTGGAACAATAAGAATTTATGCTGAAGATTATTATGTGAATGGAAATTTAATAATGACAGAATGCTATATATTATAAACAAAGGCACTTTATAAAGTGTCTTTTAATATGTCAAAAATAAGGAGGATTTTTAAAATGAAAAATAAAATAACAAAAAAAGCAATAGCAATTTTAATGCTATTAACAACAATTCTTTCATCTCTTTCTAATATAGTATTTGCAAAAAGCGTTGGAAATGATGCCTATTTAGAGAATAAAGGAGATTGTGGATATCATGTGCAATATTGGGATGAAGCACATAGCAGATGGAGTTATATTATATGTACTTATGTAACACATACTGAAGCAGGAAAAGAATACCCAGCTTATTGCCTAGACCGTGAACTTCATGGGGTTGGCGAAGAACATAATTATACTGTTGATTTAACAAAAACCTTAGATGATGTGAGAGTTTGGAGAACAATTATAAATGCATACCCATATAAAACACCTGCTGAACTTGGTGTAGAGAATGAATATGATGCCTTTGTGGCAACAAAACAGGCCGTTTATTGTATCTTATACAATTGGGATGCAACAAGTAGATATCGTGGTGGAGACGAACGTGGAACCAAAATTGCCAATGCAATAAAAAATTTAGTAGATATTGGAAGAAATGGAACACAAACTCCATATACCGCTGGAATATCTACAAGTAAAGTTGGTGCGTTAAAAAGTGATGGTGAATATTACACCCAAGAATTTACTACAAATTGTGGTGCTAATACTAGAAGTTATATAATTACTGCAACAAATGGAATGCCATCAGGTGCTAAAATAACAAATATGAATAATGAAGAAACAAACACTTTTGATGGAAATTCAAATTTTAAAGTAAAAATACCAAAAACTTCAATGAATGCTGACATAGATATATTATTTACAATACAAGCTAGTTCTAAGATTTATCCGATTTTTTATGGTAAAACAAGAATTGATGGAACACAAAATTATGCAATAACAACAGATCCATACGGAGATATATTTGGTACAGGAACTTTAAAAGTAAAAACGAACACGGGAAAAATAAAAATAGTAAAAAATGATGTAGACACTAACCAACCAATAGAAGGAGTTACATTCCAACTTACTAAAAAAGATGGAACTGTAATTGCTAATAGTACAACTAACAAAAATGGTGAAGCCTCTTTCTCAAATTTATATCAAGGAAATTATGTTTTAAAGGAAATATCTACAAATGATAATTACATACTAAGTGAAAAATCATTTGATGTAAATGTAGAGTATAATCAGACTAATACACAAACTATTACAAATGAACACAAAAAGGGAAATATTAAAGTATATAAAATAGATAAAGATAATAAAAAAGTTGTATTAGGAAATGTAGAATTTAAACTATATTCTGAAGAATTTAAGAAAATCATTGGAACATATTATACTGATGTAAATGGTGAATTGGAAATAAAAAATATTCGCACAGGAAATTATAAACTAATAGAAACAAAAACTAATAAATGGTACAACCTTGCTAATGATACAGAAATAAAAGTAGAATGGGACAAAGAAACTACAAAAAATATTGAAAATGAACTTAAAAAAGGTCAAGTAAAAGTAATAAAAGTCGATAAAGATAATAACGAAGTAAAACTTGAAGGTGTCGAATTTGAAGTATTAGATGAAAACGACAAAGTATTAGAAAAAATCATTACAAATGAAAACGGTGAAGCCTTAACTTCAAGATATGCAATAAGAGATTTTGCTAAACTAAAATTAAGAGAAACTAAAACATTAGATACTTATGTTTTATCTGATAAAGTAGAAACAATAGAATTAAAAGAAAATCAAATTACAAATATTAAATTTGTAAACGAAAGAATAAAAGGAAAAGTTGAAATTACAAAAGTTGATTCAAAAGATGAAAATAAAAAATTAGAAGGTGCAAAATTCGGATTATATGATGAAAAAGATACTCTAATTGAAACATTAGTTACAGACAAAGATGGTATTGCAACAAGTCAAGATTTATACAAAGGAAAATACTACTTAAAAGAATTAGAAACAGGATCAAATTATTATTTATTAAATGAAGATACATTTGAATTTGAAATTGTAAACAATGGTGAAACTATTAAGAAAACAATAAAAAATGAGCCAACTGATATAACTGTAGATGTAGACAAAACAGGAACTACTGAAATAAAACCAGGTGAAGATGTAAATTATGAATTTTCTAATGTAGCCAATAACTCTAATGTTTATTTAGACAATTTTAAATGGTATGATTATATTCCAACAGATTATATAAGATTACAAAAAATGACTACTGGTACTTGGAATCAAGACTTAACTTATAAAGTATATTATAAGACAAATAAAACAGATGATTATGTTCTATTTAAAGAAAATTTAAGTACAAATGAAAATTACGATTTAGATTTTACACAAATTACACTTGCAGATGATGAATACATTACAGAAACAATGTTTGATTTTGGAAAAGTTGAAAAAGGATTTAGAGAAAGTACATCTCCAACAATGAATTGTAAGTCTTTTGATACACTAAAAGAAAATGATACTTTTACAAATCACACAAAAAGCATTGGTACATATTTTGGAGTAACTGCTGAAGCTAATAGCAAATGGACTACAATTACACATATTCCAGAAGAAAAGCATGAAGTTGTATTGCCTAGAACAGGTAAATAAGTTTTTAATCTTCCTTAAAATTGCCCTTCAAAAATAAATTTATAGGAGGATTTGTATTATGGAAATTACAGATATTAAAATTTTTAAAATTGAAAAAAGAGGAGCTTTAATAGGATATGCAAATATTGTTTTTAATAACTCTTTCATTATTAGAGGAATTAAAATATTAGAAAATGAAAGAAATGGAAGGTTTGTTGCAATGCCTTCAAGAAAATTAAGACAAGGAAAAAGAGCATATCGAGATTTATGCCATCCACTTAATCAAGAAACAAGAGAATTATTAACAAAAGAGATTTTTGAAGCTTATGATGCTTTAGAAGAAACAGAAGAATAGTTATTATTTTAAATTTGCCCTATCATATTTAGAAAGGACCTTTTTATGATTTTAACGAAAGATTTATTAGATGATTTATTAAGTTTAGAAAATAGCATACATTCACTTACATTAGCACAAAATCCAAATAATTTACAAATAGAATCATTTTTAAGAAATTTAGAAAAAAGAAGATACAGCATATTAAACCAAATCAAGTTGTATAATAAAACAGTAACCTATGGAACTCAAAAAATAGAAACTATTAGTAATGAGTATAAAGCAAAATATGAAGATAATATACTTAAAATTTACATACCAGAGGTTATGCCATCATACAAAAATTTAAAAACACACGCATATAAAAATATTCTTTTGAATATTGCAGATAAAGTAAAAGATTATGAGGGTATATTTAAAAATCAAATATTTATCTATATTAAGATTTTTGATAAAGTGGAAAAATGGGATATTGATAATAAATTTATAAAACCTATTTTTGATAGTTTAATAATAAGTAATGTAATTGAAGATGATAATATAAATAAAGTTTTTTATTGTGCGAAAGGAGAAATTGAAGAAAATCCGCATACAGAAGTATATATTACAGATGTAAATAATTCAGTAAATTTGTTCAAAAGTATGTTAGTTTAAAATGTCATTTTTTTAGTAAATTTAAAAACTAAAATTAGGACATTTTTTATTGTATTAAAAGCCTTTGATTTCAATACTTTTAGAAAAAAACAGGACATATTTTTCTTCATAGGGTAGGTGTGTGTGAGCGTAAGCTCTCACATTGCTACCCACTGAACCATTATGAGAAATAATTTATAAGGCAGGTGGTTAAAATTAAAAGTATATTTCCGACAGATAAAAATGAGATAGATTTAGTTAAATTTATAAACACATATCAATACCTTTCACCAAAAGATTTGCCATACTTTTTTAATACTACATATTATCCTAAAAGAATTGCTAAACTTATTCAAAATAATATTTTAAGAAGGTATAAAAAATTTCTCGTACTTGGTGAAGATGGCTATAATTTTATGAAGATATTAGGAATTGAAACGAATAAACTAAGATATCAAGAAAAATACGCTAATAGACTGAAATTTATGAGTCATTTAGCAGCAATTTTTAAACATTCTAATGCTACTTTTATTCCCTCTTTTCAAATAAAAGATAAAACAGCATTTACAGAAAGTTCAAGAAAATATATAGGAATTTTAAATATATTTGGTACAAAATACTTAACATACCACATTTCAAATAGTCATACTGATAAATACTTAAATTCGGTTATATATGATCTTCAAAAAGAATTAAAATACAAAAATGTAGTTATTCTTATTGATGATATATCAAGAATTAATTTCTTAAAATTTTCTTTTGGACTTAATTCTGTAATTATTTGTGAAGATACGGACGAATCATTGAAAAAATTAAAATATTTACAACAAATAAATTGGCTTAAAATTTTAAATATAAGTTTTAAAGAGAATTTAGCATTATCAGAATTAAATTTTTGTGATTATACTGATCATAAAAATTTGTATGTTTCCAATTTCTATTTTATAGATACTGAAAAAATAAATAGAATTAGTACATTTATACAAAATAATATAAATAAAAAAGTAGATATTGTATGTCCTGAATCTATTGTTAAATACATAAAGAATGAGCTGAATACTTGTAATTTTCACTTAATAGACATTGATAATTTTATATAAAAGGAAATTAATTTTTATGAATAAAAAAAATATCATATATATTTTATCAATAATGTTAGGCATTTTAAATTTAATATTAGATTTCAATATAAATTCATATATAAAAATATTAAATAATTGTTTTAATCAAAATATTATTGTTAGCAATTTATATTATGCCATTATTTGCTTCATAATTGCTCTTATTTCAATTTTAATAATGGTATGTATAAAATTAGTTATCTGTTACAAAAAAGATGAAATAAAGGGCATTAAATTAAAAAAAGAAGATGGAACACATGGAACTGCAGATTGGATGTCAGAAGATGAGATTGAAAAAGTCTTAGGCAAGAATGAAACACCAGGTATTATACTTGGAAAATTAAATAATGATATTATTAAACTACCTTTTGATAGTCATTTTAATAAAAATATAGCTGTGTTTGGCTCCAGCGGCAGTATGAAGACAATAGGATTCTTAATAACCAATCTTCTGGAGCTTTTTAAATACAAAAAATCTATTATTGTTACTGATGCAAAAGGTGAAATTTATAGGAAAACAAATAAATTATTTAGAGATAATGGATATGTTGTAAAAGTATTTAATCTTAATAATATGGCTCACTCTGACAGATGGAATCCTTTAGGAGAAAACGAAGATATTACAGACATCCAAACAAGTGCCAATGTAATAATTAGTGGTACACAAAAGAAAACAGGAAAAGATGATTTCTGGCCAAGAGCTGAGGAAAACCTACTGAAAGCATTTGAGTTCTACTTTATGGAGAATAAATTAGAGCAAAATACATTGACCGATATTTATAAGATTATTGCAAGTGGAGATATTGCAACACTTGATACAATGTTCAAAAGACTTCCACAAGAAAGTCCTGCAAGAATGAGTTACAATATATTTGCTAGTCGGTTCTGATACAATAAAAGCATCTGTTTTGACAGGTCTTGGTACTAGACTGCAAGCATTTCAAAATAAAGAATTACAAGAACTTACTAATCATACAGACATTGATTTGACTTTGCCAGGAAAAGAGCCTTGTATTTATTATGTAATAACAAGTGATATGGATTCAAGTAGAGATTTTTTAGTCTCTCTATTTTTTACATTTTTGTTTATAAAGCTTGTAAAATATGCTGATTCAACTGAAAGTGGAAGATGTAAAGTTGATGTATTCTTCTTTTTAGATGAGTTTGCGAATATTTGTCAAATACCAGATTTCAACAAAAAAATATCGACAGTTCGTAGTAGACGGTATTGCTTTAATTCCAATACTCCAAAATATTGGCCAATTAAATAATCGTTATCCAAATGGCCTTGCTGATGAAATACTTGGGAATACTGACATAAAACTAAATCTAGGTACAACTGATACTTTGACTGCAATGTATTTCTGCAAATTGCTTGGAGTAGCAACAGCAGAAACTCAAAGTATAAGTAAAGAAGTAGGAATTGATGGAGAATTAGAATTTGGAAGAAAAAACATATCTACACTAGAAAGAAATTTAATGAATCCCGATGAAATAGTTAGAATATCTTGTTTTGTGTTAATGGCTATTTTTAGAGGTCATAAACCATTATTATTAAAAAAGATAATATATACAGAACATCCACTTGCAAAAAAATTGCAAGATGTTTCTGTGCTTACATATATTCCAGAATGGAATAACAATATAGAAAGTACTAAAATAATTCCTAAAAAGAAGGAAAAAGAAAATATTACTGAAGATAAAAAAGCAAGAAAAAAGCAAGAATATGAAGAAATTACATTTGATAATTTCTAAATTTCAAACATTTATCAATAATGATAGATGCTTTTAAGGTGGTGAAATATTGGAAGATACACATATAAAAGAGATTTTTAGAAGTAAAGAAGAAAAAAGAATACTAACACGGAATGATTACAGGTATTGAAGATGAATATTATCTAAAAAATGAACATATTTCCTGTGCCATTGTTTGGTACTATGATATAAAAATTCTTATTCCTGTAAATTTGTTAGTGCAAAAAAGTACAAGTAAATCAATAATCAGAGGAATGTTAGGAGCAGAAATTGATTTTATTGTACTTGAATATGACAGTATTTCAAATATAGCAATAGCAAGTAGAATTGATGCAATGGAATTAAGATCAAATATAGAAATTCCAAAATTAAAACAAAATGATACAATAAAAGTACGAATTATTGCAGTTGGAGTTAAACATATTTTAGTCGACATGTATGGAAAAGAAGTAATTATAAGGGCACAAAATTTGCAACATATTTATATTGTAAATTGCAAAGACATATACAAAGTTGGAGAATATTTAAGAGTAAAAATAAAAAAGTTAGATATATCAAATAATGTATACGAATTATCTGCAAAAGAATTTGAAGAAAATCCATTTAAAAATATACGAAAATATATTGTTCTTAATGGCGAATACACAGGAACAGTAATTGCATTTCCAAAAGGTAATTCTGGAATATTAGTACAATTAGATAATTCAAAAGTTACAACATTGTGTAGAGTTCCTGCAAGATTTAACAATTATCCACATTTTAAGGATAAAGTGTTAATAAAAATTACAGAAATCAACGAAAATAAGAAATTCGTATATAGTTATTTAATGAGAATAATTTAGTTTTATACAGGAGGTTTTTAATGAATGATGAATTAAAAATTATAAATTTTATACAAGATTTTGGATGTGCTACATTGAAACAATTACAAATACTGTTTAATAAACCACATGATAATTTTAAAAATATATTATCAAATAATATCATCTCAAAAAAAGGTGATATTTTTGTTTATAATACTGCAAGAATTGATATGAAAACAATTTATGCACTAGATATTTTGTGTAAATATAAAAATAGATATAGATATTTTCATAGAGGATTTGATCCTGTGTATATTACTTTTTTAAGTAAAGAAAATTTGTTATACAATATAATTGTAACAGATAAATCCAATGAAAAAGGAATTTTGAAATTATTAAAAATAAATAGTCCTACTATTCCTGAAGCAGATAGACTTATTTTATTATTTAAAGATGATAGTTGTTTAAACAACATTGTTTGTAATACTCAATTTGCTTATTGCGTTTATCCTGATATGAAAATATTAAATAAAAGAAAAAAATAACCTATAAAAAACCATAAAAAACCATAATTTAGTTTCATTCTAAAAATAAGTATTAAAATAATAAAAAAATGTTTAGGAGGTTTAATATGGATACAGAATTTTTAAAAATTTTTAATAAAATATCTGCTACATTAAGCATTATTTCTACAACATTAACATCATTTTTTGGAATAGAATGGATTTTATTTTTGGGATATCTTATATTAAATATATTAGACTATGTAACAGGAACTATAAAATCGAAAGTAACTCATACAGAAAGTTCTAATAAAGGGCTATTGGGAATTGTAAAAAAAGTTTGCTATTGGATTCTAATACTAATTGCTTTTTTGATTTCCTTTTTGTTGATGCAAATTGGTTCAAAATTAAATATTAATTTAGAGTTTGTGATGCTTTTTGGATGGTTCACATTAGCATGTTTGATTATAAATGAGAGCAGAAGTATAATTGAAAATTTAGTCGAAATTGGAATTGATGTACCAGAAATACTTACCAAAGGATTAAATGTATATGAATCTGTTTTAAAAAGCAAATCAAAAGCATTAACAAATGATGACAGAAAAGAAGGCGAATAGCTTTCTTTTTTTGGTTTCAATCCACAAAAGACTACTTTTTAAGAAAAATTAAAATTTGAAATTATAATAGTTTTATAGAATATAAAAAATTCTAAATATATAAAGAAAGAAGGTTTGATAGACATGAGTAAAAACAATATGTTTAATCAAAAATTAAAACAAATTGGAGGTGAAAATATAGTAGATGGAATAACTTTAAAAAGTGAAGATAAAGAAAAAATTTTAAACTTTATAAATGCTAACACAAACCAAAATTATATATTAAATGACAATAAACTAGAAAAAGAAAAAAATGAACAAGAAATAAAAAATACTTTGCTTGACGAAGAAATAGATTGTGCAATAAAAGAAAACAGAAAAATATTAATAGCATTAAGTGAAAATGTTGAAAATGTTATTGAAATGTATATTTCTGAAGATAATACAGAAAGACTTATTTTAATTGATAAAGATTTTTGTGAAAAAGATAATTTAGAAGATATTGCATTAGCTGATAGATTAACAAAAGCACTTTTTATAACACATGAAAATGATGGAATTGCTTTGTTATCTTCAACAGCAGTAAAAGCAGTTATATCAACTAGCTCAAATGTATATCATGGACCAGATTCAAGTAATTATGCAAAAGTCGGAAGTATAGATGCTGGAGAAGATCCTGTATATATATTGGCTACATCTATGGACTGGTATCACATTGAATATGTTGTAACAAGTACAGGAAAACATAAAACAGGATATATTCCAAAGAGTGTTGTTTCATCTTATTCTGGAGGAGAATTGACAGAAGAAGATTTTTATGGTGGATATTGTTATGCAACAACAGAATTAGATGTTAGAAC
>ERZ1673738.4431-NODE-4431-length-13961-cov-22.784985_pt1 | contig 13961 bp, 13 predicted proteins | sample MGYA00580198_ERZ1673738 | MGnify/ENA primary metagenome ERZ1673738 (study PRJEB41218, sample SAMN15661784) | gut metagenome | host: Homo sapiens | place: Canada: London | collected 2015-08-20/2019-03-30 | study: EMG produced TPA metagenomics assembly of... | reverse complement strand
TATCTTTTGCCGAAATCGGCGTTCCCGTAAAGCCTATGTAGGTTGCATTCGGCAGAGCATCATGAATAATACGGGCATTACCAATGACCGTATGTGCTTCTTTTTCACCCTGTTCATTTTCTTTAATGACTATTTTTTCATCAAAACCATACTGTCCGCGGTGGGCTTCATCCGCCATTACCACAATATTTCTCCGTTCGGACAGCGGCTTTTCGCCACGCTCAAACTTAAACATCGTGGTAAAGATGATGCCGTTTGCTTCTCGGCCATCCAGCAACTTGCTTAGATTGTCCTTGCTGGTTGCCTGTACAGGTGTCTGACGCAAAAACGGCGCGCACTTGGCAAACTGCGTGTAGAGCTGATCGTCGAGGTCGATGCGGTCCGTCATCACAACGATGGTGGGGCTGTCCAGAGCTCCTTGCAGCAAATGGGCATAGAATACCATCGACAGAGATTTTCCGCTGCCCTGCGTATGCCAGAACACACCACCCTTGCCGTCTGTTTTGGTGGCAATTTTGGCCTTTTCGATGGCTTTTCGTACAGCGAAATACTGGTGGTACCCAGCCAAAATTTTAATCGGCTTCTGCCCATCACCGGAAAACAGGATGAAATTTTTCAGAATATCTAGCAACCGGGCTTTCTGGAACATCCCCTCATAGAAGGTATCAAACTGCGCATACGCGGTGTTTTCATAATCACCGTCTTTTGTTTTCCATTCCATAAAACGGTCAAGTCCAGAAGTGATTGTTCCTGCCTTGTTGGTCGAAAGGTCGCTGATTACGCAGATTGCATTATAGTAGAACATCGAAGGAATATCCTTCATATAGTTCCGAATCTGGTTGTATGCGTTTTCTGCACCCACTTCGTCCTTGGAAAGACTTTTCAGTTCCATCAAAACCAACGGCAAACCATTGATAAACAAAATAATATCCGGACGGCGGTTGTTTCCATTTTCCACGAAGGCATACTGGTTTACCACATAAAAATCATTTTTGTCTGCATCTGCATAATCAATCAGCTTTACTACCGAAGACCGTTCTTCACCCTTGACTGCATATTTGACCGTGATGCCGTTTTGCAGATAGTCCATAAAAATAATATTCTTCTGCAATAGGCTTCCTGCATCAAAATCATTCAGTTTCAGGATGGCTTCATCAATTGCCACAGCCGGAAGGCTGCGATTCAGCCGCACCAGACAATCCCGCAAAACATCGTCCAGCAGCGGGCGGCTGTAATCCGTCCGGTTCATATCAGGAGCATGGATATGGGTGTAGTCCATGTTCTCAAACAATTCGATTATGGCTTGTTCAAAGGTGTCTTCATTGAAAAGCATATTCTTTCTCCACCAATAAATCAATCTTGATTTTTTTCGAGCTCTTTTGTGATGGCATCAACTATATCGTCAATGATTGACTTTGACACAGTTTTTGCCATAGGGCGTTCCATCGATGAATATTTCTGTAAGGCATCTGCTAAGGCTTTTCGTGCCTTACTCTGCCCGATTTCTTTGTTGTACCAATCAGGAATCAAGCTTTCCTGAACTGCAACATAGCATTCATCAAAAAGAATCGGATTGATTTTCTCTTTCAAAATGTCTCTAACGATTTGACTATCTTCGACATGTGGTGTTTTCTCCAGTGTTGCAGTATCACCATTCATTGAAGCCACATCAAACATTTCAAATGGCTCATCTTGTAGGGATGGCATGTTTACATGCACATCTTTTATATACGCCATTTGGTGTTCCAATTCAGGGAACAGGCTTCCTTCGTTTATATTGTAAAAATCCAACTCCCTTAGAATGTGCTCTTTTGATTCTGCCGGGATTCTAAAGCTGAATTCATCAAATTCATCCCGAACATTTTTATAGGCTCTTTTTATAATGTATTCTCCAGCCCCCTCTCCTGCGATCTGAATATTATATTGTCCGCAGATCAAGAATGAGCCATTTTGCCTTATCAAACGTTCGTTATTAAGATTTGATAAAACAAAATAGTTGTTCTGAATGATTTCAATGATACTCTTGTATCCATTTTTTCTGCAATTGACCGCATCAGCTTTTGAATAGATGCCTTCCTTCTGAAGCTTGTCGAGTAACGTTTCCAACTTGAAGTTTCCTGTTATCTTTTCTGTTGCCAAATAGGACAGAACCTTAATCTCGTCATCGTCATACGATTTTCCATACTCCTGCTTAAAATAAACGCGTCCGTCTGTTGGCGGCAACAACACAGTCTTCCCATCTGAAATCGATATATCTTGATTGGTCTGGCACGCAAAAAACAGAGCAACCAATGGATTTTCTGTAACATCCAATAGTCTTGTTGGCAGTCCGTAATGCTGCAACTTTGCAAGCTTTTCAAACGCCGTCATCGTATCGCCGAAGTCTCTTGGGTTCCGTATGTACGCAGCACGAATCATAAGCCGTGATTGCCTTATACTTTTCAACTGCATTAGAGTACATCGTAGGCGAGATGTCTAATTCTGAAATTATTGATAGAATATCCTGCTGGCGTTCAAGTACATTTGGCATAAAAGGCCTCCTTATAGCCTTACAGTTCTAGCACTCGTCGTGTCAGAGTGCTACTTTCATTTAACAATATATCACCATTCAGGTACTTTGTCAAATTCCAAAATATTCTTTACAATTCGTTAATATTTTTAGGCTGTGCGTTTATCTTTAAGTTGATTGTTAATTTTTTCTCGCAATCCTTACTTGACAGAAAAAGGGTGCCACTTTGCAAGCCAGCAAAGTGGCACCCTTTTTCAATCTCCAAATCCATGAACAGATATCACTGTTCCTAAATACTCTTCTAAATCACCGTTCAAGATCAAATCTGCATAGCCCAGTGGGTCATTGTAGATGAGATAATCCAACTCCGACCTCTGTGCCATAGTCACATCCAGTGCATTCTCGACCCCGGTGCAGTCGATGGAGATCATTCTCCCATCCCGGAGCAGCAGCTCCACGCAGCCGGTGTCCATGTTGAAATGACAAGTTCTTGCATCGTACTTCATGTTCGTATCCTCCTGAAATCATGTCGTAGCTTATGTCGGTCAATCTATGATTTCGGATTTCATCTTCCACGGACACCCATATTGAGTTTTCCGAAGAAAACAAATAATCCGAACCCATCTCCTATCGGAAACAAGTTCGGATTATTTTTGTTTGGTCCGAGTGGCGAGAATCGAACTCACGGCCTCTTGAACCCCATTCAAGCGCGCTACCAAAACTGCGCTACACCCGGACATCTGATCGAGCTTGTCGCTCACAGCTCAATCAGTATACCCGAAGAATGGTGTTTTGTCAAGCACTATTTTCAAATTTCTTTTTCATTTTCGGCAATGGCCGTTGTGCTGCCCACCGGCTGCGGAAACTCCACCGTAGCCAGCGCCACAGCGAACACGCTCTGCGCACCGGCATCCAGCAGAGCCTGCGCGCAGGCCGAGGCCGTGGCTCCGGTGGTCAGAACATCGTCCACCAGAAGGATGCGCTTTCCCTCCACAGCCTCCGGCCGGGCCACCCGGAAGGCACCCGCCACATTGGCCAGCCGCTCGTCAAGGGAAAGTCCCTCCTGCCGCCGGGTGGAGCGGGCACGGGTCAGCGCGTCTGTGACCACCGGCACGCCCACCGCCCGGGCAAGGGGCTGTGCCATCCGCTCCGGCACATTGTAGCCGCGCTTTTTGCTGGAGGCCGGTACCGGAAGGATGCAGTCGTAACCCCTGTCAAGGCCCGGCACCGGTTCGGGCAGGGGCTCAGAGCCGCGCATTCTGATCTCGCTGCCAAAGAGCAGGCGGGCCATCTCCACGCCCAGCTCTACAGCTGCCCAGGGCGCGCCCTGATATTTCGCCCGCAGCACCGCGCGGCGGACAAGGCTGGTGTATCGGTAGGGCGCGGCTGCCCCATCCAGCCGCCCCAGGTAATGCTCGGAGCCGCGCAGCCGCATGGAGGGTGCACGGCGCAGCTCTGCCAGCCCATCGGCGCAGTCCGGGCAGGCAGGCTGGTTCCCCAGCACCCGGTCACAAAAAGGGCAGCGGCGCGGGTAAAGCACCCAGCGCAGCTGCCGCAGTGTGCGGCTCAGGCCGCTGTAATATAGCATCAGTCGTTCTTGACCGCAATGATGACGCGGATCTTTTTTCCGGCAGCGCAGCCGAAATTATCGTACCAGCCGGTCAGCTGGTAGCCGTCCGCATCCACCTGAGCCAGCTTGGTGGGGTAATACTGGCCCTTGTACCACAGGTAGACCTGCACATTGTCTGCCATCTCGTAGCGTTCATTGCCCGAGAGCACCGAGGCCGCGCCGACCTTGTCGATCTTCAGGGGCATCAACTGCATCATAGCCTTGACAGAGCCGGTGGTCTCCTGCCGCACGGCAATGCCGCCCGCCAGCACCGGATACTTGATGGCCGTGGTGTAGCTGGCCACCGCGCCGTTGACGTAGCAGATATAGGTCGCCCCGCCGCCGATGTAGTTAAAGATCTGCTTGAAGGGGGTGCCCGTGATCTCCGCGATCTGCTGGAAGCCAATGCTCATCAGGGAGCCGGTGTTGCTGGTCAGCTTCTGCCAGGCCGTGCTCAGGATATCGCCCGAGACGATGCCCCACAGGATCTCGCTGGTGGTGGGCACCAGCAGATTGGACAGGCGGTCTACCGCCGTGGCACCGGTCACAGTGGTGGTGGTATCCGAGGTAGAGCCGGAGCCGTCGGTGCCGCCCGTGGCCGCTCCGGTGGTGGTGCCTGTCGTGGTCGTGGTGCCGGAAGCGGAATCTCCCGCCGTAATGCTGGTGACGAGGCTCTTCAGGTCAGAATAATTCATGGCCAGATTTTTCACATCGTCCAGCACGCCGTAGCTCCACAGGTCGCCGGTCACATCGTTCAGGATGAGCCGGTCGATCTGTCCGGCATCGTTGACGGTATAGTAGCGGACATCGAGGTCACTCAGTGTTACCCCCGATAGGCGGCTGGGACGAACCGTCCCAGCCACACCCTCCGAAGTTGTATCCAGAATCTCTACATCGTCGGCCAGGGCGGCAGCGCCCAGAGCAGTGGCATTGGCATTGATGGTGCCGTTGACGCGGCGGTCCTCGATGTGCTCCACGCTCTCGCCCTCCGGGGTGACCTTGATCTCTACCAGCCACCCCTGCGGAAAGTTCAGGCTCTTGTCCACATTCACAGTGCGGGCAATGCCATCGGTGCACATGACGGAGACTTTCTGCAAAACATCCGCGCCGTTCTCTTCCACCAGACTGCGGGTGGCGGTCTGCACGACACCGTAGAACACGTTGTCGGCTTCCTCGCCGGTCACGATCCCGGCAGCCTCATTGTTCATGCCCAGCAGCAGGGTGACGACCTCGCCCACGCCGCCGCCGTTGAGGGAGGACACCTGGGAGGCCACCGCAGAGGAACCCAGCGTATAGCTGGTGCCTGCCACCGTTACACTGGTGGGGGCGCTGGCACTGGGCGAAACTGCCGTGATGCGGCCAGCGGCGCGGCGGGTGTAGACCCACAGCGTCTGTAAACTTTCGCTGTAATAATACACGTCGTATTTGTTCAGTTCCGCAGATTCCGACGCTTTATCGTTGCGGTAGACCATCTTGGGAACAAAGGGCAGCTGGACCGTATCGCCCGCCACAAAGGGGCCCTTCAGGCTCTTGAGCATGACGCTGGAGGTATCCACCTGACCGTTGGAGACCGTGAAGCCCAGGCTGCTGCCGTAGGCACTGCCGCTGGCGGTGTTGGCTGTCAGGGCGTTGTAGAACAGCAGGGCGCACTCCTCGTAGTTGAGCACCTCGCCCTGGCTGCGGTCCACCTGATTGCGCAGGCCCAGCTCACTGGCCTTGTTCAGCTGTGCGTTGGGGAAGGAGCCGCTCAGGTCGGTCATCTTATAGCCCATCAGCTTGAGGATGGCCGTGACCGCTTCTTCCAGTGTCACGGCATTGTCGGGCCGGAAAGAGCCGTCGGTGTAGCCGTTCATCCAACCGTTCTGCACCGCAATGCGGACATAGGGGGCATAGGGCGAAGTGCCGGGCAGGTCGGTGAACAGGGTGCCCACCGTGCCCTGAGAGCCCACGCTCTCGCGGTAGGTGGAGTAGGACACCAGCATCCGGGCCAGTGCACCGCGGGTGACCACCGCGTTCAGAGCAGCCTGCTGGCTGCTGTCCATCGCGTTCAGCGTGATGGACAGCTGGACCGCCGTGTTGGCGTTGCCCGCTGCCGATGCCGACAGCACCAGCATCGACACGGCAATGCTCACCGCCAGCAGAAATGCAAGGATTCGCTTTTTCATGGAAAATCCTCCTTAAAATAGTTTCTAATGTATTCCGGGTTGCGGCTCCCAGCATCTGCTTCGTGCAAAGCCTTGCACTTGCATCCTGCTGGCCGCGGCCCCAACAACTCCTCCCTTCATCCGCCACTGGCGGCGGTCGTCGTTGTTGCCCCTATTAGGGGAGCTCCGCAAGGCGCTGGCAAAGCCAGACCGAAGCGGTGAAAGGTTTAATCATATCTCAGCGCTTCAATGGGGTTCAGCCTTGCGGCGCGCTTGGCGGGCAGGTAGCCGAACAGCACGCCGATGCCCACCGAGATGCCAAAGGCCACCACGATGGAGTTGAACGAGGGACTGACGGTCACATCAATGTCGCTGGAGATCATGGGCAGGATGCGGTTTGCCGCCATGGACACGATATAGCCAAGGACGATGCCCAGCACGCCGCCCAGTGCGGAGGTGGTGGCAGCTTCCACCACGAACTGCGACAGGATCACCCGCTCCTTGGCACCCAGTGCCTTGCGGATGCCGATCTCCCGGGTGCGCTCGGTCACCGACACCAGCATGATGTTCATAATGCCGATGCCGCCCACCAGCAGCGAGATGCTGGCAATGCCGGTAAGGATGATGATGACCATGTTGATCATCTCGTTCATCTCCTCCAGCCACTCGCTGGCGCTGTAGATGTAGTAAGCGTTGTCGCTCTTGAGCAGGTCGTGCAGACCGCTTTCCACCACCGCCTTGGCCTCGTTGGCCCGGCTCTCGTCCTTCATAATTGCAACAAAGTTCTTGGCGCTGGACTGGTTGGAGAGCCGCATGGCCGTGGTGTAGGGCAGATAGATGCAGTCATCGTCGGAGCCCTGCTGCATGTTCTTGTCCGTCACCTTGGCGTTCAGCACGCCCACGATCCGGAACTTGTAGGCCCCCAGCTTGATGGTCTGGCCCACCGCGTTGCCGCCGTAGGCCGCCCGGTTGAGGTAATCGCCGATGATGCAGACCTGCTTGTTGTCCTTGATGTCCATGTACTGCAGGCCGCGCCCCTGGGCGAGGGTATAATTTTTCATCTCGGCGTAATGCTCGTCCACACCGTAAACACTGGTGCCGTAGCGGTAGGTCGTGGTGCCCACCTTGGGGGTGTTGTTGCTGAAATCGATCTGGGGCGAGACTGCGGAGATGAGCTCCTTGTTCTTATCCGCGATCTTATACACATCCTCCACCGAGGCGGTGCGGGAGCCGTAGCCCCAGACCTGAATGGACAGGGCATTCGTGCCCAGCGCCGAAAAGCTGTCCCGCATGCTCTGGGTCATGCCGTTGCCCAGACCCACGATGACGATGACCGCCATGACACCGATGATGATGCCCAGCATGGTCAAAAAGGTGCGGAGCTTGTTGCTCCACACGTTCTGGAGGGCCTGACGGAAGGTCTCAATGATCATTTGTTCCCCTCCTGTTCTGCCGGTTCAAAGTTCAGCGTCGGCTGGACGATAGCTTCCGGCGCGCGGGAGTCGCCATCGTAGACCACCTGACCATCCTCCAGCCGGATGATGCGGTCGGCCTGCACGGCAATGGAGTTGTCATGGGTGATAAGCACCACCGTATGGCCCTGCCCATGCAGGTCCTGCAGCATTCCCAGCACCTCGCGGCCGGTGTGGCTGTCCAGCGCGCCGGTGGGCTCATCCGCCAGAATGATCGCCGGGTTGCGCACCAGCGCCCGCGCGATGGATACGCGCTGCTGCTGGCCGCCCGAAAGCTGGTTGGGCTTGTTTTTCAGCTTATCGCCCAGCCCCACCTGCTCCAGCACCTCGCGGGCCCGGCGGTGGCGCTCGGCGCGTGGGATGCCCGCATAGACCAGCGGCACCTCCACGTTTTCCAGTAAGTTTAATTTGGGCAGAAGATTATACTGCTGGAAGATGAACCCCAGCATCTCGTTGCGGATGGAGGCCAGCTCGTTCCGGCTCATCTTGCCCACATCCCGGCCGTTCAGCCGGTAGGTGCCCGCCGTGGGCACATCCAGACAGCCGATGATGTTCATGCAGGTGGACTTGCCGGAGCCGGACTGGCCCACAATGGCAACAAACTCGCCTTTTTCTATTTTCATGGTGATGTGGTCGGCGGCTTTTACCGTGGTGTCGCCCATCTGGTAATACTTGCAGACCGCATCAAATTCGATCAGAGCACTCATTCCATCCTCCCATCAGAAGATCATCATGCCGCTGCCATCGTCATAGTAGCTGTCGCTGCTGACCGAGTTGGGGTCGTAACCAATGGTGTCCCCCTCCTGGATGCCGCTGACGATCTGGGTGTAATCATCATCGCTGACACCGGTCTTGACGGCCACATAGACAAAGCCCTCGGGTGCCTCCATGGTGGCATCCGCCTTGGAAGCGCTGGGGGAATCCTGGGTCACCAGCACATAGCCGCCCCGGACGATGGCCGCATTGGGCACGGTCAGGGCATTGGCAGCCTCGGCCACCACGATCTCGGCATTGGCGTTCATGCCGGGCCGCAGGCCGTCGGTCTCGTCAATGCGGATGGTCACCGGGTATGTGGTGGTGCCGCCGTTGGAAGCGCCCTTCATGGAGACGCGGGTCACAGTGCCCACATAGTTCTTATCCTGCACGGCATCGGCCGTGATCTGCACCTTCTGGCCCACAGTCAGGGAGCTGATCTGCAGCTCGTCCACATTGATGACCATTTCCAGATAGCTCAGGTCGTAGATGACGCAGAGGGTATCGCCGGATTTGACCGCATCGCCCACCTTGGCATCCTTTTCAATGATGGTGCCGCTGATGGGAGAGGTGACGGTATAGTTGGCCATGGTATCCTGCAGGTTCTGCAGGGAGATCTCAGCGCTGCGCAGGGTCTCAGAGGCCGACTGGATGCTCTCGGTCAGGTCATCGCCGCTCAGCTCGATCAGGATATCGTCCTTGGCAACAGTCTGGCCCTCCTGCACATGGATGGAGGTCACGGTGCCTGCGGCCTGTGCGGTCAGGGTACGCTCTGCCTGATAGCCAAAGGTGGCAGAGCCGATGGAGCTGACCCCGTTGATGGAGGCGGTGGCCGCCTGCGCGGTGGTCAGGCCACCCGCGTTCCGCACGGCAATGGTCACGGTGCGGGTGAGCAGGTTGCCGGTGCTCAGGGCATCCGTTCCGGTCACGCTGGTCACGGTGCCGTCCAGCTGCTCAAAGGTGCCGTCCAGCGTCACCTGGGCGGTCTGGCCCACGCTGAAATTGGCGGCATCGGCAGCGGGGAATTCCAGCGTCAGCAGCATTTTGGAGCTGTCGCGGATGATGGCGACCTCCTGCCCGCTGGTCACCTCGTCGCCCTTGGCGACCTTCAGGGTGCTCACGGTGCCATCCACCTCGGCACGCACATACTGGCGGTCCACCACCTTGTCATAGCTGCGCTGTGCCTGCTGCATGGCGATCTCAGCCTTTTCAAAATTGGTGGAAGCGTCCGAGCTGTCCAGCGTGTAGAGGATGCTCCCCTCATCCAGCACGTCGCCCTCCTCGAACTCGCCGGTGAGCACCTTGCCCTCCACCAGAGATTTCACGGTGTAGGTGTTGGCAGGGTTCAGGGTGCCGGTACCGCTCAGGGTGTTGGAGACATCCCGCACTTCAGGGCTGGTCTCCAGATAGCTGGGGTCCACGGCTGTGGTGCTGGCGCTCTTGGGCTTGAGCAAAAACACACCGCCCGCGATCACCACACAGACCACCGGCACGAGCCATTTCCAGTTCTTCTGCAAAAACAGCACCGGGGCCTTGGTTGTCTGTGCCGCAGGCGTTTCCGCACCCGGGTTCTCCGCGCCGTCCTTCTTCTTATTCCAGATCATCATGTTCCTCCTATCAGATTCAGGCCCGCCGGGGGCGGCCTGTCAGGTTCCTTTCCTATGTATAGGTGTAGTGTATCGCATTTTGCCCGGATACACAAGCGTCCAAATTTCGTTTGATCGCTTTTCAGCAAATTTTCACAGATTGTAAACCTTTGTGCAAATCGCAAGTTGACCTGTCTGCCGCTTTCTGGTTTAATCGGGACGTTGTTTGAACCAAACCAGAGGAGGATTTTTTCTATGAATCAGACCAGTAAGTTCTCGGTGCGCGATATCTGCTACGCGGGCCTGTTTGCCGCCGTCATCGCCGTGATGGCACAGATCTCCATCCCCATGCCGCTGGGTGTGCCCATGACCATGCAGACCTTCGCCATCACGCTGGCGGCTGTGGTGCTGGGCTCCAAGCTGTCCGCCATTGCCACGCTCGTTTACCTGCTGCTGGGCGCTGTGGGCGTGCCGGTGCTGGCCAACTTCTCCGGCGGCATCGACAAGTTTGTCGGCCCCACCGGCGGCTTCCTGATCTCCTTCCCCATCATGGCCTACATCATCGGCCTTGGCGTGGAGCACAGGGATGCTTTCAAGGGTGCTTTCCCCGTGGCGGTTGTCGTGGGCACCGTGGTCAACTATATCGTGGGTGTTATCCTGTTCGTGATCGTCGCCCACAGCACCGTGTCCGTGGCTGTTTCTGCCTGCGTTCTTCCCTTCATCCCCACCGCCATCATCAAGGCTGTGCTGGCCTGCGTGCTGGGCCTGAACATCCGGAAGCGGATCCCGGGGGTAAAAAAAGCATGAGCATCGTACTGCGCCCGCATCACCTGCTCTGCACCCAGGGCTACTCCGGCCATGGCTACAGCGAAGCCTTTGTGGAGCACATGAACGATGTCGTTCACCAGCTGCGGGAGGTGCCCGGGACGAAGATCCAGCTCACCTTCTCCACCGACACCCTCTGTTCCTGCTGCCCCAACAAGCTGGGCACCGACCTGTGCGACACACAGGAAAAGGTCAAGCGGTACGACCGCAAGACCGTGGAGTATTTCGGGCTGGAGGAAAAGGAATACGACTACCAGGCCCTCATCCGGGAGATCGATGCCAAAGCCACCCCCGAGATGCTGGCCGATATCTGCCGGGACTGCTGCTGGTTCCCCATCAGCGCCTGCTGCAAGAATATCTGCGAAGGCAAATACGTGAAATAACATTTTCCCCTATACAAGAGGCCGCCGTGCAGGAGATGATCCTGCACGGCGGCCTCTTTGTTTTATTCTGTTTCTGCGGCCTGCACCGTTACATAGACCCCGGCGGGGACACAGGCGGCCCAGGCATCCTGCTCGCTCAGCCAGCCGAATTGCTCGCACACATGGTCCGGGCACTGACTGTCGAGGAAGGCGATGGCCCCATCCTTTACCTGCAGATGCACGATGTAATCGCCCACATCATACAGATAATCGTGGTTCTCGTCCAGCGGGATCGTTTCGGTGATGCCGTCGCCGAAATCGACCACGGCCACCAGCGGCTCCGCTTTGGGGGCGTTGGCACGGTACAGCACGAACAGGAGTGCTGCCGCGGCCAGTACCACGGCCGCAAAGATCAGATTTTTCTGCCAGCTTTTCAGGCGTTTCATGCAGCGTACTTGCTTGCAGCTGCGCCTGCAATGCGGCCAAAGACAGTGAAGTCAGCCACAGCGTTGCCGCCCAGGCGGTTTGCACCGTGGACACCACCGGTCACCTCACCTGCTGCGAACAGGCCGGGGATGATCTCGCCGTTCTCGTTCAGGACTTCGGTGTTGGTGTTGATCTTCAGGCCGCCCATGGTGTGATGAACGCCTGCGGTGACCTTGATGGCATAGTAGGGAGCGGTATCCAGCTTGTTTGCAAAGCTGGTGCGGCCAAAGTCGGGGTCATTCTTGGCCTCAACGTAGCCGTTCCAGGTGTTCATGGTCTCGGCCAGAGCAGCGCCGTCCACGCCGATCTGCTCAGCCAGTTCCTCATAGGTCTTGCCCTCGAAGGTGTAGCCCTTCTTGATGTAGCCCTGAATGACACTGGAATCATCGACCATCTTCTGGTCAATGATCAGCCAGCTGTAGCTGCCGGGCTGTGCGATCTCAGCGGCAGAGACCACGTCACGGGTGCCGACTTCATCAATGAAGCGCTTGCCCTCGGAATTGATCAGAACAGCGCCGTCGCCGCGCAGACCCTCGGTGATCAGAGAAGCGCTGTCGTACTGGACAGTGGGGTGGATCTGGATCTGGTCCATATCCACGGTGTCAGCACCGATGGCCTGTGCCATCTTGATGCCCTGGCCCAGGATGCCAGGGGCGTTGGTGGTCATAAAGCCCTTCAGCTCGGGCTTATACTCAACGACCATATCCATGTTTGCGCCGAAACCGCCGGAGGTCAGGATCACGGCCTTGGCGTTGATGGTAATGGTCTCACCGGAAGCGCCGGTGGCCTTGATGCCAACAGCAGCGCCGTTGTCATCGGTCAGGATCTCGGTGGCGGTGGTGTTCACCATGATCTGGACACCAGCCTTCTGGCAGTCCTCCTCCAGCAGGGGCACCATATAAGCACCCACGGAGACGACCTTGCCCTCCTCATTCACAGGGCGGTGGATTCGCTTGACAGATGCGCCGCCTGCAGAGGAGACGCTGTTCAGGGTAATGCCCTGCTCACCCAGCCAGTCGATGGCATCAGCGCTGTTGGAGCACAGGGTCTCCACCAGAGCAGGGTCATTGACACCCTTGCCGCCGATCATGGTATCCAGCTCCATCAGCTCCACAGAGTCGAAGTAGCCGGTGGGGTTGGCCTGATAAGCAGCCCACTGCTCGGCCACGGTAGCAGCCAGAGCGGTGATGGTCTCATTGTCAGCGTACTTTTCAGCAGCGGTCTTCAGGGTCTTCTCGACACCTGCGGACTCACCGAACTCGTTCTCATCCTGATACACGGTCTTGCCGGCGTTCATGCCGCCGGTAGCGCGCACGGAGTTGCCGCCCACCATGGGCTGGCTCTCCAGGATGACAACGCTCTTGCCCTCGCCGGCAGCGGTGATGGCAGCAGTCATACCTGCGCCGCCTGCGCCCACAATGGCAACATCTGCGTCAATGGTGGAGTCCTCAGCCTTGGTGTTCTCGGCCTCGACAGCGGTCTTGTAGTCGTCAGCGTTCAGGCCGGCAGCGGTCAGAGCGGCGGCTGCAGCCTCCTTGATGGCATCGGAGGTGATGGTTGCAGTGGCCACGCCGTCCACGGCAATGCTGCCGCTCTCGGCAATTGCGCCGGGCAGCTATTCCAGAGCCATGGTGCCGATGCCGGGGGTCTCATCCTTGCCCTCAGCGGTGCAGCCGGTGATCTTGCCGTCGGTCAAAGTCAGAGTGACGGTAACATCGCCGCCCATACCCTTGGCTGTACCGGTGAACTCGCCGGACACGCCTGCGGTGGAGGAGGCAGACTTGCTGCCGCAGCCGAACAGGCTCAGGGCCATGACGGATGCCAGCGCAAGCGCAGCCACTCTCTTGCGAATCTGATTCTTTTTCATTGTTTCTTCCTTCTTATTTTGGGTTGCTTGTATTCGGATATCTATCAGCAAAAAAAGGGGAGCTGCTCATTCGGAAAGCAGCTCCCCCTCGCTGAAACTTAGGAAAGACTTAGGCGTTAGCCTGAGCTGCAGCAACAGCGCAGGCAACGGTAGCGCCGACCATGGGGTTGTTGCCCATGCCGATCAGGCCCATCATCTCAACGTGTGCGGGCACGGAGGAGGAACCTGCGAACTGAGCATCACCATGGACGCGGCCCAGAGAGTCGGTCAGGCCATAGCTTGCGGGGCCTGCAGCCACGTTATCGGGGTGCAGGGTACGGCCCGTGCCGCCGCCGGAAGCGACGGAGA
>ERZ1673738.4423-NODE-4423-length-13985-cov-4.484781_pt1 | contig 13985 bp, 7 predicted proteins | sample MGYA00580198_ERZ1673738 | MGnify/ENA primary metagenome ERZ1673738 (study PRJEB41218, sample SAMN15661784) | gut metagenome | host: Homo sapiens | place: Canada: London | collected 2015-08-20/2019-03-30 | study: EMG produced TPA metagenomics assembly of... | reverse complement strand
ATGATTATGGCAAGACAATTCTTAGCACGACAAGAAGCTGTCGTGTTGAGGTAAATCAATAGTTGTATAGTTTGACGATATGGATTGACGTACAGCAAAAAGTGAGATATGATTATATCAAGGTTCAAAGGTCGGCGATACGACTGGAGACAGTAACTAGGAAAGGGTAAAACAGACCATGGAAAAGATTATATTAACAGGTGACAGACCGACAGGAAGACTTCACGTAGGACATTATGTAGGTTCTTTAAGAAGAAGAGTAGAACTGCAAAACTCTGGTGAATATTCCAAGATATTTATTATGATTGCAGATGCACAGGCATTAACAGATAATATTGAAAACCCGGAGAAGGTTCGTCAGAACATCATCGAGGTAGCACTTGATTACCTCTCATGCGGATTAGACCCGGCAAAGAGCAATATCTTAATCCAGTCCCAGATTCCGGAACTGTGTGAGCTGACTTTCTACTATATGGATCTTGTTACCGTAGCAAGACTTCAGAGAAATCCTACTGTAAAGTCTGAGATTCAGATGAGAAATTTCGAGGCAAGCATTCCAGTTGGATTCTTCACCTACCCGATCAGTCAGGCTGCAGATATCACTGCATTTAAGGCGACGACAGTTCCAGTTGGAGAGGATCAGCTTCCGATGATCGAGCAGACAAGAGAAATCGTCCGCAAGTTTAATTCTGTATATGACGAAGTATTAGTTGAGCCAAGCGCTTTAATTTCTACTAATCAGGCATGTCTTCGTCTGCCAGGTATCGACGGCAAGGCAAAGATGAGTAAGTCTCTTGGAAACTGTATCTATCTGTCTGACAGTGAAGCAGATGTAAAGAAGAAGATAATGAGCATGTATACCGATCCAGAGCATCTTCTTGTCAGCGATCCGGGACATCTTGAGGGCAATACAGTATTTACTTATCTGGATGCATTCTGCAAGCCGGAGCACTTTGAGAGATATCTGCCAGATTATGTAAATCTGGATGAATTAAAGGCTCATTACACAAGAGGCGGTCTTGGTGATGTAAAGGTAAAGAAGTTCTTAAATAACATCATTCAGGAAGAGTTAGAGCCGATTCGTAAGAGACGTAAGGAATACGAGAAGGATATTCCAGAAGTTTATAACATTCTTCGCAAGGGTACCGAGGCTGCAAGAGAGGTTGCGGCACAGACATTGTCTGAGGTAAAGAGTGCAATGAAGATCAACTATTTTGATGATGTTGAGCTTATTAAGGCACAGAGCGAGAAGTATAAGGGAATCTAAGGAAAATAAAAACAAAATAAGGGCGTTCAAAGTCCGGTGCGAGTTAACCGAACTTTGAACGCCTCTTTTTTATCAATCTTTATCGCTAAAGCTAGTGACAATATCAATTGGCTCAAATGTTATGGAAATTGGAGTAAGACCGCCCTGACCAAAGTAAAGGCGTACATAGTGGTGGAAGCCAAATACACCGCCCTCTCTGGAGAGAGTCACTTCCTTTCCTTCACTTCCGTTGAAACTGTAGGTGCCAAACAGCTGATTGTCTACAAAGACAGATACCGGCATCTGAGCGAGTGGTGTGGACTCTGAGGAAGCTGTGATGCTGATACGGAAAGTACCAAAGCCCTCGGTGGTGATTCCAAACATATGGCTGTCGCCTTTTTCGCTGGAAATTCCAGTAAGAGGAAGTGTGGTAACTCCCTTGATATCATGATATACGATATCAAAATCAGAAGTAATCTGTGCATTTTCCGGTACATTTACAAGCTCAATCTCTGCTTCTTTGCCAGTAAGACGAAGAAGAGCAGGGGAGTTCATCAAAAAGCGGCAGATATTTTCAGCACAGCGAGTCAGATGACGGCGCTCTAAACGACCGCTTGCAAGTGCAGCTTCAAGATCACCCATTACCTGCGTTGTATCGGATGTTACCATGTAGAGATCATTCTGCGCGAGAACCATAGCAGCAAATTTTTCACGAGATGGCTTGTCCTTTGGTGCATTGTTGATCTCAGCCCACCAGTCTGTCATAACGATGCCGTCAAAGTCCCACTCACTACGCAAAATATCTGTGTTAAGCTGATGGTTTCCAGCAGTCCAAAGACCATTTACGCTTCCGTAGGTAGTCATAATAGAGCTTGCATAGCCGCTTTTTACAGCAATCTCAAAGCCCTTTAAGTAGATTTCACGAACTGCGCGCTCAGAAATGACACTGTCCACAAAACGACGGTGATACTCCTGATTGTTTCCGCAGAAATGCTTGATTGTTCCTGTTACACCAGCGCGTCCCATTCCCTCTAACTGAGAGGCGGCGATCACACCACTTAAAAGTGGATCCTCAGAGAAATATTCGAAGTTACGGCCGTTTAACGGACAGCGGTGAATATTCATGCCAGGTCCAAGAAGGCTTTCGATATGGTTATTTCTCATCTCGATTCCTTCCATCTCAAAAAGATCAGCGTTCAGGCTTGTGTTGAACGTGCAGGCAAGCAAGGTTCCGCCAGGAAGACTAAATGCGTTAGTACCGCAGTCCATGCGAAGACCGGACGGACCATCTGTGCAGCATCCAGCCGGGATGCCAAAGTATGTAAGATTTGGTGTCAGACCACCGAAAGCAGCAGCAGTTCCAGGTGTTACTTTTGGACTTGACATGCCTTCGCCCTTTACTATATGGCACAAATCGAGATCAGACAGCTGTGCAAGAAATTCGTCCATAGAAACAATGCCGCGTTTTACGTCATCAAGCTTATAGCCCTTATCACCAGTATAGTCAGCACATTGCGGACATGTATCCTCACTGTAATGCTGTAAGTAAACAGGAGCAGCCTGAATAATAGGTACAAGTGTACCATCCTCATTTGTCTTAGGAGTCATGCGCTCAAGATGGCGGCGAGGAGCAAGCTGCTGGGAGAGTTCTTCTAAAACAAGTGTTTCTGTAAGCGCGAAGCTTCCGATTTCCTTTGCATTTCGCACATTGGTACCAGCTAAAATTGTATAGGTGCCTTCCTCAAGCACGTAGCAAAACGCATGTCCTGTAATGCCGCTGTCATCGTAGGAGGAAAGTGCATAAAAGTCAATCGCAAGAATACCGCTTTCACCCTCACCAGGTTCAAGAAGTTCAGTCTTTGCAAAACGAATCAGCTCGCGAGACGGCTTTCCAAGAAAACCTTGTGGCTTTTGTACATAAAACTGTATTGTTTCCTTACCTGCCACATCGCCTGTGTTTGTAATATCGTAAGTAACATGCAAGGTATCGGTTTTAGAAACTTCGCCCTTTGCAAGTCCGGCTGGCAGAGAACACATGTCAAGTGCAGCCTGTACATCAAAGGTAGTATAAGACAGACCATAGCCAAATGGATAGCGAACCTTTTCCTTCGCAAATGTTTCAAAATAGCGGTAGCCTACATAGATATCTTCTTCATAGCGAATGGTATCCTCACAGCCAAAATTCCGGGTAGATGGATAATCATCAATATGATAAGCAATCGTATCACTGAGGCGTCCGCTGGCAGGAACCTTTCCGGTGATGACATCGACAGCACCAGAACCGCCTTCCATGCCGCCCTGCCATATATAAAGAACAGATGATGGCTCATAGCGGTCAACAAAGCTCATATCAATGATATTTCCAACATTTAAGATAACAACTGTACGTGAAAAATGGCGGCATACGATTTCAAGCATTGCCTCTTCACCGTCTGTCAGATACCAGCTTCCTTTCTCAGCAGCATTGTCACGGTCCTCACCAGCAGTGCGGCCGATTACGATAAGTGCAGTCTGGCAGCGGGAAGCAGCGCCAGATACAAGTTCATCGCTAAGCGGCATTTCGACCTGACACCAAGGCTCCTGTGCCCAGCCATTTCCCAAATCAAAAGGATGATCTTTTAACCAGTTTTTGTAAGCTGTTTTTACTTCCTCGTCAATTATAAGAGAAGATTCTGTAAGGGCATAGTCAAGATCATGTACATAGCTTGTATTAACAAGACCGCCAGATCCGGTTCCGCTTTTATAATACTCAAATTGAGTACGGCCAAATACAGCACATGTCTCGCCCTCGGCAAGAGGAAGTGTATTGTTTTTGTTTTCAAGAAGCACGCAACCCTCAGCAGCAGCCTGTCTTGCAAGCGCAGCATATTGCTTCCAGTCAAGTGTAAATTTACTCATAGAAATGGTTTCCTTTCATTATAATATGCGAAATACATTGACAATTTCATGCTTCCATCTTACAATAAAAAGGATATTATTTCAATAAAAAACATGGTGAAATAGCTATCAAAAAATGAACATAGTAATTTATTTAAAAACAGGAGGAAACCATAATGGAAGACGACGGCAGCGCGGATACGGATACGAATAAGCAGATTTTTGTGAGAGTTTCGAAAGGAGGTCTCGCATGATAGGGGCAATTATTCTGCAGGTCATTCTGATCGCACTGAACGCAGTGTTTACGTGTGCAGAAACGGCAATCGTTTCATTAAACGACAATCAATTAGAAGAGATGGCAAAAAGGGATGAAGCAAAAGCAGCGCTTTTATCTGGATTTAAGGCAAAGCAGGAGCGTTTTTTAACAGCTATGCAGCTTGTTTCAATGGCAAGTGTATGCTTAGGAAGTGCATATGCGGCGCTTGTTTTTAGAAAACCGCTGGAAGATTTTATTGGAAAAAGCGGACAGGCAATAAATCCAAATGTATTGGATGGACTTTGTGTCACTGCAATTTCACTTGTATTATGCATTGTAACGATGATTTTTGGACGTATGGTGCCAAAGCGCTTGGCAGCAGAAAAAGAAGAAGAGATGGCAGTTCGTTTTTCTTCTATTGTTTATGTGGTACAGATTGTCTTTTTTCCGCTAATTTGGCTTTTAATTGCCGCGTCACATACGCTTCTTCGTTTATGTGGTGTTGATCCACATCGTCAGACTCAAATTACGGAAGAAGAGATTCGCCTGATGGCAGAGTCTGGAAGTCAGAAGGGAACGATTGATACACAGGAAAATGAATTTATACAAAATGTGTTTGAGTTTAATGATGTTTCTGTCGATGAAATCTGTACGCATCGAAAAGATGTTGTCTGTGTGTATGCCGATGAGAGCCGTGAGGAATGGGAAAAAGTAATCTACGAAAACCGTCATAGCTTCTATGTTGTGTGCGGAGAGGATACTGATGATATTGTTGGTGTGCTCGATGCAAGAGAGTATTTAAGATCAAGAGACCATTCAAGGGAAGCCGTGATGAAAAACTGCGTGCGAAAGCCTTATTTTATTCCTGAAAATATGAAAGCTGCGTCATTGTTTTCAAATATGAAAAAGACAGGAAACTATTTTGCAGTCGCAATTGATGAGTATGGCGGAATGGCAGGAATAGTTACTATGCGAGATTTGCTTGAGCTGATCGTTGGTGAGTGGAAGGAACATGATGAAGAGCCTGAGCCAAGTGATATAGAAAAAATTGGTGATAGCCTGTGGCGCATTCAGGGTGCAGCTTCACTAGATGAGGTTGCAGAGGAACTTGATGTGGAACTTCCGCTTGATGAATATGATACCTTCGGCGGCTATGTGCTTGGTGAACTTTGTTATGTGCCAGATGATGGCACACAAGTTTCTGTTCTTACACCTGATCTTGAAATTATGGTTACTTCAATAAAAGATCACAGAGTAGAAGAGACTACGGTGCGAAAACGTATTGTACAAGAGGAACAAACTTAATTAGAAAAATGATTTCCCATTGAAATCCATATATTCATTCGATATAATGAGAGTACTGATGGCCGTGCATCAGTACTTTTATTAATTTACGAAAAAAGAAAGGGGAGAGATACTTATGGAACAAAATAAGAAAAAAGCCGGCAAGGCAGCGATGATTTTCAGGTTTTTAAAACCATGCCTGCCGCTTATGCTGACAGGTCTTTTCTTTTCAGCAATGATTACTGTCTGTCAGGCATTTATCCCACAGGTTATTCGAATTAGTGTAGATGGCGTCTTAGGAAGTGACTTGTCTAAGATTCCAGAATGGGTGAAAGCCTTTTTATCAGAAGAAACGATTCGTGAAAATCCTGGAAAGATGCTTACGATTGCAGCGCTTGCCGTTATTTTGCTTGCAGCTATAAACATCGCTGCAAACTACTACTCAAAGGTATTTGCAGCAAAAGGTTCAGAAAGCTTTGTAAAGGGCATGAGAGATCAGTTGTATGATCATATTCAGAAGTTACCGTATAGCTGGCATGTAAAGAACCAGACAGGTGATATCATTCAGCGCTGTACATCAGACGTAGATGTTGTGCGAAATTTTGTAACTAATCAGTTGATGGAAGTATTTCGTATTATCTTCCTGATTGTATTCTACATGGTGATCATGTTTTCAATGAATGTTAAAATTTCATTGATCGCTGTGTCCTTTTTTCCGATTGTAATTTTGTACTCTGGATACTTCTTCTCAAAGATTGCACAGCACTTTCAGGAAGCAGATGAGGCAGAGGGAATTTTATCAAGCGTTGTTCAGGAAAACTTAACTGGTGTACGAGTGGTGCGCGCATTTGGAAGAGAATCATTTGAGCGCAAACGTTTCGATGAGAAAAATGAGCGTTTTGCAGGACTGTGGATCTATTTAGGTAAGTTTTTGAGTCTTTATTGGTCGATTGGTGATCTGATTACAGGTATTCAGATTCTTACAGTCATCTGCATGGGTGTGTTATTTACAGTAGATGGCAATCTGACTGTCGGTGAATTTATTGCCTTCGTATCATACAATTCCAGTATGGCATGGCCAGTCAGAAGTCTTGGACGAATCATATCCGAGATGAGTAAGGCAGGTGTGTCAATTGACCGTATTGCCTATATTCTTGATGAGAAGGAAGAAGATGATCGTCCTGGCGTGACAAAGCCTGCAATAAATAAGGATATTGTATTTGACAAGGTGAACTTTAAATATGAAGAGGGAGCTGCTGTCTTAAAGGATGTCAGCTTTACTGTTCCGGCAGGAAAGACATTTGCCATTCTTGGAAATACAGGAAGCGGAAAGAGTACACTTGTACATCTATTAAATCGTCTTTACGATCTTCCTGATGGCTGTGGAAAGATTACTATTGGCGGTGTTGATATTCGTGATATTGATCGTCAATATTTGAGAAGCCAGATTGGTATGGTGCTTCAAGAGCCATTCTTATATTCAGGAAGCATAAAGGAAAATGTTGGAATAACAAAGGAAAGTTCAGCATTTGATGATATTCGTGAGGCATGTGAGATTGCCTGTGTAGACAGTGCGATTGACAGTTTTACGGACGGTTATGAAACCATCGTTGGAGAGCGCGGTGTAACGCTTTCGGGCGGACAAAAACAGCGAGTTGCGATTGCCCGTATGCTTGTAGAACATACACCTGTTATGATTTTTGATGATTCTCTTTCAGCAGTAGATGCGCAGACAGATGCCATGATACGTGAGGCACTCAAAAAGAGAATGGCAGGAACGACCGTTATTTTGATTGCACATAGAATCACGACTCTTATGCAGGCAGATTGCATTATGGTGCTCGAAGATGGTGCTGTGGCAGAGATGGGAAGCCATGAACAGCTTATGGAACATCACGGTATTTACCGCAGAATTTATGATATTCAGATGAATACTCAATTAGATGCTGATTCTGTGTAAGAAAGTTAAAAAAGTGTCTGCACATGTGATGCAGGCACAGAAAGGCAGGATAAAAATAGTATGCAGATTGAAGAAAAAGAATATGACCAGTCGTTTGACTGGCGTATTTGGAAGAAACTGTTTCCATTTATGAAGCCGTTTCGAAAATATATGATTATTGCACTTGTTTTTAATACGCTGTGTGCACTTGTCGATATTGCGCTTCCATTGTTTCAGCAGTATGCAATCAATCATTTTATCAGCGGAAATACGACAGAAGGAATTGGAAGCTTTGCAGGAACTTATTTAGTTACCATTATATTTCAGACTGTCAGTGTTGTGATCTTTTGCCGCTGTGCTAGGGTGATTGAGATGAATATGGCAAAAAATATGAAGAAGGCATGCTTTGATCATCTTCAGCAGCTTTCCTTTTCCTATTATAATACAACACCAGTCGGCTATATTTTGGCAAGAGTAATGAATGATACAGGACGAATCAGTGGTCTTGTAGCATGGAATCTTCTTGATATGCTGTGGGCGCTGTTTTATGTAGTGGGAATCTTTGGCATTATGCTTGCACTAAACTGGAAGCTGGCACTTTGGATTATGTTAATTGTGCCAGGTCTGGTGCTTCTTACAAGTTTTTTCCAGAAGCGTATCTTAAAATGGAACAGGCAGGTCAGAAAGAAAAATTCAATGATTACAGGTGCATATAATGAAGGAATTACAGGTGCGCAGACATCAAAAGCGCTTGTCATTGAGGAAAAAAACAGCCGTCATTTCAGGGGACTTACTGATGACATGAAAACAGCAGGTGTGAAGGCGGCACGTATGAATGGTCTTTATGTAGCGCTTGTTGTATTTTGTGGCTATATTGGTGTGGCACTTGCATTAAAGCAGGGCGGTGAGCTTGTGTTGGTACAGGCTCTTCAGCTTGGTACGTTATCAGCCTTTACAACATACGCTGTCAACATGTTTGAGCCAATTCGAAACATCGCGTCTAACTTGTCAGAGATTGTGGCAGCACAGGCTAATATCGAGCGTGTCACAGGACTTCTTGAGGAAGAACCGCAGATTAAGGATCGCCCTGATGTAATTGAAAAGTATGGCACAGCATTTGAGCAAAAGCGTGAAAATTGGGAGCCAATTAAGGGTGATATTACATTTGAAGATGTGACGTTCCATTATCCAGATGGAAATGAAAATATTTTAGAGCATTTTAACCTTCATGTTCCGGCAGGAACGACAGTTGCCATTGTCGGAGAGACAGGTGCTGGAAAGAGTACACTGGTAAATTTAGCTTGTCGTTTCTTTGAACCGACACAGGGTCGTATTTTGATCGATGGTGTGGATTATAGAGAGCGCAGTCAGTCATGGCTTCACAGTGCGCTTGGTTACGTGCTTCAAAGTCCTCATTTGTTTACAGGAACAATCATGGAAAATATCCGTTATGGAAAGCTGGAAGCTACAGATGAAGAGGTTATTGAGGCAGCAAAGATCGTATCAGCAGATCAGGTAGCAAAACGTCTTGAAAAGGGATGGCAGACAGATGTTGGAGAGGGTGGAGATTCCATGTCCACCGGAGAAAAGCAGCTTATTTCATTTGCAAGAGCTGTGCTGGCAGATCCAGCGATTTTTGTTCTGGATGAAGCAACCTCTTCTATTGATACAGAGACAGAGCAGCTGATTCAGAATGCGATTTCTTATCTTTTAAAGGATCGTACTTCATTTATCATTGCCCATCGCCTCTCGACAATCCGCCAGGCAGATGTAATTCTTGTTGTTAAGGCCGGAAAGATCATCGAGCAGGGAACACACGACGAGCTGATGGCAATGAAGGGCTATTACCATGATCTGTACACACAGCAGTTTAAGGAAGAGATGATGGAAGAATTAGTAAAGTAATTTAAATCCATCCGCCATCCATTGTAAGAATTTGACCAGTGAGGTAGTCAGGTGCATCTGCAACCATGCAGATCATCTGGGCTGCCTCTTCTTTTGTGCCCTCACGTCCGGCAGGTATTTCATCTGCGAGCGCCTCAGCCTCCTCCTTTGACAGCCAGGCATTCATCGGTGTTTCAATCGCACCAAAAGCGATGGCATTCACCTGAATATTACTAGGAGCTAGTTCTTTAGCGAGAGCTTTTGTAAAACTGTTAATGGCGCCCTTGCTTGCAGAGTAGACAGCCTCACAAGAGGCACCGACATTGCCCCATACAGAGGAAATATTTATGATGCGTCCGTGGTGACGATGTACCATGGATGGGATGACAAGATGACATAAATTCATGACAGAACCGATATTGACATTCATTACACGCTGCCACTCATCAGGTGTCATATCCTGGAAAAGACCGATATGGGAGATTCCGGCATTGTTTATTAAAAGATCAATAGGGCCAAAATGTTCATTTGCCTGCGCTAAAAGTGATTTGCATGCTTCATAGTCTGATACATCAGCAGAAAAGGTCAAAACATCAGCGCCTTTTTCCTTTGCTTTTTTTGCTGTATTTTCTAAGCCTTCCTTATTTTTCATAGAAACAAGAATCAGGCAGTTATCAGTACTTGCAAGAGCCAGCGCAGCAGCCTGTCCAATGCCAGAGGATGCACCTGTAATTAAAATTGTTTTTGACATTATATTTATACCTCATAGAGCTGTTTATATTTTTTCCTAGCAGCAGGAAATCGCTAATTAGTATAGCACAAAGAAATAAAAAGTGCAAAAGGCACAAATAAACTTGCTTGACAAGCGATTTCTATGTGATATAATCAAAATGGAGTTGTAATAATATTGTAACAATTTAACTGATATTATGTTTTTGTACCTGCAGGCAAGATGGCAGGCTACGGGAAGGTACAGGTTTTTGAGATATGAATAAATTATGCAGGAATGCGCTGGCATCCTGTCTGGCTGCGACATTTGCAGTTGGAGGAGGCATTGCAGTACCGGCAGCATCAGGCGCGTCGCTTGAACAGGATACAGCTGTGGCAGGCATGGCGGTTTCTCTCGATAACTACTATGCAAGCAGCCAAACGCCTGAAGCAGATATTATGGATTATATTCGTTATATAGTTGCTTCAGCGCAGGAGAAAAAGATCATCCCAGTTTTTACTGTAAATGCGACGACGAAAGAAGATGGTTCCGTTGTATTTGGAACTAGCTTGGTATCAAAGGATGCCAGCGAAAAGGAAGAAGGACTTGTCAGTGTAATGGCAAGTTTAAATGTTAGAAATAAGCCATCTGTATCAAGCAATGTGATCGGATATTTATACAGCAATTGCGTTGTTTCTATTTATGATACTGTTGATAACAGTGAAGGCAGCTGGTATCTGATCAAAAGTGGAGATGTAGAGGGTTATGTGTCATCTGATTATGTATTAACAGGTGCAGCTGCAAAGGCGAGCGATGAGGATCTTACAAACCGTTATGCAAAGGTAAAAGCCAATACAGCGGTTGTTTACAGTTCAGCATCAAGCGGTGCCGATAGTGTTGGCAGCGTTTACAAGGATGGTGATTATAAGGTTCTTGCAATTCAGAACGGATTTGTAAAGATTGCAGTTAACGAAGAATTTGCCGGATTTGTTAAAGCAGAGGATGTTTCTTTATACACACGTCATGCAGAGGCAGTAGCAATCACTGATCAGATGGTAAAAAATCAGTTGGACAGCTATCTTGTAGATATTCGCGATGCAGAGGCAATTTTTGAAAAGCGTATGGCAGCAGCAGATTATCAGGCAGCTTACAACGCAAGTACATATGCATATCAGCTTTGGGAATATTACATAAATGATGCTTCTAACGCAGGTTATACAGATTTAGTAACAACAGCAAAGAGCGAGCAGAAAAAGACAGCCGACATGGTAGCGCGTGCGACAGCAGCGTTAAATGGTGAGACAGTTGCAGAGACGTCAACGGAGGTACCTACTACTACTACTACGACAGTGGCAGCTACGTCTGCTGAGGAAACGACAACAAGCTCACAGGCACAGACTTCATCAAGCGAAGCAGAAGAAACGCAGCCAGATCAGACAGAGCCGACAGCACCGACTACAGTAGAGGATACCACAACTACGACAGCTGAGCAGACAGCGCCGACTACAGTAGAAGATACCACAACTACGACAGCTGAGCAGACAACGCCGACTACAGTAGAAGATACTACAACTACAACAGCTGATAATACTACTCCTTCAGAGACTGTAAAAGCAATTCAGGGTATTGAGGCATTTTATACTGGAAGCAGTAAGACAGAAGGACAGGTACTCAGTGCAAGTGAGCTGTATATTGTTGTTACTTACACAGATGGAACAACACAAACAGTAACAGAAGGCTTAAGCTGTGAGCAGGTTGGCATGATGTTAAGTGCAGGCTGGAATACTGTTACTGTAAGCTATCAGGGATTCTCTTCTTCATTTGATTTAAATGTGGCAACAGTTGAGGCTTCTTCAGAAACACAGCCGTCAGATGTTCCATCATCAGAGACAGTACCTGATGAGACAACCACTACAGTTGAAGAAACTGCTCCATCATCAGAGACAGTACCTGATGAGACAACCACTACAGCGGCAGAAACTACTACCACAACAGTTGAAGCGACAACAACAACTACAGCGGCAGAGACTACTACCACACAGGAAATTACAACTCCATCAAACAACTCAACACCGCTTCGTGATTCAATTGTTAATTATGCATTAGGATGGGTAGGTCAGTGCAATTATGTATACGGCGGCACCGATCTTTCTATTGGCGGTTCCGTAGACTGCTCTGGATTTACTATGCAGGTATACAGCAGAGTGGCAGGTGTAAGCCTTCCGCATCACTCCATGTCACAGATGAATTGTGGTTCAGCTATCACTTACGATCAGCTTAGACCAGGTGATCTTGTATTTTACAATAATCCGAACCATGTGGCAATTTACATCGGTAACGGTGCAATTGTTCATGCAGGTTCACCAGAGACTGGAATTAATGTAACATCTGTATTCTTTAAGACACCAATAGGATATCGTACATATTTGCCGTAAAGAATACTAAAGTAAGGCGACACCCGAAAGGGTGTCGTTTTTATTTATAGAGAGAATATCCTTGCACTTTTTTATATTTGTGTTATCATAATATAATGACTGATTGTCTGTCATTATTCGAATATGAAAGGTGAAGGGTATGAAAATAATAATTGCGGGCGTCGGAAAGGTTGGATCAACGCTGACTAGACAGCTGAGCGCCTCAGGTTATGATATTACGCTTATTGATGTAAAGCAGCAGGTATTGGAAGCAAACGTAGAAAAATATGATGTAATGGCCGTTTTGGGAAATTGTGCCACTATGGAGACATTGCTTCAGGCAGGTGTAAACAATGCGGATCTTTTAATTGCAATGACTGGTGCAGATGAGTTAAATCTTCTGTGCAGCATGACTGCTCATGGAATCAATCCAAACATCCATACAATTGCAAGAATCTGTAATCCTGATTATACAGATCAGGTTTACAAAATGCAGAAAACATTTGCGCTGTCATTGACAGTAAATCCGGAAAAGCAGGCTGCAATCGAGATTGAACGACTGCTTAAATTCCCAGGCTTCTTAAAGAGAGACAGCTTTGCAAAGGGAAGAGTAGAGATCGTAGAGCTGCGTGTTGATGAAAGAAGCCGTTTGTGCAATGTTGCTCTTAGCGAATTGAATCGTGTAATAAAGTGTCGTGTTCTTATATGTGCCGTGCTTAGAAGAGGTGATGTTGTAGCACCGGATGGAAGCTTTGTGCTTAGAGAGGGCGACAGAATCTTTGTTACGGCATCAACAGAAATCTTGGCGACACTTCTTGATAATCTTGGAATTATAACAAAAAAGGTCAATCATGTTATGATCTGCGGCGGCGGACGTGTAAGCTATTATCTTGCTCAGCAGCTTGAAAAAGATGGCATGACGGTACGTTTGATCGAGAAGGATCCAAAGCATTGTGAGGAACTTGCAGCGCTTCTTCCTAAAACAGAGATTATCAATGATGATGCGAGCAATACATTTGTGCTGAAGCGTGAAAATCTTGAAAGCTGTGATGCACTTGTCACGGCAACTGGTATGGACGAGTTAAATATGATTATTTCTCTGTATGGAACTAAGCATGGTGTATCTCAGGTTATCACAAAGCTTGGTCATATGGAAAATGGCAGCATGATTGATCAGCTTCCGATTGGAAGTACGATCTGGCCGAAGGATCTTTGCTGTAACGGTATTGTGCGTTATATACGTGCAATGCACAATCAGACAGGAGCAGCCGTATCAGTTCATTCCATAGCAGATGGAAAGGCAGAGGCAATTGAGTTTCATGTTGAAGAGAAAAAGCCGTATTGTGATAAGCCGTTAAAGAGCATGAAAGTGAAGC
>ERZ1673738.4422-NODE-4422-length-13989-cov-5.921056_pt1 | contig 13989 bp, 12 predicted proteins | sample MGYA00580198_ERZ1673738 | MGnify/ENA primary metagenome ERZ1673738 (study PRJEB41218, sample SAMN15661784) | gut metagenome | host: Homo sapiens | place: Canada: London | collected 2015-08-20/2019-03-30 | study: EMG produced TPA metagenomics assembly of... | reverse complement strand
CATCTGCTGAGGGCTGCGCGCCCTCAAACTCCGCGGCAGGTGAGAGTCACCTGTACCCCGGCAAACCTGTTTTGCCGCCCCGGAAGATTTCACTGATCTCCGGTTACGGTTCTCCTTGAAGGAACCTGCCGGAAAGCATCGGGAGAGACTCCATGCACTTTGCGGAAGACCTTACAGAAATAACTCTCGTCCTTGAAGCCGCAGCGGGCGGCTGTCTCCTTGATCGTACAGCATTCCATCTGAAGAATGCGGACAGCGGACTTCAATCGCAGTTCCGCAAGGAATTTCGAAGGCGGCATTCCGTAAAGCTGATGAAAAATCCGTGAGAAATGGTAACGGCTGTATCCCGCGGCACGGGCAATGTCATCGACGCTGATATCATCCGCCAGATGTTTTGTGCAGAATCCCAGAACAGTCCGGATAAACGCTTTGTCCTGCGGGGTGCCATGCGAAGAATCATATGAGAAACATTCATGCAGAGCCATGACGAACTGATATGCGATCGTGGATGCCTGAAACTGGGAACGCATTCCGTTCTTTTTCAACTCCGTGATGACGGAAAAAACAAACTTCAGCAGCGGGGAATCCGTTTCAAGGCGGATAATCGGTCCATACAGCATTTCCGCTTCGCGCATCAGGCGCACCGCCTCCCTGCCGGACAAGGTGAAGTACAGCAGACGCCATGATCTGGAATCCGGAGCAAGATAATACCGGTGGTCATGGGGCACATGAACCAGCATGGCGTCTCCCGCTCTCATCTTGAATGTGCGTCCCTCGTAATCAAGAGACCCCTCGCCGGACACGGTATATTGAAAAATCACAAACTCCGCCGCTCCGCGGGAAAGCCCGTTAAAGTCATAATTGGTGGAGCAGCGGGTTTCATAGCCGCATCCGACCAGCATCGAATGAAGCAGCGGTTTCCGTGAAGCGAAAAGCAGACCCGAGGCGCTCCAGGTGTCATTGGATTCAAAAATGTTTTTCTTCACTTCCGGATCAATTTCCATTGAGGACTCCTTTTTCCGGATCACTTGCGGAACGGCGCAGGTCAATTCAGGACATCAAGCTCTTTTTCTTCTTTCTTCTTCTGTTTGTCGATCCGTTTGAGAACAGCCGCCATCTCTTTGGCAGTCATGGTGTTTTTCTCGCTGATCAGTTGCGTATGCAATTGGAGAATTGCCGAGCGGGTCGCCTGGTTATTCTTGTAACCGGAATCCAGATATTCTTTCAGATACTTATTGTATTTTCTGCGCTGCTCGCGCGACAGTGTGCCGAGGTATGCGGAAAGCGCCTCACGGTCAAAACCGTCCATGGAGGTGTTGGAGCGGTAGATTTCCTTTCGGCGTTTTGCCAGTTCAGCGGTCAGCTCGGCATAGGACATGTTTTCATAACGGTTGTCCGAGGAAGATGCCTCCGCGCTTTCACTGCTCTCTTTCTTTCCACTGCTGCTCAAAGGCGGGTCCGTCTCAAATCCGGCATTGTTCAGTTCGATCAGGAAAGCGCGGATATTCTGGAGGGCAAAATGCATTTCCGAACTGATTGCATTGACGGTCGTGGAACCGCCGGCACGCTTCACTGTATAGGTTTTCTTCTTCTGCTGCGATTCATGAAGTTCATAAAAACTCTTGAGCATACTGTCTGTTTCCGCCTGAATATTGACCCGTGTTCTGGCGTTCGGATTCCTGGCGCGCATATAAATCCCCAGCGCATCCCCAAGTTTTTTCAGCGCTGTCATTCGCTCGTCGAATAATTTCATGAAAGAATCATCGTCCTTTGCCTTCCGGTAGGACGCCTGATACTTCATAAAGAATTTAAGAATCCGGTCATAGGCAATCAGGCGCCGTTTTGTCTCCAGCGATTCTTTAATGGAACCGCCGTTCTCCGTGGTGAAACGCATCGTTTTCAGATTCCTGATATCCATCGCGAGAATTTTGAAGAGTGTGGAGGGGTCTTTGGAACGCCCGACCATTTTTTTCAATTTGTTTTTATTCGCCTTGAAATCCTTGTTGTTCTCTTCGTAAATCCGCCGGATCTCCTCGGAAATTCCGACCAGGTTCAAGTCATCCCCCAGCTTGAGGCGGTTGATCACGCGCTGCACCTTTTTGGCAAGTTCGCACATACTGATCACATGCTGTCTGTAACTGTTCTCAAAACGCGTCCCGTGAGAATCCACCGCGCGGTTGTAATTGGCGGCAACCACAGCCGCAGCCTGTTCAAAATCCTCAAAATCATCGGCGGATACGGCCGGCAGCAGGAACACGGTCAACAAAGAAAAAAATATTTTTCGCATCATCAGTCCTCATAGTTTCATTTCATGAATTCAAGGGTTAAAGTAATGCATCATATTACGATTTGCAACATCGGGAACCGGCAACTTTTCATTTTCCTTAAAACAATCCGGTCCGGCAGTTGAAAAACGGCACGGACTATGTTATTTTTCCCGGATTGCAACGGATCAAAAGGAGAATTTTTATGAAGTTAGGAATCATCGGAGGCAGCGGACTGGAAAAACTCGAAGGGCTGGAATGCCGCCGGATACATACCGCTGACACTCCGTTCGGCAAACCGTCCGACGGAATTGTGGAAGGAGTTATCGGAGGCGCCACGCTTTATTTTCTGCCCCGGCACGGCAGAGGGCATACCATCCTGCCTTCCGAAATCAACCACAGAGCCAATATCTATGCGCTCAAACAACTCGGCGTCACACATATTCTGAGCATTTCCGCGGTCGGCAGTCTTCAGGAGCAGTATGCACCGCGCGACATTGTTGTGATTGACCAGTTCTATGACCGGACGAAACAAAGCGCCGCGCACACTTTTTTCGGCGGAGGAATCGTCGCGCACCTCGCATTTGCAAATCCGGTCTGCCCGGAGCTTGCGGAACTGGCGGCGGCAGTTTCGGAAAAAGCCGTCGCGGAACTCCCCGGAAACGCAAAGCGTCCGTCCGTCTACCGGAAAGGCACCTACGTCAATATGGAGGGCCCCGCGTTTTCAACGGCGGCGGAATCCCGCATCTACCATCAGCTCGGATTCGATGTGATCGGCATGACCAATCTCGGAGAGGCGAAGCTGGCGCGGGAGGCGGAAATCTGTTACAGTTCCATTGCAATGGTGACGGATTACGATTCCTGGCATCCACACAATGAATTCGTCACGGTCAATATGATCGTGGAAAATTTCGCTGCAAACGTCGCACTCGCAAAGCGGATCATCGTGCACATGGCGGAGGCTTTTTCCGGCATCAGGCGGACATGCGCCTGCGGACATGCGCTCGAAGGCGCCGTCATTACGCACCGGGATGCCATTGCGCCGCACCTCCGGGAAAAACTCGATCTCATCATCGGCAAATACATCAAGTGAAAAATCCATGAAAGAATATTCCAATACGGAGCTTCAGGAAAAGCTCGGCAGCAGGAAATACGCGAGAATCTTCCTGATCCTCGCATTTGCGATTCCTTTCGTCTGGCTGTGCGTTCTGCGACCGCTGATCATGGACGGCGGGGAGACGGACAGCGATGCCTACTACCATATGAAAATGGCGGAGCTGGGGCCGTCCGTATTCTGCGCGAAAAAATTTCCGTGGCTGACGATGTCCATCTGGAACGACCGTTTTGCTGACAAGGAACTGCTGTTTCACGGGGCGCTCTGGGTGGTTCACGGAGTTCAGAAGCTCCTTCATCTGCCGACCGGCGCACCGTTCAACATACCTTCGCTTCTTCTGATTGCCGCGGCACTTCTGGCATTTATTTTCGCAATGCGGCGCATGGGCGTCTCACCGCCGCTCATCATGACATTCGCCATCCTGATGCCGCTGATTTCCGCAAACTTCATGTTCCGGCTGATCATGATGCGCCCGCATGTGCTGTCCATCGCTTTCCTGCTGGTGACGTGCGCGCTTCTGTCGAAAGGCACACTCCGGTTCCGGATGATCGCCGCGGGGGTGATCTCGTTCATTTATGCCTGGACCTACTCGAATCCGCAGTTCATCGTCATACCCGCCTTCGTTTTTGCGCTTGCATACTGCAAACGCGATTCCGCAAAAGTCTTCTGGATTCCGGCGGCGGCGTTTGGAGGGGTCATGCTCGGACTGCTGATTCACCCGCAGTTCCCGAATTCATTCATCATCTGGAAAGTGCAGTCCTTCGACGCTCTGTTCGGACCGATCTTTGCAGACAATCTTCAGAAAGTCAGTTCGGAAATGCTTCCGATGGAAATGCTCGCCCCGAAATTCCGCTGGCATAAAGCCATGCTGCCGTTCTACATTTTCGCCTATCTGACTCTGCTCTGCTTCTGCCGCCTCGCCGTCATGAAAGGGTGGTCCGCCATCGCCCCTCACATCAAAGCGACCGGTTTTCTTGCAGTTCTCTTTACCGGAGGCATGTTCGTGGCGCTCCGCACCGTGGAATACGCAGTTCCGTTCACGGTCCTGTTCGGAGCGCTCGTGTTCAACGAAGCCTTGAAAGAGAATGTGCTGGTTCCGCTCCGCGCCAAACCGCTGAAAATGTATCTGGCCTATACGGTCCTCGCGATTCTTCTGGGCGTATTTTCCTCCTCCCTGAATCTGGCTCTCACACCGGCTATGGTGCATCCGGCGCTGGGCATCGGAAAATGGATTCAGCAGAATATCCCCCCGGAGACGGCTGTCGTAAACCTGAACTGGGGCGACTTTCCCACGATTTTCTATGCCAATGACCGCAATTACTACTTATGGGGAATGGACCCTGTTTTCTCTTTTGCGCTTGACGGAAGACATGCGAAAAAGGTGGAGAAACTGCTTCTGAATCTGGAACGGGTACGCGGCAGCGCAAAACTTCTCGGACGCCTGACCAACGCAAAATATGCGGTTCTGCTGGCAAGGAGAGAGAACTTCGTCAATCTCCTGAAACGGAATGACTGGAAGACGGTCTATGAGACGGAGGAAGGCACTGTATTTCTCCTGGAATGACGCCATGTCAAACGGCAATTCCGGAATGAACTGCCCCGTTGCTTCGCAGTGGGCAGTTCATTTCCATGCTTTTCCCGGAATATTGCAGAAAAATCATATTTTTTTTTCATTTTTTCCGTTTTTACCCCCTTGACAGTGATATGTAATAGTTCGTATAATAGTTGCCAAAAGGAAGGATCGTTCGGATGATTGCGCCGATTTATCACGAGTTGAGTGAAAAACTGGAAAGATATATTGCCGAGAACGGGATTACCGGGAAGATGCCGGGAGTCCTGAAACTCAGCCGGGAACTCGGTGTGCATCATGTGACGCTTTCCAAGGCGATGCGCCTCCTTGAAAAGAAAGGACTGCTTTCCATCAACGGAACCAAAGGGACATTCGTGACGGAAAGAACGGAAAAGCGTCCACGGCACCGCGTACTTGCTCTGGTGGGCGCCAATACGGAACAGGCGGACTGCAAGGAGCTTCTGGCGAAACTGAATGAATATTCCCTTGAATCCGGTTATAATGTGATCGGCATTACATTCGAGGAACAGTTGTTCCAGCGGAACAGGAGACTGCTCCTGAATTTTCCCGTGGACGGTTTTCTTTTCCGGATGTCCTCACTGCGCAAAGAGCATGCGGAACTTCTTCGACAGGAAAATATTCCGATTGTTTCCGGCGCCCGCAAGGAGGGATATCCTTGGCTGGATCAGACGGACTGCGACCATGACGCCGGCTACAGTATGCTGCTCGACAGCCTGATTGCTCTCGGGCACCGCCGGATCGCGTTTCTTGAGTTCGACCGCATCGAAGAATACTGTTTTTACCTGAATAACATCCGGCGCGTGTTTCAGCGGAAACTGGGCAGTGCATTCGATCCTGAACTGTTTTATACGAAAGAGACCGGCTATGACCTCTGGCGGGAGTATGGAGAGGAATACTGGAATCTTTATCCGAAGCATGCGGTCCGCCATTGGTTCAGCCTGCCGGAACCGCCGACTGCAATCATTGCACCGCTTCCGCTGACAGTCAGGATGCGCGGCATTCTGGAACAGAAACTTCCTTTTACTAGAAAGTTTGCTAGGTATTCATTAAGCACAATCACCCGTCCCGAAAAACCGGAACGGACGATTGTCTTTTATGCTTCTTATGACAACAGCCGCCAGCCGTAGAATGTGCAGCTTTTCGCCTTCGGAAAACGGATCGAAACACGGCGGCGTCCGGTTACGTCAAAACGCAGCGGAACCGTTACCGTCACTTTCTGCCCTTCTGTATATTTCAACGGAACCACCGCATACGGAATACCGGCTTCGCCGAAACGCAATTCCAAAGTCCCGCCGATTTCACCTTCGCCGACGCCATAGGATATTTCCACGCGGGAATAGGATTTCTCCCCGAAATCCAGCATTCCGTAATCCAGCAAGGCATAATTCCAGCGGAACCAGCTAATGAAACTGTTGTCTTTGGCAGGCAAAGCCCCGGTTATATTCCGCAGAAATCCGGCGGTGATCTGCTGTCCGTCCGCCACCTGACGGGACGGAAGTCTGCCGAGTTTGCCGAAATTCTCCACTGCCTGATCCGGTTTCCGGAACCGGGCTACTTTATTCAGAAGCTGCTGTACGCGATTGGCTTCTGCCTGGAATTTTTCATCATTTTCGCTGCCGGTCAGAAGAAACTTGACTTCCAGCGGACGGAATGACAATTCCGGAGAACAGTTTCCGTCATTCGGCAGAATGCGCGGTTTTTCAGCATTCATTTCACAGAGAGCGAACACTTTTCCCGGATACTGCACCAGCGGCTGGATTTTTTCTGTCTGAAGCATCGGATTGACCAGCAGCACAATCCCCAGACCGTCGCGGCATATATATGCGCCGGAGAACACCCGATCCACCGTGATATATTTCCCGGATTCATGCAGATATGTATATTTGCCCGGAGCTTTTTCCCATTTCAGAGGACGCATGAGCTCCCCTTCCCGGAAATATTTACGCAGACCGTTTTTCAAATGCATCAGCTGTTTGGTATACAGCAGCATTTCCGGATAGTCGACAATCTCGCGGGTTTCGAACCAGCCAAGCTGTTCCGCACAGGCGAACTGACGTCCGATAATGCTGTAAAAACGCTGTTCTGTCTGTTCGTTGAACTGCCAGACATAGCTGAACAGACGTCCAATCAATTCCATGCGCGGACCGAATACCGTCTTGCTCAAAGGTGTTGTCGATGGCGGACCCCAGCACAGAAAACCGTCCTGAAGTCCGACCAGCGGCTCTTCAAAGCCCTCGGTATCATGTCCAACATAGGAAGGAACCTTCTTCAGGATGGAGCGCATCATCGGCAGATAACCGTCCTGAAGCCACATAGCGGGATCGTTCATCTTATGTCCGTGCGATTCGTCGAAACAGCAGTATGGTCCCGCCGCCAGCATTTCGTCATAATAAATCGCCTTCGCTCCATACGAAACAAAACGTTCCGCATTGGCGATCTGCTTCTTCTGCCATTCCGGACATGCCGGACACATGACAGCCCACGGCATGGTCGATTTTTCGTCAAGGGTCCTGTATCTCTCGTAATTCAAACTGCCGTTAAAATTCTTGATGGCGTATTTTTTTCCGTGCGAGGAGAACATCCAGTCCGTTTTTTCATACGGTCCGTCAAGGGTTGCCCACAGCTGTACATTATTATAGGGTTTGACACTGATTCCATGTTCGTTCAGAAATTTGAACAGAGGCAAAGAATAGGAAGCGGGATAAAAATGGGTGAACCGCGCTCCAATGCCGAGATTTTCCCAGCAATAAACATGTGCGCCAAACGGCAGTTCGAAATAATTCCGCAGATAAAGCAGATGATCTTTCAGGGTTTCAGCTTCTGCAGTCTTGCGGTACTTGAGCATGGTTTTGACCCACAGTGTGTTTTCCGCGAACCACGGCGATACATTCTTCCGCGGAATTTCACTCCACCAGAACGCCTTGTCTTTCAGAAATTTCCGGTAAATGTACGCGGCATCATACCAGTCTCCGCTGAAGGCTTCAATCACCCCCTTCCCGCTGAATTCATAGCGGTTCAGTCCGGTCTGTCCGGCTTCATACGGAGCCCAGGACATCCATATCAGTTCAATGCCGCGTTTCTGCCCTTTGAATGTAAAACGTTTGTTGATTGCTTTCGGATCTTCAAAGGAAAAATACGTGCCGCTCTCTTTGTCATAATAGGCGCAGAACTGCATCGGAACATGGCCGTTCGGGTAATATCCAGACGACGGAGTATTGCGCAAACCATTGACCGACGGATTGCCGACCAGTTCACCGGTCATGTGAATGTACTGATCCTGCGGAGTATCTTTCAGTGCCAGAATCACGCAGGGATAGCTGACCTGAAAAACCAGGTGATCTTTAGAGGTGCTGCGGACGTCCAGAGATGTTTCCAGACGTTTTCCTCTCAAATCCAGTTTGGCTTCCGCTTCGAACAACGGATGTTTCCAATGCACCGCCGCACTGTTCCCGGAGCAGTCAGCCGTCCAGCTTACATTGTCGTCATAGTTCAGCGCGGTTTCCAAACGCCCCTTTCCTTTGCGGTAATCCACAGCCCAGTACAATCCATAGGACGACAGCATTTCCTTTCCGGCGCGCCGGTCATAAAGCCCAGCCAGCGGGAACAGCGTCCCTTTGCCGTCAATCATCACCAGCGCCGCCATTTCATCCGTCAGCATCATCCGGCAGACCTGTTGATCTTTATTCCAGACATTCTGCAACTCATTCGAATCACGAAATTGAAACACTGCTTTTTTCTGCCGCAGCAGCGACTGCAGAGACTGCTGATCCGCACCGTTGCGGGCGGCTCTCCGCATGGCGGACAGCAGCCATTTTCCTTCCGGAGAAACAGCGTTCTTTTCAAGTGCAGACAGTTCGGCGGCAAGCGGTTCCGCTATGGGATGACGATCCTTGCGTTTCAGGTTCAGACGCGGATTGTTCAGTGCCAGATCCTCGATTTCGCCATCGGACAATGCCTGATCAAAAACCGAAACTTCCGCCATATCCCCTTTCATTGCCCACAGTTTATGACCTTTCCCGTACCCCAGAACCAGCGGCGTATTCTGTTCCTGAACCGGGTCGACGTCATTGAATTTCTGGGCCGCAACTTTCTCGCCGTTCAGGAAGCTGGAAACCGTGTAATTGCGGTCGCCGCGTCCCGATTCGTTCGAATAGGAAATCGTCATGGCATAATGAACCCAGGTCCACGGTTCCACTTTCATCCCGCTGCGGTTCAGCAGCCATTGTCCCTTCAGATTCTGGAAGCCGCAGAACATGGCGCCGGCATCATTGCGCGAAAACAGCAGGGATTCACCTTTGCTGATCATGTCCTGACCGATTATTTCCCGGTCGTCGAAACGGACAACACAGGTGAAGGTGATGCCTTTTTCCGTCAGATTGAATTTTTCGCTGCCGGGAATGACGGCACGGCTGTTTTTACCGTTGAAGCGGATATAATCCTTTCCGCGCACCGCCCCGTTTTCCAGAACCACGTCGGTGTCTTTGGCAAAATCATAGTGATAGACCGGCTGTTTGGCGGCAAAAGCCAGACAGCCCCACAAAGCCAGAGCAAGACAAATGAACTGCTTCATGTCATTCTCCCGTTGCGGCGGTCAGCTGAGCTTCAGACAACGGTTCATCCAGCAGTTTCAATTTGAACATGTCGCCTTTGAAATTCCAGAGATGACCCCAGCCGCTGCCGAGGATAATGCCTTTTTCATTGTACAGCGGAGCCGATGGAATCGTCAGAATACCGGACGCCAGTTTTTTCCCGTTGGCACAAATGATGTATTTGTCGTCCGGGAACACACTGATGCCGATACACAGGGTTTTGGAAAAATCGCAGGGGATCATCACTCCGGAACCAGCTTTTCCGTCAGCATAGCAGAAATTGAAATACAGTTTTCCGCCTTTATCTTTCGCCAGCCACCATTCACCACTTTTGAGAATGAACATGTGATGTTCGGATTTCGGTTTGGTTTCCACTTTGAGTTTTATTAATACGGTTCCGCCTTTCAGCAAATGAAAACTCCCGCTGTCCGGAATACTGGCACGGGATTTTTCACCGTTGAAATACAGTGATCGCTTCTGATCCGTTCCGCCGATTTTCACATCTCCGGAATAAAACGGCAGATCGAGCTTTCCGGATGATTTCAATTCACGTCCCGTAAAATCGTAATTGACGATTTCCGCGGCAAAGACGGGGGGCAGCGCACAGCAGGACAGCAGGGCAGCAAGTGATTTTTTCATTTTTGAAAACTCCTATATTGAGGTTAAAATTCAAGAATCAATGAGCCGGAACCGAAAATCCGGCACTCAAAGCATAATGGAAGGAATGTGCACAGTTGCCGCTTTCACGCGGCACACTGATCAGCTGCTGATAGTTCCGGGTTTCGGTATGACCGTCCAGCATGACCTGATTCACTTTCCGGTCTTTGCCGTGCCGGGTCGGCAGACCTGCCGGCCAAATCTGAAGTTCATAATGATTTTTGTTGAAATGATCCCAGGAAACCATCGCACGGGAAGGTCCTCTGACGGATGCGGCTTTATGTCTGCGTGCCGGGGCGTAATAAGCGTTTCCCCCTGTAATATAGGAATCCGGCAAACCCGCCAGCAATGCGTTGTACGAATAATGATTCCGGTTTTTATAAGACGGATCAGCAAAAATATCGGTAAATTGTTTCTGTTCAGAAGGACACGCAAATGATGAGCCTTTGACGGAATCGGAATTAACCCATTTCACACCGTACTGAGAATTGCTTTCGCCAATAACTCTGTACCAATATGTCAGACTGCTGGAAGCATCTTCCAGAGCCGGCAGAATCCAGCCATCGTAGTCTCCTGTATACATATTCAGAGCCAACCCGATCTGTTTCAGATTGTTGGTGCAGGAAATGCTCCGCGCCTTTTCGCGTGCCTGATTCAGCGCCGGAAGAAGCATCGACGCCAGAATCGCTATAATTGCTATAACGATAAGTAATTCTATCAGAGTGAAAATCGAACGGGAACTCCGGAATACTTCCGGTGAATGCCCTCCCGAAAGCCTGTTCTGTTTTAAGTTTCCTGGCGTCATGGTGTCTTCTCCTTTTTTTGTATCTGTTTTATGAATTATGATCAGGAAAATGCAGTCTCGCGGACAACAAGCGTTGTCGGGAGCCGGATAATCACGGTCTCGTCCGACGGATGCTGTATTTTGTCCAGAAGAAGTTCTGCGGAACGCTCCGCGATTCTGATCTTCGGTGAATCTATTGTTGTCAGGACCGGCTTCCCGAACGGCAGATAACCATACCCTTCCAGATTGTCGTAGCTCAGCAGCTGGAAATCTTCTCCGGGTTTCAAACCCGCCTCATGAAACGCCTCCAGCATGGCGAAACTTACGACGTCGGAGGTCGAAAAGAGAAGTTTGCCCCGGATATCTTTGCACAGTTTCATGGCGAGACGATAGCTCGGAACGCCGCTCTGGAGCGCCCATTCCTCCACCTGTATGGCATGAATCCGCTCTTTGTCATAACCGGCTGCTTCCACGGCACGGATAAAGGAATCTTTCCTGATGTGCCCGTTCCGGTGATCTTCATAGATTACGACGATTTCAGGGAAATGGCGCCGGACGATCTCCTCCGCCGCCAGCTTCATGCCCGGATACAGGTCCGTGATCACCTGATTGAAAGAGGGCGCCATGACCCACTCATGAAGATTGATTACAACGGGAATGGGAAGGGTGAGAAGATTGGCTTCCGTGACCGGATCGAAATATGCGGAAGACACGATCAGTCCGTCGAGAGAAGCGGCTTCGCGTTTCAGAAGCTGCAAATCGCGGACCTCCTCATAATCCAGAATCCTGACCTCGCAACTGCAGTTCTTCAAATACTGCATACTGGTGCGGGGGCGGATATCCAGTGCCGCTTCCCGGAGCGGTATCACCGGATAAGCCAGCTTGTCCGCAATGCCGATGCGATATCCTTTTTTGGGAGATTCGGGCAGATTGGGGCTGACGTAAGTGCCGCGTCCCTGTTCGCGGTAGACCAACCCCGCCTTGACCAGTTGCCGGACTGCACGGTCCGCTGTCAGCAGAGAGACGCCGAATTCCTGTGCGAGTTCCGTATTGGATGCCAGCGGCTTTCCCGGCAGCAGCTCTCTGCTGAGAATTTTCTCCGTAAGGACTTCCCTGATATTGTCCGCCAGATTTTTCCGTTTCGATTTCAGATTCATAGGACTTCCAAAAGTATTATCTTATTGTTTCATGTTTTAATTATAACGAAAAATTTGAAATTGTCAACCCCCTTTTCTGAAAAAAATGGAAAAAAGTGACGCCCGCCGGAAAAGCGGAACTGCCGATGATGGGGAAACTGCGGGGCAGGGGAGGTGCAAAATGAGAAATCTGAATTCAAAATTATCCCGGCTGTCTTCCCGGATGGCGCCGGGGATCTCATGAAGGATGCGGACGATAACATATTGTAAATGTTTTGTTGTACAGTATTGTAACAATAAGATAAGAGTCAAGGTAAGATTAATGAATCTGTCTGGCTTTTTGCGGACCGGGAAGAACGGCATTCCGGTGTTGCCGGAGATACTATCTCTGTGGAATGGCGGCGTTGCTCTGACTGTCTGCCTGCGCCGCGGCTGACGGGAGATCGTGCTCCCGCGTTTTCCGGATTGTGAACAGAGAGTTGCGGAGGCGGTATTCCCGCGGAGTCATGCCGATGAATTTACGGAAGGTGCGGGAAAAATAGTTGCTGTCTTCAAAGCCGGAGTCATAGGCGATTTCCGTGATGCCGCGCCTGGTTTCCTGCAATTCGCGGCAGGCGTAATTGATGCGCAGGTGAAGGACATACTGAAGCGGTGAAACGCCTGTCATCAGCTTGAATACACGCAGGAAGTTGCTTCGCGACATCCGGCTGCTTTTGGAAAGGGAATCGACTTTGATCTTTTCCCGGAAATGGATGTTCAGGTATTCCAGCACCTTGTTGATTCCCTCCTGCAAATGCTCATCCTCCTTGCCGCTGACGGAATAGAGACGGGTCAGCTTGCAGAGCAGGACCATGAGCAGTCCCAGACGGTAGGTTCTGTAAGCCGGAGCGATATTTTCGCTTTCCGTCAGCAGTTCGCGCAGGGAAAATACAACGGAGGCGAGTTCTTCTGGTCCGATGTGGAAGAATGGGCAGTTCTTCCGGGTCTGCGAAGGCATGAAAAGCTGTTGGAAGCCGGTCAGCTGGCAGAGGTCGAGCTGCGGCATGGGCAGACGCTCCGGTATGAAGAGCAGATTGAAAAGAGAGAGTTTCTTCTTTACCTCATATCCGTGTGCGAATCCACGCGGGATGACAAAAATATCGCCGCTTTTCAACGGCATGTTCCCATATTCGGTCAGATGGACCCCTTCGCCGGCGTAGATGCAGACAAGTTCCACTCCTTCGTGGGTATGCAGTTCCGTAGGATTCTGATCTTCCATCACTGTGACTCTGATAGGAAAATCGGTTGTATTCTGGAACAGGTATGTTGAAGTTTTGGTTTCCATGCCGGGACTATATACGCTTTTCCTGAAAAATTCAACATCCTCTCTGATGATATTTTGGATTTTTATGCTAAATATTTATTCTTTTATTAAGGTTTTTTTATTGAAATCAAGTATAATTATGAACAAAGCACTTAGAACGGATTTTTATATTAACACGAAATATCAGGAGGCACAATGAGCAGAATAAAGAGAATTTGCGAAAGCGGGATTTCATTCCGGTTGCGTGGCAGGGCGCGATTTGACTTCATCCCCGGCGGAAGGCAGTTTCGCGCCGCGGATCAGGACTTGACGCCGTTTGCCGGAGATCATGGGGCTGATATGAATATCGTTCATCCTTGCAGGGGGAAAACAAGAATTTTTACCTTGATCGAGCTCCTCATGAGGAAAAATTGTAAGAAGGATGTTTCATTCCGGCAGCAGGGCAGGACAGGACGTTGCCAGTCCCCTGATCCTGCTTCTTCTTCCTTCCTTCGACTGTTGAATTGTTCCAATGTTCGATTGTTCCAATGTTTCTCCGTTCCTTCTTCCTT
>ERZ1673738.4415-NODE-4415-length-14012-cov-23.615104_pt1 | contig 14012 bp, 10 predicted proteins | sample MGYA00580198_ERZ1673738 | MGnify/ENA primary metagenome ERZ1673738 (study PRJEB41218, sample SAMN15661784) | gut metagenome | host: Homo sapiens | place: Canada: London | collected 2015-08-20/2019-03-30 | study: EMG produced TPA metagenomics assembly of... | reverse complement strand
GCCGAGCCGAGGTTCGAGGTCAGGATGATGATGGTGTTCTTGAAGTCCACCGTGCGGCCCTGCGAATCGGTGATGCGTCCGTCGTCGAGGATCTGCAGCAGGATGTTGAAGACATCCGGGTGCGCCTTCTCGACCTCGTCAAACAGCACGACGCTGTACGGCTTGCGGCGCACGGCCTCGGTCAGCTGACCGCCCTCGTCGTAGCCGACGTATCCCGGGGGCGCGCCGATGAGACGCGAGACGGAGAACTTCTCCATGTACTCGGTCATGTCGATGCGAACGAGGTTGTGCTCGTCGTCGAACAGGCAGTCCGCGAGGGACTTCGCCAGCTCCGTCTTGCCCACGCCCGTGGGGCCGAGGAAGAGGAAGCTGCCGATGGGGCGGTTCGGGTCGGCGATGCCCGCGCGCGAGCGCTGGATGGCCTCGGTCACGAGGCGGACGGCCTCGTCCTGCCCGACCACGCGCTTGTGGATGATCTCGTCGAGGCGCAGCAGCTTTTCGCGCTCGCCCTCCATCAGACGGCTGACGGGGATGCCCGTCCACTTGCCGACGATGTCGGCGATCTCGTTCTCGGTCACGGTGTCATGCACCATGGAGTTGTCGCTATTGTGCTTCTCGGCCGCAGCCTCGGCGTCCTTGAGCTGCTTTTCAAGCGCGGGCAGATCGGAATACTTGAGCTTCGCGGCCTTCTCATACTCGAGATTGGCCTGCGCCCGCTCGATGTCGCCGTGCATCTGCTCGATCTCGCTCTTGAGCTTCTTGACGCTCTCCACGCCGTTTTTCTCCGCCTCCCAGCGGGACTTCATGGCGTTGAACTGCTCCTTCTCGTCGGCAAGCTCCTTCTTCAATTCCTCCAGACGGTCGCGGGAGAGCTGGTCGTCCTCCTTCTTGAGGGCCATTTCCTCGATCTCCTGCTGCATGATCTTGCGGCGCAGGTCATCCAGCTCGGCGGGCATGGAGTCGATCTCCGTGCGGATCATCGCGCAGGCCTCATCCACGAGGTCGATGGCCTTGTCGGGCAGGAAACGGTCGGTGATATAGCGCGCGGACAGCGTCGCGGCGGCGACGAGCGCGTTGTCGTGGATGCGCACGCCGTGGTAAATTTCATAACGCTCCTTGAGTCCGCGCAGGATGGAGATGGTGTCCTCCACCGTCGGCTCGTCGACCTGTACGGGCTGGAAGCGGCGCTCGAGCGCGGCGTCCTTTTCGATGTACTGGCGGTACTCGTCAAGCGTGGTCGCGCCGATGCAGTGCAGCTCGCCGCGGGCGAGCAGAGGCTTCAAAAGATTGCCTGCGTCCATGCTGCCCTCGGTCTTGCCCGCGCCGACGATGGTGTGCAGCTCGTCGATGAAGAGGATGATCTTCCCCTCAGACTTCTTGACCTCGTTCAGAACGGCCTTCAGACGTTCCTCGAACTCGCCGCGATACTTCGCGCCCGCGATGAGCGCGCCCATGTCGAGCGAGAAGATGGTGCGGTCCTTCAGCCCCTCGGGCACGTCGCCGCGCACGATACGCTGGGCAAGGCCCTCGGCGATGGCGGTCTTGCCGACGCCCGGCTCGCCGATGAGCACAGGGTTGTTCTTGGTTTTACGCGACAGGATGCGGATGACGTTGCGGATCTCCGCGTCGCGGCCGATGACGGGGTCAAGCTCCTTGCTGCGGGCGCGCTCGACAAGGTCGGTGCCGTATTTCTTGAGCGCGTCGTAGGTCTCCTCGGGATTGTCCGAGGTCACGGGAGCGGTTTTGACCTTGCTCAGCTCGTCGGTAAAGCGACTGCGCGTGATGCCGTGGCTCTGGAGCAGCTGCTTGACGTCGCTCGTTCCCTCGGAGAAGATGGCGAGCATCAGGTGCTCGACGGAGATATAATCGTCGTGCAGCTTCTCGGCGGTCTTTTCGGCAAGGTTCAGAATTTTGCCGGTCTCCGGTGAGGCGTACACCTCGCCGCTGCCGCCGGAGACCTTCGGCAGACGCCGGATCAGCGTGTCCAGCTCGGAGAGCAGGCCGTCGCAGTCCACGCCCATCTTGCCGAAGAGCGACGCGATGAGTCCGCCGTCCTGATCGACAAGGGCATAGAGCAGATGCTCGGGGGTCAGATATTGGTTGCCGTTTTCCTGCGCCATGCTCTGCGCGGTCTTGACGGCGTCCAGCGTTTTCTGGGTATATTTTTCAGCGTTCATATAAATTCACCTCTATTGACAAAACTGCGAATCGATTAAATCAGAAGCCCGCGGCCCCGCAGGTCGCCGCGGTAGGCCAGCTCCACGTCCTTGGCGCTCAGATCGCCGCTCAGATAGCCCTTGAGCAGGCGGTCGAAGAGCTGCACATAGGCGCTGATGGCGCCGGCGATGTCCTCCGCCGAGCGGGCGTGTCCGCGCGGCATGGCGAGCGGACGGACGAAGCGCCCGTCGTAGAGCGAACAGGTGATCGTGCCGCCGAGCGCCGGCGCGAGACAGGCGTTCTCGATACGCGCCCACAGACGGAAGAAGTCCGTCAGCGCGGCGATCAGCTCCGCCGACTGCGTGCGGAACACGACGTTGAGCGTGCCCAGCGTATCCTCGCCGCCGCCGAGATCGACCTCATACTTGACCGTCGGACGGTACTTGTAGGCGAGGCTCGATTTGAGCGACATGGACTGCGAGTTCGGCGCGAAAAACGGCACCAGCTCGCGCGAGGGGGAAACGAGCGCCTCGATGGCCTCGAAAATATCGTTGATCCTGCGCTCCGGCGTGGGGACGGAGACGTACTCGGACAGGATGCGGTTCACCAGCGCCGAGCGGTTCGTGCCCAGCCGGTGCGCCAGCGCGTCGACCTCCCGCACCACCTCGTCCGAGAGCGTCAGGCTATATAGATTCTTTTTCATCATGCGCCTCCTTACCGGGTTTTTCTTTGCTGTACCGTATCATAGCACAGCGAAAACTTTTGTCAATAGATTTATATAAATATTTTAGCGAATTATAGAAATGTTTACACGGAGTTCATTTTCTGCCCTTGTATTTCCAGTCGCGGAAATACAGCAGCGCCTCCAGAATGGACAGCGCCGAGCGAAGCCGTCCAAGGTCGATGCCGGGGTAATGGATGACCAGCGTGTGCTGCGGCGCGGAGCCGGGACGCAGGGCAAAATCCGAGAGGAAGGAGAGCCGCACGCCGCGCCCCTCGGCGTCGGCACGCAGCACATGGTCGGTGCATTTCGTGTCGATCGTCAGAAGGAAGTGCAGCCCCGCGTCCTCACCGGACACCCGGCAGTGCTCGCCGAGCGGGCTTTGCAGAATGGTGTCGATGACCGCGTCGCGCTGCGCGCGGTAGGACTTGCGCATCCGGTTGATGTGCGCTTCAAAATACCCCTCGTCCAAAAAACGCGCAAGCGTGTGCTGCTCCATCGCCGGCACAGTGGAGGAGTAGAAGCCGAGCTGCGCGCGGTAGCGCTCGGTCAGGCTCTTGGGCAGCACCATATAGCTGATGCGCAGCGAGGGCGCGAGCGTGCGCGAGAAGGTGTTGACGTAGATCACGCGCCCCGCGCGGTCGATGCTTTGCAGCGTGGGGATGGGGCGCAGCGTGAAGCGGAACTCGCTGTCGTAATCGTCCTCGATGATATAGCGGCCCTCCCGCGCCTCCGCCCAGCGCAGCAGGCTCTGGCGGCGGCCGATGGGCGTCACCGCGCCGGTGGGGAATTGGTGGTTCGGCGAGGTGTGCAGGATCTGTGCGCCGCTCATTTCCAGAGATCTCAGGCTCACGCCGCCCTCATCCACAAGCACGGGCGCAGTCCTTGCGCCGCCGAGCGCGTAGATGCGCGCGGCCTTGGAGTAGCCGGGGTCCTCCACGCCGTAGACGGCCTCGCGCCCGAGCAGCTGGACGATGAGGTTATAGAGGTACTCCGTGCCCGCGCCGACGACGATCTGCTCCGGCGCGGCGGAGATGCCGCGGAAGCGGTAGAGATGCTGCGCGATGGCCCTGCGCAGCGCGTCCGCGCCGTTCGGCGGCGTGGCGCGCAGCAGCGCCTCGCCCTCCTCGCTCAGCACGCGGCGCATGAGCTTTGCCCACACGGAAAAGGGAAAGTCCTCCGTCCCGCTGCCGCCGGAGCTGAGATCGAGCAGCCACGAGCGCTGCGGCTGCGGCGCGCTTCGGGCCGGGGCGCGCCCGGGCGCGGCGGGGTGCCGCTCCACGTCGGCGACGTAGTAGCCGCGCTTCTCGCGCGTGTAGAGATAGCCCTCCGCCTCGAGCTGGGCATAGGCGTTCTGCACCGTGATGACCGCCGTTTGCAGATGGCTTGCAAGTGAGCGCTTGCTCGGCAGCTTTTCGCCCGCCGTCAGGCGGCCCGCGAGAATGTCCTCACGGATGCAGCGGTAAAGATAATCGTAGCGCGCGAGCTTGCCGCGCCGGTCAAGATCGTAGGTGAGCATGGGCATCTCCAATCTGGTTCTATGAAAATATATTGATTTGATGCTTTTATTAAGTCCAATTCTGATTAAAATACAGACCAAGCAGAAATGCAAGACTTTTTTGGAGATGATTTTCATGACGGATATGAAATTGCGTAAGCTGGTCCTCGCGGCGCTGTTCGCCGCCCTCTGCACCGTGATGACGATGGTCATCCAGGTGCCCTCGCCCATGCAGGGCTACGTCAACCTCGGCGACTGCGCCGTGCTGCTCTCGGCGTGGGTGCTGGGGCCGTGGTACGGCGGCGCGGCGGCGGGCCTCGGCTCGATGCTCGCCGACCTGCTGAGCTATCCGCACTATGCCCCCGGCACGCTCGTCATCAAGTTCACGATGGCGGTCGCCGCGGCGTATATTTTTGAGGCCATGCGGGAGCGCAGCGGCAAGCTGGCGGCGCAGCTCATCGGCGGCGCGGCGGCGGAGATCATCATGGTCCTCGGCTACTTCGGCTATGCGAGCCTGTGGCTCGGCAAGGGCTTGGCCGCGGCGGCGTCCATTCCCGGCAACCTTGTGCAGGGCGTGTTCGGCATTGCCGCCGGCATCGCGGTCTACGCGGTGCTCGACCGCAGCCACGTTCTCGCCCGCGCCTGATTTTGGATTGCATTGCGGCCTTGTTCATGGTATCCTGTTGAGGAAACATAAATCCCCTTGCAGGAGGTCCGCCATGAAGATCAAGGTCGTGGATATGCCCTACGAGCAGGCGCTCGCGCAGCCGAGAGAAAAGCACACGCTGCCGCGCCGTCCGTCCATGCTGTTCCGCGCGCTCCTGCGCGCGCTGTCCGCGCCCGACCTGCGCGCGACGCATTTTCGCTGTGACCGCGTGGGCATGGAGCGGCTCGGCCCCGACGAGCCCTGTCTCGTTCTGATGAATCACTCCTGCTTTCTGGACCTGAAGATCGCTGCGGCGGTGCTCTATCCGCGCCCCTTCAACATCGTCTGCACGTCGGACGGCTTTGTGGGCAAGGCGGGACTGATGCGCGCGCTCGGCTGCATTCCCACGCGGAAGTTTCAGCCGGACACCGCGCTCGTGCGCGATATGCTCTACGCGGTGAAGAAGCTCAAAAGCTCCATCCTCCTCTATCCCGAGGCGAGCTACAGCTTCGACGGCACGGCCACGCCGCTGCCGGAGAGCCTCGGCAAGTGCGTCAAGGCGCTCGGCGTGCCGGTCGTGCTGCTGCGTACCTGCGGCGCGTTCGCGCGCGACCCGCTCTACAACGGACTGCAGAACCGCAGGGTCAATGTCTCCGCCGAGCTGCGCTATCTGCTCTCGCCCGAGGAGGCCGCGGAAAAGAGCGCGGACGAGATCAACGCGCTGCTCGCGGATGAATTTTCCTTTGATAACTTCCGCTGGCAGCAGGAAAACGGCGTCGTCGTGAACGAGCCGTTCCGCGCCGACGGTCTCAACCGCGTGCTCTACAAATGCCCGCACTGCGGCACCGAGGGCGAAACGGAGGGCCGCGGCACGGAGCTTATCTGCCGCGACTGCGGCGTGCGCTACCGCCTGACGGAGCTGGGCGCGCTCGAATGTGAGAACGCTGAGGCGAAATTCACCCATGTTCCCGACTGGTATGCGTGGGAACGCGCGTGCGTGCGCGAGGAGCTGGAGCAGGGCAGCTATCTGCTCGACGCTCCGGTGAGCATCTGCGTGATGGTCAACTTCCGGCAGATCTGCCGCGTCGGCGAGGGCCGCCTGCGCCACGATGCGAACGGCTTCCGCCTCACGGGCTGCGGCGGAAAATTGGACTTCACGCAGAAGCCCGAGACCAGCTACAGTCTCTACGCTGACTACTTCTGGTATGAGCTGGGCGACATGATCTGCATCGGCGACCGCGACGTGCTCTACTACTGCTTCCCGCAGGGGAATGGCGATGTGGTCGCCAAGACGCGGCTCGCCGCCGAGGAGCTCTACAAGCTCAAACGCGCCGAAAGGGCCGCGAAAAACGGCTGATGCAACCGTCCGTTGCGCAAATCCCGAGAGCTTTTCTTGCCTGCCACCGCAGAATGCGCTACGATGAGGACAGAAAACAGAAAGGAGAGCGGCGGTGAGCTTTCAGGAAAATCTGATCCGTGCGCGCAAGGCGCGCGGTATGACGCAGGAGGAGCTGGCGGCAAGGCTGAGCATCTCGCGGCAGGCGGTGAGCAAGTGGGAGACAGGGGAATCGCTCCCCGACCTCTATAAGCTCGCGGCGCTCGCCGACGAGCTGGGCGTGAGCACGGACGAGCTGTGCGGCCGCGAGCCGGCTGCTTTGTGCGGCGAGGTACCCGCAACGGCTTTCGCGGGGGATGCTGCCGAGAGAGAAGCCTTTGCGGAGGAGATCCGGAGGATCGCAAAGCAGAACAGATCTCTGCGCTACGTCGTAGGCATACTGGTGCTGATTTGCGGCGTGCTGACCATGCTGTCGGGATACCGTTCACTCCAAAACAGCAAGGCACCGAGCAATGAAATAACGACGCCCGCACCCCTGCCGGACACGATCACCATCAGCGGTCTGACGCTCGACATCGATGGTATTGCGTTGGTATTCCGCTTCGTCCCCAGCGTCAGCGGCGAGGGCTACGAGTGGTCGGCGAGCTGCGCGCCGGACAACAACGGTCTGACCTCCGTTGAAACGACGACGGACGGCGGCATCTGCACCGTGCGGCTTTTGAATGTTTCGCAGTACGACGGCGTTACGCTTTCCGCCACCGTGACGAACGGGACGGAGAGCCGCAGCATCTGCCTTGCCACAGACATCCGCGTCGGGGAAAACAGCATCTCCTGGGACCCTCAGGTGTAGTGCCCCGACAGACAATCAAACAGACCATGCCGGACGGCTGCCCTTCGGGGCAGCTGTTTTTTGGCTCCGCACCACCGCACGGCCTCGCGCATACCCTGACAAAGGGAGAGGAAGTGGCCCCGATGCGGATGACACTTGACGCGCTGCCGGTCGGCGCGAGCGCCGTAGTGACGGCGCTGCGCTCCACCGGTGCACAGCGCCGCCGGATGCTCGACCTCGGCTTCGTGCCGGGCTCGTGCGTCCGCGCCCTGCACGTTTCCCCGTGGAGCGACCCGGTCGCCTACGGTGTGCGCGGCGCGGTCATCGCGCTGCGGCGCGAGGACGCGGGCGGCGTGCAGATCGAAATGCTTTGATTTTTCAGGAGGGATCGCCCCATGCCGAACGAGGCGCATATCATTGCTCTGGCGGGAAACCCGAACGTGGGAAAATCCACCGTGTTCAACGCCCTCACCGGGCTGCGGCAGCACACGGGCAACTGGCCGGGGAAAACCGTCGCCGCGGCGCGCGGCGATCTTACATACGGCGGCGAGCGTTTCACGCTCGTCGATCTGCCGGGGACGTACTCGCTGTTCCCCAACTCCGCCGAGGAGGAGATCGCGCGGGACTATCTCTGCTCCGGCGAGGCGGAGGCCGTGCTCATTTTGGCGGATGCGACCTGTCTGGAGCGGAGCCTAAACCTTGTGCTGCAAACCCTCGAGGCGGCGGATGTTCCTGCGGTCGTGTGCGTGAATCTGTTGGACGAAGCGGCAAAGAAGGGCATCGTGCTCGACCTGCCCGCGCTCTCCCACGCGCTCGGCGTACCGGTCGTCGGCACGGCGGCAAGCCGCGGAGAGGGGCTGGACGAACTGCGTGCGGCGCTGGCCGCCGCCGTCCGCGAAAAGCCTCGGCGGAGAGAGACGGCGGTCGAATATCCCCGCGCGGTCGAGCGCGCGGTGCGCGTGCTGGAGCCGGCGCTCGCGCCGTTCGCGCGGGAGCAGAGCCGCTTCTACGCGCTGCGGCTGCTGGAGGACGACGCTCTGTTCTTCGCCCGCTTCGGCGCTGATCTGCCTGCCCTGGCGGCGGAGCGCATCGGGGAGGTCTGCGTCCGCGCCCGCGCCGAGCTGGGGGAGCTGACCGGCGACGCCCTGCGCGACGCGCTGGTGGGTGCGCTCTCCGCCCGCGCTACGGCGCTGGTGCGGCTGTGCGAGCGGCGGGACGAGACCGCCGCGCAGCGGCGTGACCGGCGGCTCGACCGCCTGCTTACCTCCCGCGCGACGGGCATCCCCGTGATGCTCGCGCTCTTCGGGGCGATCTTATGGCTGACGGTCGAGGGCGCGAATGTGCCGTCGCAGCTGCTCTCACGGGCGCTGTTCTCGGCGCAGGAGCCGCTGCGGGGGCTTCTCGCCTTCCTGCCGCCGTTCTGGCGCGGCGCGCTGGTGGACGGAATGTACCGCACGCTTGCGTGGGTCGTATCGGTAATGCTGCCGCCGATGGCGATCTTCTTCCCGCTCTTTACGCTGCTCGAGGACGTGGGCTATCTGCCGCGCGTGGCGTTCGTGCTCGACCGCTGCTTCGCCCGCGCCGGGGCGCACGGGCGGCAGAGCCTGACGATGTGCATGGGTCTCGGCTGCAACGCCTGCGGCGTGACGGGCTGCCGCATCATCGACTCGCCGCGCGAGCGGCTCATCGCGATGCTGACGAACAGCCTTGTGCCGTGCAACGGGCGCTTTCCGCTGCTCATCACGCTTTTGACCGCGTTCCTTTCCGGTGGAGCCATGCTCGGTGCGAGCGCCGGACTGCTCGCGGCGCTGGTGCTCTCCGTGTGCGTGACGCTGCTCGTCTCACGCCTGCTGTCCGCCACGCTGCTGCGGGGAGAAAGCTCCGCCTTCTCCCTCGAGCTGCCGCCCTACCGCCGTCCGCGCGTGGGGCAGGTGCTGGTGCGCTCGCTTCTGGATCGGACGGTATTCGTCCTCGGCCGCGCGGTGACGGTCGCCGCGCCCGCAGGCCTGCTCATCTATCTGCTGGGGAACTGCACCGTGGGCGGCACGACGCTGCTCGCGCACGGCGCGGCGGCGCTCGATCCGCTGGGGCGCGCGCTGGGGCTGGACGGCATGATCCTGCTTGCCTTTCTGCTCGGCTTTCCGGCGAATGAGATCGTGCTGCCGATCCTGCTCATGGGCTACTCCTCGGCGGGAACGCTGGTGGACGGCGCGTCGCTCGCGGAGCTCAAGACCATGCTGCTGGCGAACGGCTGGACGGGAACGACCGCGCTGTGTATGCTGCTCTTCTCGCTGTTCCACTTCCCCTGCGGCACGACCACGCTCACGCTCGCGCGGGAATCGAAGAGCCTGAAATGGACGCTCGTCGGCGTCGCGCTGCCGACGGCGGTGGGCATGACGGTCTGCTTTGCCGTGCATCTGGCGGCGACGTGGCTGAAAATATGAATACAAAATGTATTATTGCCTATGAATTATACGATTTGTCGCCGAAAATCGACAAAAAGAGACGCGAGCCGTCGGCTCGCGCCTCTTTTCCCTTATGCGGTCACGGCTCACGAACGGTGCCGCCGGAGATGGTGACCTTGCCGTTTTCGGCGGTCAGACCCGCTTCTCCGCCGGGAACGATGACGGTGCCGCCGGTGATGACGATGTCGCCCTCACCGAGCCACAGCCCGTGCTCGAACGAGACGGTGCCGCCGGAGATATGCACCTCGCCGCGGTCGATGCTCGCGTCGCCCGCAAGCGTCAGCTCGCCGCCGGTGACGGTGAGCGCGGCATTTTGCAGCCAGAATTCACCGCCCACCGTTAGGCTGCCGCTCTCCACGAGCAGCGTGCCCTTCTCCTCGGCATTGCTGCCCATGTGCAGCGCGCCGCAGCGGACGTTCGTGCCGTCCCGCACGGCGAGGAGGGGCGCACGGACGCTGCCCCAGCTCCACACGTTTAAATCACCCGCGGTGAGCGAGCCGCCGCCCGTGAAGAGCAGACCCGTTCCGCCGAGAGTCCCGTCGACTGTGTTTTCACCGAGGACACGCAGGTGCGCTCCGCCCCACGGCAGCAGCTCGGGCGCGTGAGTGTTCTCCAGCGTCAGCGTACCGGCGAACCAGTCGTTTTCATAAGGGTTTTCGGCGTTCAGCGCATCCCACACCGCGCCAGAGACTGTACCCGCCCAATCCGGGCTGTAGTCCGTCGGGTAATAGCCCGCGCCATAAACGCCGCGATAGGCGGAGCCATCCGCGCCGTCCCACAGGACGGCACCATAGTCGTTGACCGCCGCGCCGGAAAAGCTCTGTGCGGAAAAAACGCCCGCGCCGCCCTCGACGGTCGAGCCCTCGGCAAGGCCGCCCGCAAGGTGCGCCGTGCCGCCGGAGAGGATGAATTCCGCCTTCTGTTCGGCTGCGCCGAGGAGTGTCGTACCGCCGCGGAACACCGCGCGCTTCAGCTCCTGCACGGAGCCCTGCACGCTGAGCGTGCCGCCGGCGTTGACGAGCATACCGTTGCTGAGCCAAAGCATATCGGTGCAGAGCGTGCCGCCGAGCACGGCGAGCGCGGGCACGTCGACTGTATTCGGAGCGGCGAGGCGAATGTCGTCGCAGCGCAGCGTCACATCGCCGTCAAGCACCAGCGAGGGGATGGGGAGATCCCCGCCGCCGCAGTCGAGGGCGGCGGCATTTAAGACCGTCAGCGTACCGTCGCCGGTGACGAGCAAGCAGTCAAAGCCCTCAAAGCAGGCGTACTCCGCGCCGCCGCCGTCCACGGTGCAGTCGCCGGAGATGTTCAAACGGAGGATGCCGCCGTCTGGCGCGGTGAGGTTCGGGAGGGTGCAGTCCGCCGCGGAGACGGTGAAGGCGTGGTACAGCTCGCCATTCCACGCGAGCTGACCGTAGGAGCCCTCCTGCTTCGCCCTGCCGCCGGAGAAATCGGCAAGCGTGACGCCCTCATCGGCAAGCTTGCCCTCCTGAATGAGATCGGTGTACGTTCCGTCCGGCAGGCGGACGGCGAGGTAATCGCACGCGCCCTCGTCGGCACGGGAGGCAAGCGGAAGCTTGCTGTTCTTGTCCGCCGCACCGGAGGTCTCGGCAAGGTCGAACCACAGGCGGCAGACCTCGGGCAGATCCTCGGCGCGCAGCCCCTCCTCGACCAATATTTCATCGTTTGGAGTCGGCAGTGTCACGGCGGCGCCCGGCGTAGCGGGCGTGCCGCAGGCGGTGAGCAGGAGCAGCAGGGACAGGAGCAGCGCGGACAGCTTTTTCATAGCGGCGTCCTCCAAAATGCGTTTTCGGGGCGATCCTTATTTCATCAGCTCTGCGACCAGATCGGTGTATTCGCTCGGGTCCTCAAGCGGCAGGCCCGCGATGAGCAGCGCCTGATCGTAGAGGATCTTCGCGTACAGCTCCGCCTTGGCGCGGTCGGAGGTCATGGCGGCCTCCATCGCCTGCACGGCGGGATGGTCGGTGTTCAGCTCCAGAATGCGGTCGGCCTTGACGGGCGTGGGCATCTGGAAGTTTTTGAAGTATTTCTCCATCTCGAAGCTCAGGCCCTCGCCCGCAGTCATGCACACGGGATGCGTCTTGAGACGGCGGGAAGCGCGGGCCTCCTTGATCTTATCGCCGAGCGTCTCTTTGACGAACTGCATCAGCTCCGGCTTTTCGTCGAGGACCTTTTCCTCCTCGTCGCCGAGGTCCAGCTCGCCGTCGACGATGGAGCGGAACTCCTTGTCGGCATACTTGCCCAGCATTTGCAGAACGAATTCGTCCGTTTCACCGGTGAGGTAGAGGATCTCGTAGTTCTTGTCCTTCAGCAGCTCGGTCTGCGGCAGGTGGTCAATGGCGGAGACGTTCTCGCCCGCGGCGTAGTAGATGTACTTCTGGCTCTCCGGCATCCGGTCGACGTACTCGCGCAGGGTGACGAGCTTCTTCTCCGTCGAGGAGTAGAAGAGCAGCAGATCCTGCAGCGCCTCCTTGCGGCTCAGCCCGTCCGGTCCGGCAATGCCGAAGCCGATGGCGCGGCCGAAGTTCTCGTAGAATTTTTCGTAGCCCTCGCGGTCGTCGCGCAGCAGCTTTTCGAGGTCGGCGCGGAGCTTCTTCTCCAGGCTGTTCCCGATGACCTTGAGCTGACGGTCGTGCTGCAGCAGCTCGCGCGAGATGTTCAGGCTCAGGTCGGGGGAGTCCACCACGCCGCGCACGAAGCGCAGATAATCCGGCAGCAGCGCGTCGCAGTGATCCATGATCATCACGCCCGCGGAGTAGAGCTGCAAGCCCTTTTCATAGCCCTCGCTGTAGAAGTCCATCGGCCGCTGCGAGGGAATGAACAGCAGCGCCTTATAGGTCACGGCGCCCTCAACGCTCGCGGTGATGACGCGCTGCGGCTTGTCGAAGGCATGAGCGATGGACTGGTAGAACTTCTCGTACTCCTCGTCCGTCACCTCGCCGCGCGGACGCTGCCAGAGCGGCACCATGGAGTTGACCGTCGTCATCTCGTCCACATACTCGTACTCGGGCTTTTCGGGGTCGCTGCCCTCCTTGACCCTGCGCGTCGGGCGCAGCATACGGATGGGGTAGCGGATGTAGTCGGAATACTTTTTCACCAGCTCATAGAGCCGATAGCCGTCGAGGTACTCGGAATATTTCTCCTCGTCCGTGTCCGCCTTGAGGTGCATGATGACGTCGGTGCCGACGCTGTCCTTCTCACATTCGGCGACGGTGTAGCCGTCCGCGCCGGAGGACTGCCAGCGGTAGGCGGTCTCCGCGCCGTATTTCTTCGTGACGACCGTGATCTCGTCCGCGACCATGAACGCGGAGTAGAAGCCCACGCCGAACTGACCGATGATGTCGATGTCCTCCTTCTGCTCGGCCTCCTGACGGAATTTGTACGAGCCGGACGAGGCGATGACGCCGAGGTTGTTCTCCAGCTCGTCCTTGTCCATGCCGATGCCGTTATCGCTCACGGTCAGCGTGCGCGCGTCCTTATCCACGGTGATCTCAATTTTGAAATCGCCGCGGTCAAGGCCGACCTTATCGTCGGTCAGCGAGAGGTAGCAGAGCTTGTCGATGGCGTCGCTCGCGTTGGAGATGATCTCGCGCAGGAAGATCTCCTTGTGGGTGTAGATGGAGTTGATCATCAGGTCGAGCAGACGCTTGGATTCTGCCTTGAATTGTTTCTTTGCCATAAAGCGGCATCTCCTTTGGTGATATATTTGTGCTGATTATAGCACAGAACCGCAAGGGTTTGTTATCTATTTTTGAATTTTTTCGTTTCGGTTGCACGGATGTGTGCCCCGCGCCGGTCCGGCGGCGCAAAAGGGGAGGAGGTGAGGACATGAAAAAGGCTGAGCCGCAGGTGCCGTTTGTGCCGTACCGGTCGGATGACCGCACGCCCCACGAGCGCGTGCTGGACTTGATGGACATGGCGCACGCCAAGACCTGCTGCATCCTGGAGCAGCTCGGAAGAGCGTGGCCCCGTCCGGCGGACGAGCCGGCGCTCAACGCGCACAGCAGCACCTACCGCTGCCTGCGTATCCCGCGCGGAATATGAAGCAAGCCCTCCCGGCCGGGAGGGCTTGACTTTTGTGCGTGATATGGTACAATCGTCTCAAGGACGCTGTTGTATTGCGGCGGTTAGCCACTCCCTTGCGAAAGGGGGTGATGCAGATGGGAAACGGGCGCCGGGCGCGAGCCCTGCGTTTCGCGATATGCTTCATCGTGATCCTTGCGATCATGATCTACATAGCCCCAAAAGCGTGTTGACCGCCCGGCTGGCACCCGAGCGGTCAACATAGACATTCTATTTTGATCTCTGAGGGCTAACTGCCGATACAGCAGCGTCCCTT
>ERZ1673738.4411-NODE-4411-length-14033-cov-7.271069_pt1 | contig 14033 bp, 16 predicted proteins | sample MGYA00580198_ERZ1673738 | MGnify/ENA primary metagenome ERZ1673738 (study PRJEB41218, sample SAMN15661784) | gut metagenome | host: Homo sapiens | place: Canada: London | collected 2015-08-20/2019-03-30 | study: EMG produced TPA metagenomics assembly of... | reverse complement strand
TATAGACCATACTGGAAGAAAAGCAAATTTCTTCCGCGTTTTTAGTGAAATTCATCCCTGACAATTAAACAGGGTTTTTCACATGAATTATAATATTTTAATTAGGGCCTGCTGAACCGGAGGCGGCTATGCCGCCATCCGATAAACTTCGTTATTTCCATCAAAATTGTCTATCTCGCAAATTGCCGGGAAAACGAAAAACAAAATCCTTGTTAGCTCTTGTTCCCAACGAATCAGATTGACGGTCAAAATCGTAATTGCGATTACCGTTTCAGAAGAATCTTTCCGCCTTGCCATCACTCGACCGAGCCCAAGACGCCGCTTGCATTGCCCAAACTTTCCTTCAATCGCATTACGGACGGAATTATCAGCCAACTGTTGCTTCAAAAGTTCAGGATCAATCACTTTCGTCGGCCGCCCAAGTTTTGGGCCGGACAATCGAATGCCATGTTCTGCACAATACCGCAAATTCTCCCGGTTACGAAACAGCTTGTCCGCCAGAACCGCTTCGGGATAATGACCATTGCGCTCTTTGTATCGTTCACAGATGCTCTGTAAATCGGACGCTTCGTTGTAGGCCTCCCAGGAAAGCCGTTCAATTCGAGTATATCCGTTTTCCTGACTGGCGGTCAGTTTCGCGCCGAATTCAGTTTCCCGACCAGCTTTTCCGCGTACAATCGGACGCACATGTGGTTGATGCAAACTGACGATCCGGCGATCAATCCGATGCGATTTCCGATCCAGCATTTCCCGTTGCTGATCGTGAACCATGCGAATCACCCGGATTTGTTCCGTTGCGGCTCCAACGTCTGAATCTGTTTGCTGCTGAAGCACATTAATAAACTCTAAATTTCGGCGGACAGCGTTCAGCAGAAAACGCAATGCGCTCCTCCGTCTGACAACGCCGCACTTCGGATGCTTGGTGATTTCAAGATACCTTCGGCGACAGATTTGCGGCTTGGTGCGCGGACGCGGCGAAGGATTGGCCTGCTGTTGCCGCAATTGATCAATGAGACGTTCGGTAACTTCACGAGCATCATTGACCAAATTCAAATCAGTCGGATACTTGATGTCCGCCGGGGCGAAAGTCGCATCCATCAGAATGGTTCCGGCATTTTCCGGTTTCGGCTCCTGTGGGGCAGAGTCCGGTTTCCCGCCGCTTTCCGGCGGAGGATCATCATCTGGTAAAGAGTCTTTTCGAGACAACTCAATGATTTTCTCATTGAAGCGATTAATCACTTCCGCAGGAAGACGCTTCCGAAAATGCGTCATCAAGGAGGTATTGAAAGGTGGTTTCGTCTCGAAGCTTTTGAACCCGAGAAAGTATTGCAGATACGGATTTTCGCTCACGGCATCAACCACTGCACGATCACTCAAGCCAAGGATTTCTTTGATGAGCAATGCGCCCATTGCCACTCGAACATTCAACGCAACCTCTCCGCGACCACAACTTTTGAAATGTCTGGCATAATCGGCTTCGAGTTCTTGCCACGGCAAACGTTCGGCCATTTTTACCCATCGATTTTCGGGATTCAAACGTCCTTCAAAATACAGGGCGATTTCCGGTAATTCATCATCGTGACGCGATTTTCGGTACATTCCGATTTTCTCCTGCAAGGTTTTTCTGCATTTTCATAGGAATAACATACAGCAACATATCATAAATGTACAGTTAAGGCTTTTATATTTAACGTTTTATCTCTTGTTCAGCAAGCCCTAATTGGAGAAAACAGATCATGATTACAACAATCGAATATACGGATAAGCAGAAATGTTTTGCATATGGCCGAAATCGAACGATGAAACAAGTCGGTCTGGAGATCTACGTCAGCAATGGGCGAATTTCCCTTGCGCCCGTGACCACCAAGAACCCCAGTACAAGCTGTATTCTGGAAATTCCCATGGAAGACCGGGTTCTCGAAAAACTGATCGAAATTCTCAATTACCAGAAAGTAAAGAAACATGACTGACAGCAAAGAAACAATCATGAATCAGACCTATATCCTCTCGAAAGACCATGCCTGGATGTATGAATTGATTCAAAGCGGCTTTCGTCCGGTTTTCCGGACGGAAGAAAATCAGGAACTTCGGATCTATCCGTTCAAAAGCATCCCGGAGGGACGGGAACGCTTTCTCCTTACGGCGAAATTTATGAAAATGGAATTTCTCGATCCGACGAGTCAGTCCGATTATGCCGAATGTGTCGATCAGCTCCAGGAATACAAGGCTTATGTGGCACAGGCGGTTTCCTTCCTGGAAAAAAATACCGCCGCAAACGGCCATCTCCGGAATCTGCTGCGCGAAATCGCGGCATCCGCATATCCGTCAAAAATCGTCAGCATGACACATTTTCTCCAAGAGCTCCGGGAAAAATGTTATGCAGCGCTGAACAATCCGTAACCATCTCAAATATAAACATTGCCGAGTCTACCATGTTGTAGACAGGCTCCAAGAGCCGTCAGGATGAAAAATTCCTGGCGGCTCCTGTTTTTTCTCCAATGCGAAAATCATGCACCGGTTTCTTGCGCCACTTTTCCGGCTGATGAAATTTCACCAGCCTCGCGGCTTCTTTGCGAAAGAACCGAATTCCCCAATAAACCAACAAAAAGAAGGAATCAAAAAGATGAACAACACACAGAACAAGAACAACGTCCGCAATGCCGGCAACGCCAATTCCGCCAGAAAGTTCACGATCACCGATCCGAATGCCAAGGCAACCGACAGCCAGCGCCGCGCGATTGGTCATGCAATCAAGAATGGTTCCTGGAAACGTTTTTCCGCGGAAGACTGGAAGAATCTCACCAAAGGCCGTGCTTCGGAGATTATCGACCAGATCCGCGCCAAAGAGGGCGATCCGCTTGCCTCCTGGGGACAGAAAAAGCGTTTTCTGGAACTGGTCCGGGAAGGATTCCTGCGCGGTGTCAAGCGCGAAACCTTCAGGAATCTCCGCAATGAGCAGATCAAGCGCATGATCTACAAAGGCATGAAGAACAAGGAAGCCGGCACTTTCGCCGGACCGTATCTCCATCCGGACGATCCAACTCCGGCTGCCGCCTGAAGCGTTACCATCCCCCGGCTATGGGACACACCTCATAGCCGGGATTTTTTACTCTTTATTACGATCTGCCGAGAGTATTTCACGGACTCCATCCATCAAAGGAATCAAAGTCCGGTATGGTTGAGGAATATCAGACTTCGTTCGATATACAGCAACGCCCATCGGTTTATTGAAATCCCGTATCGCCAACTCCACAACTGCTTGATTCGCCTCCTTGCATAACAATAAACCGATACTTTGATTTTCATTCGGATGACGCTCCTGTGCATCCAATGCGGAAAGATAGTAATTCAACTGCCCCAGATAAGCCGGTTTGAATTTTCCACGCTTCAATTCAATCGCAACAAGTGAACGAAGCGAACGGTGATAAAAAAGTAAATCAACAAAGGCCTCTTCCTCTCCAACAATAAGACGGTGCTGATTGCTGATGAAACAGAAATCCGATCCTAACGTTTGGATGAATTTACGAATTTCGGAAACCAGTGCATGCTCCAGGACCCGTTCATCCACATCCGATTCATCCTCTGCATCTTCAACATTGATGAAATCCAATAAGTATTCATCTTTGAAGGCTCTGACAGCTTTCGTAGCACGTTTTACGTCCGGTATCGTCTGGATGAAATTATTGGACAAGGCTCCTGTGTGATGAAAATCATCCGCCCGCAAATGCGATTTCAGAACTTCGACGGTCCAGAAATCAGCAGCACAACGCCGAATATAGTACCAACGCTCTTCCAGTGTCCGGCAAGACGAAAATATCTGAATATGATGAGTAAATCCAATCCCCAAAAAAGCATTCATATCTGCGACGGTCAATTCGCCAATCGGCAATTGGCGAATTGACTGATCCCCGTCGGCTTCCAAGGATTCGTCTGCCAAAAGCTGGCTTCCCTTCATTGCAAAATTACTATCGGCCTGAAATTCCTCATTCCAGACCTCAAAGAATTGTCGCATATATTTGATACTGCTGGGGGAAAAGCCACGCAAACCCGGCAGTTCCGCCTGTAATTGGCTGGAGATTTCTTCGATGGCTCCTGTCCCCCATTTCCCAGTTCTGGTATTTGCCGAAACATAACGGCCAATGTTAAAATAAAGTTTCAGTTGTTCAGCATTCGCCGCACGGGCCGCGCGATAGCGACTTTGAAGAATCGCAGTCTTTATCGTCTGAACAGCTTCCCTGTAACGTGTAATTCCTGTCATTGCTGTCTCCGACAAATGGTTTGAGCAGCCATTTGTCCTTTGTTCTCAATATCTGTAACATAATAAAGCATAATAACTTGAAAAAGCAACAGTCATTCTTGATTTGCTGATGCCTTTATATTCACGCCCTCGACCGGATAAATACACCGGACACGCTCAAGCTGCAACATGCCGTAGAGTTGTTTCTGCGGAGCTGCCGCCGCGATTGTGAACGAGACTCCAAGCGAAGTATGAATCTCGATCACCCGGAAAGAGCGGTCGGATTTCACCAGCGCCACATGCACCCACGGGATCAGAAATTCCTCCAGCTCCGTCACGACCCGCAGACGCGGCAGGACATGTGCGCTCCTCTGCCAGCAGATGCTCGAATCCAATTCCCTGTCAATCGAATCCCATTCCGTGTCCGGACTTGCTCCGGCGCTGCCGTTCCGTTCGTTCCTGTTTTCTGTTTTCATTGCTTACCTCCGTTCCATATTTTTGATAAAATTGACACTCGAATTCTTCCAATTCACGTAATTCGGCATCCGTTTTCGAGTTGACTTCTTCCGTTTGAACGCCGGATTTTTCCGGCGCAACCGGGGCTTTTTCCGGCACAACTGCCGGTGCATTCTTCTTCTGCAAATCCTCCTCTTCCTGCCGGGCGATTGCCTGACGATTCTGATAGGAACCGTTCAGCAACAGCATCTTTGAAAGCGCCGCCCTAGTTCTCTTCGTAATTTTGCGCAGGACATCCCGAAGTTTGTCCTGCCAGCATTTCCGCACCAGCTGATGTGGATCGGGACGACACTCCTGCATGATCTGCTCCGCGGATTTTTGAACCGGGATTTTCGTAATTTCACCTGAGGCGAGCAGGTCATGAACAGAAAGACGCTCCGTCCGGATCGCCATCAGCTTCTTTTTGAAATACTCCTTTTCCGGTACATGCAGGGCAAGGTTGAACTTCCCGCGCGAACAACTGACATAAAACGCCTGATTCGACATCTTTTCCGCCGCGACAACCACATTTTTCGAGGTCATTCCCTGCGACGCATGGGAAGTCATCACCCAGCCGTATTTCAGTCCGCGGAAATTCTCCGGAAGCCGGATCGTGGTCAACTCCCGCCGGTTGGAATCCAGCAGAAGATATTCGTTCCGGCTGCCCGTCGCAATCGCCAGACTGCCGTTGTTGATCTTGTATTCCGGTGTCCGCAGATTCACGGTAAAACGGACAATATCGCCTTTCCCGACCGGCAGGGAAACAGCGTTTCCGGCATCAATACTGTTACGGATTGCAGACGGCTTCACCGTCTTGCCGTTGCTCAAAACGAGCTTGCCATCTTCCATTTTCACAACCTCCGCCATCTCGCCCGGTTTGGCGACGTCTCGGACTTTCGTATTGAAGAAAATCTTCATTCCGACCTGATAATTTTCGATGTTGCCAAGCTGCGGCTTCGTCCAGCCCCAGGAACGGAACGACTCCACCGGATTGGATTCATCGTTCACGATCCGTCCGGCGGCTTTCATTTTCTGCCGGATCATATCCGTCAAAAGATCGCATTCTTTGTTGGTCGGCGAAACCGCGATGCAGTCCAGCGGGCGCCTGCCGTCATCAGTCAGTTTTACAAAATCCTCTGCGGCGCGTTCCAGATAATCCGCCTTGTCCTCGTGAATGTAACCATGCTCATCCAGATGCTCGAAGCCATCCAAGGGGCTTCCCGCCGAGATCAGCTCAATCCCCCTCCGGTATTCCTGCACCTGCTGACGGTGAATCTGCGAAAGACAGGTCTTCGTGATGTTGGAATGATCCTCCAGCAGACGGAAGAAATCGCCTGCTTCCACCGAGGAATGCTGGCGCTCATCGCCGACAAACAACACCCGGTATTCGTTCTCCATCGCAAGTTTCATCATCTCCGTTCCCTGTCTGAGCGAGTTCAAGCCGGATTCATCAATGATCAGATACGAGCCTTTCGGCGGCAGCTTGTCCTTGTTCTGTAAAAACATTGCCACCGTCTGCGCCGATTCAAAACTTTCACTGCGCAACACATCCACCGCCGAATTGGTCGGAGCAACCACATGGATATTGTTCACGCCGCCTTTTTTGAGGCACTTGCAGAGTTCCTGCAAGGTGGAAGTCTTGCCCGCTCCGGCGACGCCGCGAAAGACCGCGAACGGATCTTTCGACTGCACAATTTGGTTGATCACCTCAATCTGCGCGGAATGATCGAAGGTATCCTCCGCCTCGCTGAATGGTATGTAGTCGCTCGCGAAATCGTTGCAGACGCCTTTGGTCTGATTCACAATGTCGATGCAGTAATTTTCCCGTTCGATATTTTTCTCCGTCGTAAAATACGGATTCACGGCAGGTTTGCCGAGATTCACCAGACCGGGAATTTTCTCTATCGCGGCATGTAAAGTCGCCAGATCGGTTTCACCGAGATTCTGATTCTGAACCTAGGCAAGAATCACATCCCAGCGCAATACGCCATTCCGCTCGAACAACTGCTCGACAACCTTCCGAATCTGCTGTTCCGGAGTCTCGCGCCCCGGACGCGGCGGCATCAGAAAACTCAACTGTTCTGCCTCGCTTGCCATACTCCGGAAATTGCTCCGTTCCTCCCCGGTGAACAGTGACATCTTGAACGCGGTCACCTGATCTGTTGTCTTTTCCAGCATCTTGCGGCCGCGCGTCAGCAGAGTCATGAGCCTGACTTCATCGGGTGTCGGCTGACGCCCTTTCGTTGTCACGAATTTCTCGATCTCCTTATCAATCTGTTCCCGGCGGCGCGAACAGCGTTTCAGGACATCTTCCGAAACGCCCTTGATCTCGAATCCGGTAATCTCGCCCTTGTCGGACCGCTTCATTTCGATGTCATACCCAAGACGGATGCACTCCTGCGCCAAGGCATTCTGGTAGGACTTCCCCGCATACCGGATCGCACGATACATTTCCGAAGCGTCAAGAGCTTTGAAAGAACCGTTGTCTTCCTGCGTTACATTCACGATCACATTGTGCGTATGAAGCTGCGGATCAAGCAGACGGCTCGTGTCATGATGATACTGCGCATACACGATCTTGCCCGTATAGGCAAAGTTTTTCGTCGCGAAATTGTCGCCTTTACGGATGCGAACTGCGGCAAACCGTTCCAGCTCCTGCATCCCGATTTCAACCGCTTTCCGGTGTGCTTCGACCAGGCGCGAATCGAACAATGACATCACCGAAACGGATTTCTGCGCTGAACATTGAAAATCATAAAAACGGACGGAATTCGGATGGTTCCGGGGAGTCAGTTTCTGTTTCGTGGATGGGTTCAGATTCTGCTGAAACAGCGAAAAAACATCCTGTGTGACCGATTCGTTTTCAAGTCCGAATACGGACGCAAGACTGCCCCGCCAGTGTCCTTCGACTCTGTCGTGCTCGCTGTAATAGTCATTATTGGCAAGGTGCTGACGATAGAAATCCGCACCTTTGCCATGTGTGGCTTTGATCTTTGCCGCGGTGAACAAAATACCTTTCCACACACCCCGGCAATACCATAATCCGCTATCGCGAAAAAGTCCAATGCTGATTTGCAGAAAAAATAATTTTTTCAAAAAAATTTGTTTTGGGAGCTGCTTATAGCAGACGCAATTTCCTATCGTGGCCGATAGGCTTTTGATTACGCATGCATTACGCTCTCTACATGCGTAATACATGCGTAATATGATAATGGAATAAAATTACGCACTTGACATAGGCATAAATAAGGCTTAAATTACGCACGAATTAAGAATGAACAGGGAGGGACTCATAATGAATCAAACGAAAGCCGCAAGAATGCATCCCGGAGCGTTCAGAAGTTGCCTGATTCCGTTCACGGATCAGATTCTGGACTGGTGGTATGACGATCTCCAGACTGCCGCCGAAATCCAACGCCGGCTGAAAGCGGAAGGCTTGGATGTTGCCAGAACCACGGTCATGCGTTTCATCAAAGTCCGCGAGCAGCGAGCCGCAAAGCGGAAACGCCCCGCCGCATTGAGAAAGAAAAACACGATTTCAGCGGAACATCCCGTGATTCCACCACCATCCCAAACTCAATCGCTTTGTCTTGGAACGGCGGCACTCCCCGCATCTGAAACGGCAAAAAGTATTTCTTCAGCGCAACAGACAAAACAGCAGGTTGGAAATCGGCTCTTTCAAATATTGAAAAACACGTCTGCACAGGAACTCGGCAGAATGGCGGATGAAAACAAAGAAAAACAACGTAATACAAATATCTAGTAAAACCATAAAAAATCATTTCTTGACAAAATAAACAGACCAAATCAAATGTAAAGCCCCATTTTGTATGTTCCCCCAAAAATGATTCTGCTACCTTCCTTTTTCCGATGAATGAGTTTTGAGACTCGTCGGAGGAAATAGGAAAAGTAACTGATGTGTTATGACAAATAGACTGGATTCGGCAACCAGTCGATGAAAGTCGTGAAAACATCATTTTGAGGTATGCGCCCAGTGAGGGCTCTCTGGATTTGAGGCAGGCAGCATGCTATGTTCTTTCCTGAACCCAAAGCAGAGGAGGACGGCATGGGACGCGAAGGACGTGATTATTGGGAGGAACAATTGTCAGAATATTGGGACAGCGGCTTGACGATTCAAGAATACAGCGAACTGAAGGAACTTCCTTACGAAAGTACACGCCGCTGGATCCGAGTGTTGCAAAAGGCACGCCAGGATGGTGCGAGCGGCTCGGCATCGCTGGAGCTGGTAGAGGTCAACCCTTTGCAGAGAAATGTGAGGGATAGCTCCGGGTTTCGGCAAGTGAACTTGCAGAGCATTTTGGATTCTGCAAAGATACCATATATACTTGGCTTGCGAATAAAAACATGCCGGCATTAAGGGCTGGCAAACTCTGGAAATTCAAAATTTCTCAAGTTGAAAAATGGCTTGAGGAAGGCGGGGTTTCTCATGGAAAATCCGCAAAAAGCAAGCAGAAAGAGAAAAAGTGATGAATCATAATGATATATGGGCTGTTGCGGATTTGCTCCGTGGCGATTACAAACAGTCGGACTATGGTAAAGTTATCCTGCCGTTTACCGTGCTCCGCCGTCTCGACTGCGTTTTAAGCGAAACAAAGGATAAAGTTCTGAATGAGGTAAAACGGCTGAAAAGCGAAAATACACCTCTTCTTTGGTCCTATCTTACCCATGCCTCCGGATTGAATTTTTACAATATTTCCGATTTGGACATGAAAACACTGATCGGAGATCAGGACAATATCCATGACAATCTGCTTGCCTACATTCAGGGATTCTCTGAAAATGCCCGCAATATTTTCGAGTGTTTTGAATTTGCCACGCAAATCGACAAACTGGATAAAGCGGGGCTACTTTATCTCATCACTGAAAAATTCACTAATTTTGACTTGCATCCCGATGTCGTCAACAATACGCAAATGGGAACGGTCTTTGAAGAACTGATCCGGAAATTTTCTGAAATCTCCAACGAGACCACCGGAGAACACTTTACCCCCCGTGAAGTTATCCGGCTTATGGTTGAACTTATTTTCAGTGCTGACAAAGCTGATTTGTCAGCATCGGCAAAGGTTCGCACCCTCTACGACCCGACTGCCGGGACAGGCGGCATGCTTTCCGTTGCCGAGGAATATCTTTACAGCAAAAATCCGCGGGCAAGTCTTTCTGTATCCGGACAGGAATTGAACCCGGAATCATACGCCATCTGCAAAGGTGATATGCTCATCAAGGGACAGGACATCAATAAGATTATTCTCGGCAACACTCTGTCTGCTGACGGTCTTCCGCATGAAAAGTTTGACTACATGCTTTCCAATCCGCCGTATGGAGTGGAAAAAGGTGGAAGCTCAAGTCCGGGCGGAGGCAAAGGACGGTTTTGCCGGAAGGTTCGGACCGGGTTTGCCGCGTGTGTCGGATGGCTCATTGCTCTTTCTGCTTCATCTTATCAGTAAAATGCGTTTGACGCAGGACGGCGGCAGCCGGATCGGGATTGTTCTCAATGGTTCTCCGCTGTTTACCGGCGGAGCTGGTTCCGGGGAAAGCAATATCCGGAAATACATCCTTGAACATGATCTGCTGGAGGCGATTATAGTCTTGCCTACCGATATGTTTTACAATACCGGCATTACCACTTATGTCTGGATTCTGACCAACCGGAAAACTCCGAACCGCACAGGCAAAGTCCAGCTGATCAATGCAGTTGAGTTTTTCCAGAAAATGCGGAAATCACTCGGCAATAAGCGGAAGGAACTCGGTGCAGAAGACGTGGCGCATATTGTCAAACTCTATGAGGTTTTTGCCGAAAACAAAAATTCCCGGATTTTTGACAACGTTGAATTCGGCTACACGACCATCACCGTGGAGCGTCCGCTCCGGCTGGTGTTTTCGGTAACCGGTGAACACTACGAAGCTTTTGCACAATGGTTCAGCAGTGACAAAAAGACATCTGACGAACGGAAAGCGGAACTTGGCGCATGGCTGGAAGCGGTCAAAGAAAAACTTGGTCCAAAAGAATTCATGTCTGAGCCGGAGTTCAAAGCCGCACTGAAACAGTTTTCCAGAACAAAACTTTCCGCCGCAGAGTGGAAAGCTGCCGTAAAAGCCTTTTCGAAGGAAGATGAACGCGGAGCGGAACGTCCGGGTAAAGACGGACACCCGGAACCGAATTCCGCTTTGCGCGACACGGAAAATATCCCGTTGATACAGAATATCGATGAATATTTCAAACAGGAAGTCCTGCCGCATGTTCCGGATGCCTGGATTGATGAAAAGTCCCGTAATAATGTGGGCTATGAGATCTCCTTCAACCGCTATTTTTACGAGTTCAAGCCGCCGCGTCCGCTGGAAGAAATTGATGCTGACTTGGCGCAGGTCACCGGAAATATCATGCGGATGCTTCAGGAGATGGGAAAATGAACGAACAGCTTATAAAATCAAAAGATTATTCAAATTGGCTGATTGAACTTAAGAAACGCTATCAAAATCAGCAGATTAAAGCGGCAGTCAAGGTTAATCAGGAACTGTTGCGCTTCTACTGGTTTCTTGGCAAGGATATTGCAGAACGCCAATTTGAAAATACCTACGGCAGCGGTTTCTTTCAGCAGCTCAGCAAAGATCTGAAAGTCATATTACCGGGAGTCGGCGGTTTTTCCGTCAACAACCTGCGTTATATGCGTTCGTTTTACCTGCCGTATTCCAACTGTTTACCAAATCTCCAACAGCCTGTTGGAGATTTGGGCGTGTCCTTGACAAATCGTCAGCAGGCTGTGGACGATTTGAAGTTGGAGAAGTTGTTTTCTATCCCGTGGAGACATCATATTCAAATTATCAATAAATGCAATGGTGATACAGAACGGGCATGGTTCTATGTACAAAAGACGTTGAGCAACGGCTGGTCGAGGGCTGTTCTGCTCAATTTTCTTGGTACCGGCCTTTATGAACGGGAAGGCAAAGCAGTTTCCAATTTTCAAACCGCACTGCCAGCCGTGCAAAGTGACTTAGCTCAGCAGATCACGAAAGACCCGTATTGCTTTAACTTCCTGACTCTTGAGTAACCTTACCACGAAAAAGAACTGAAAACAGCTTTGATTAACAATATCCAGCGTTTTCTTCTGGAACTTGGCAATGGCTTTGCCTATATGGGGCGGGAGTATCGTCTGCAAATTGGAGAAACAGAACAATTTCTTGATATGCTGTTTTACAATGCTGCATTCGCATTTGTGAGAAAGGTTTCTGATGTATGAAAAAATTAACCAAGGTTCCTGTCCGAAATACCACGGTTAAACTGATCGGACGTATTTTACAACCGATCTCTGAAACTGGAACTATTACTTATCCGGAACTGAATGAAATCATGGCAATCTGCGCAATCTTGCACAGAAAGGAGAACTGTTACCCGATGTGATTCCAAAGCTTATTGACCAAAGGGATGCAGCTCAAATGCTGGGGATCAGATTTGCCCATTTCCGCAATCTTGAACGGGAGGGATTTTTCCCTTTTAAAAGAAGAATGGTAGGAATCGCAGTCAGGTATTACAATACTGATATTCAGAAATACATCCTCTCTTTACCGGAGGACCCGGGAGTCCCTCGAAAACTCCCGGAAGAACAGGAATGATGAACTGTTGCGTTCAATCCCTTAAGATTGAACGCACTTGTTCCCAAAGTTCCTGCGTCGGAGATGGAGCCTCCAACAGTCGCAATGCCGTATGAATACGCTCCTGGGCAGTCAGTCCCGTCATAGAGGCGCTGACTGCGGCAATCGCCTGTTGCTGTGCAGCTTCTCCTACATGTGTATAATATTTATCGGCAATTTCCGATTCCGTTCCAAGAATGGAAAGCAGGACAGCCTTGGGGACTCCCGCCTCAGCACAGAAGCTGGCAAAGGAATGGCGCAGAGAATGAAAACCGTAAACCGTCATTTTCTTTTTACGGGTTGGAACCTTTACCGAAGGTTCCAACCCGATCCAGCGGATTACCCGCAACACATCAATATCGATTAAGTTATTGCCGACATTCTTTCCCTGTTCATTCGTCTGATTGTATCTTGCCGCACTTTTGGGACAAACATATAAATCCATTTTCCATGTCAGCGCTTCATGCAGTGCGTCAGACAATTCCGGAGCAAGCTGAATGGATACCTCCTTGCCGGTTTTGAACTGCTTGACGAAGATACGCTTCCTGTCAAGATCAATGTTCTGCCACTGCATCAAAACACAATCTTTCAAACGTTGCCCCGTATACATCCCAATGTGGTAGATAATGCGAATTTCCTCTTTGTTGATCAGTTTACGCTTCGGATTGTTCAGTTCACGAATCAGTGCCTGTTCCTCTTCCCGTGTAAAAGCCAGACGGCGAACTACAGTTCCTTGTTCCTCACGCTCACTTCTTAGACGCGACTTCGCATGAAACGGATTCCCATGGGCGTAATAATCTTTCAATACATCGAAAACTTTCCGGACTCTTTTTATTTTTCGATTATGTGTATCAACCGCAAGAGATTTCGTTTTCAGAAAAGCCGAATATGCTTCTGCGATTTGGGGTGTCACTTCATGGACTGTCTGGACCGGAAGATATTTAGGGAGGAAAGTCTTTGAGTTACTCTGTCGTATTTCAGCCGGCAGCAGTGAATTGGATACAAAGTTTACAAATTCGAAAAACGTTGATTGATAGGCAAGTTGTTCGCTGACGGTATGGGGCATGGCGCGATCCGGGTGTTGAGAATACACATTCCACGCCTCCGACAAAAGCAGTTTTTGTGCCTGCATCTCAAAACCTCGTGCCTGACTTACATGCGCTGCCACGACTTCAATACTCTTGGCTTGTGTAATCGGCACAAGTGCCTTGGCTTTCTTTTCTGCCTCTTCCTTATTATCGGTCTGCAATGGGATTTCCTTGCGCTGACCGTTCAGTTGATAACGGTAATAATAAGGGCCTCCCGCTTTTTCTGTCTGATGGAACCGAACTCCTGTTTCATTGACACCGCCTTTTTTCTCACTTTTGACATAGCGCCTGCTTTCAAATAACAGGTTATGGCTCACTATATCATCGAAAAAGCCTTTTCCAAGCAAAAATGGGGATAAGTGGGGGTATTTTTAATGTTTTTGAGTGTAAAAATGGCGGCGGGCTTTTTTTACTCCACCCTACATTCTGAACTGCTTTTTGAGGGGAAAAACTCAGAATTTCGTAGTGAAATCAAATTCTGAAAATCACTTCACTTTTGTTCAGAAAAATTCAGAAAATATAATTTGAATACGATGGCGTTCGTCAATTCGCAATCCGCTGAGTTT